>Ga0207966_1000240_pt1 | contig 31184 bp, 28 predicted proteins | sample Knorr_S23_td_NAD_FD_185611 | JGI IMG/M metagenome (GOLD analysis project Ga0207966, IMG submission 185611) | Marine microbial communities from Southern Atlantic Ocean transect - Knorr_S23_td_NADW_ad_2500m_LV_B (SPAdes) (version 2) | ecosystem: Environmental > Aquatic > Marine > Oceanic | place...
TTACCAATAATCACACTGAACTCTCACCACAGGGAAAGATACCCACACTTTGGCAAAGGTTTGATAATTCGATAGCTGTTGACTATAAAGGCGGCGAGCGAGTGTATGGCGTGTATTTCAACTACGAATCCGATCATTCCGGTGACTTTTCCGTGTTGGCTGGGTTTGACGGTGACTCAATGCCCGAACATTTAAAGGTTGAGCACATCACTATTCCCGCAGGAAAGTATCTCGTTTTTTCGCGACAAGGTGAAATGCCGCAAATTGCCATTGATGCATGGAGCGATATTTGGCGCTATTTCACAGAAGGAGGTGCCGAGTATGAAAGGACGTTTTCAATAGACTTCGAGCACTATGTGAATGGCAACCATATAGACGTCTATATAGCGATAAAATGACGTCATGTTAACTTTATAATAAAAAAACGGCGCTAATAAGCGCCGTTTTTATCATTGCTCAATATTACGTAAATTACATTTTGTACGCTACGGTAACGTATCCGAAGCGGCCAATGTTGTCGTACGCGCCGTCTATTGAACCCGTGCCTGTCGTGCCCGTCGGTAGCGCACGGTTAAACAGGTTATCAATACCCACGGTTAGGCTAACACCGTTAGCAAAGTTGTAACCCGCGGTCACGTCAGTCACAGCGTATGAAGGCAGTTCCATACGGTTGCTCGGATTTGGGTTACGCGCTAACTCTTGGTTGTCGTAAAGGCTTGAACGTTCTAGGTAGCGAGTTTTCCAGCTTGCTTCCCAATCACCACGGCTATAGTTGATGGTGAATACACCCTGCCAATCAGATTCACCTGCCGTACCTGCGTACTGATAGAATACTTCAGGGTTATCTTGGAATGGGAATTCTTTGCGGTCTTTAAGGTAAGTCGCAATCAAGCTAGTACGGAATGCGCCTTCTAGCGCGTCGAAATCATATCCTAGTTCGAAGTCGATACCCTTGGCTTCTTGACCCGCGATGTTCAATGCATAGCTACGAATCTGAGTGATTTCACCGGTAGTTCCATCACGGTCGATAAGGCCACAGTATACGTTGTTAATACCCGACTCAGAGTCAACACAGCGGTCCAAAATTGTTTGGCCGTCAATAGACGAAATCGCGTCTGTCAGCTCGATTTCCCAGTAGTCAACAGTAGCGGTAAAGCCTTCAAACCAGCTAGGAGTATAGACAACACCTAGTGTTTTAGAGATTGAGCTCTCCGCTTGCAAGTCAATGTTTCCACCGTTTACGCCTTCTAGCGTTGCTGAGTCGTAATCAGAGTTGAAATCTGCAGGGATACCTAACGCTGCACAGTTTGCAATGCGTTGGTCGGCGTTGGCTAAGTCAGCAAGGTTGTCTGTACGACATGGATCGTCTACGCGGAAGAAGGTTTGGCTTGCTTCACCATAAAGTTCACCGATGTTCGGCGCGCGTAGTGCAGATGATTTTGTCGCACGTAGACGTAAATCTTCATACACTTTCCAATCTAGACCAAGCTTCCAGCTTTTCGCGTTGCCAATCGAAGAGTAGTTGGCAATCCGCGCCGCAGTATCAAATGTCAGCATTTCTACGCCAGGGAGATCGGCAAGTAGTGGAATAGTAACTTCAGTAAATACTTCTGATACATCGTAATCGCCTTTATCTTCACCTAGAGTGTTGAAAAAGGTACCCGCTGCATTATCAGGTTCTTCAATTTCGCTTTTTTCTTTGCGATATTCAACACCGGCTGCAAAGCCAACGTATCCTGCAGGTAATTCATAAATACCAGAGTTTGCGATGGTTGCGCCAGCGTTGTATTGTTCAATTTTGCTTGTGCCAACTGATGTAGTATTGACGTAGTCAATTGCTTCTTGTGAAGGCTGACCAAAGCCCATAATGTTCAGCGGTACACAGCCGTCATCACTACCTGACGCACAAACAACGTTTCCGTCGCCGTCAGTGATTGCGTTAAGTGCATTCTCGAAGTTTTGCAAAACAAGGTTGTTGCGGTTCTCACGCTCTAATTCAGTTTTGCCGTAGTTTACAAATGCCTCGTAGCTCCACTCGTCACCAATGTAGCCTTCAATACCTAGCACGTAGCGATAAGTTTCACGCTCGTCTGCTTCGGTGCGGCGCCCTAGGTCAGTCATCATGCGGTTAAGCTGAATGCTGTCTAGTTCGTTTTCATCCATGTATGCGGCAACGCTATCATCTAGAAAGGCATTGTTACGATAAATGGTTGTCTCTGAGCCGCCATAGAAGAAAGCAGGCTGGCCCATTGTAATTGCACGAGTACGCGCGTACTTAGCCTGTGCATACACTGTGGTGTCGTCGTTTAGCTCGTAGTTACCTTTTACATTTAGGTTAGTACGATCAAACTCAGGCTGAAGCTGCGTAAACTGGCGCAGGTTAAACGAATCACAGTTTGCGCAGAACGCACCGTCTACTTGGTCACCGGTGTAGATTTCGCGAATTGAACCGTCAGCGTTGAAAGTCTGAGAGTTGCCGCCAAAAACGCCAGAGTTGTTTAGTGTGTAGTAGCCCGCATTAGCAGTGTAAAAGTTGTCAGGAAATGCCGTTGAATTTAACTGGTCTTCACTGCGCTCGTATCCCATGATGCTTTCAAAGCTCATATTACGATACGACGTTGCAGTCCAAGGGTTGTCAAGAGCCTCTAAAGCTTCTTGTGAGCTGTATTCGGCTGCAAAAGCAATGTTGCCGCGATCATTGTCGAAGTTAAAGCCGTATGATGCTTGGTATTTATCGTTCTTATAACCGTTTTCCTGTGCAAAGCCTTGCGTCGCACTCACGTCGAAACCTTCAATGTTCTTTTTAAGAATGAAGTTAACAACACCAGTTACTGCATCTGCACCATAAACCGCAGAAGCACCGCCAGTAACGATTTCTACGCGCTCAATCCACGAAGTAGGGATGGTGTTGGTATCAACCGCTGCAGAACCTGCTGAAGAAGATACGTGACGTTTACCGTCTACCAATACTAATGTGCGGTCAGTACCCATACCACGTAGGTCAAGAATATTCAGACCAGCAGTTCCAATAAATTGACCTGAATTACCCAATGAGAATGTGTTTGCAAGTGAAGGAAGCTCATTTAGCACCTCACCAATGTTCATCGCACCTGAATTTAGAAGTGACTCACCAGAAATGGCTGTTACTGGTGATGGAGCGATAGCGCCCTGACGAGAGATACGAGAACCGGTGACCTGAATTTTTTCAACGTCAGCGCTTTCATTTGTTGAGTCCTGTGCAAGAACGTTGCCTGAGGTCAACGCGACACTTCCTGCTAATGCTAACTGAACTGCAGTCGCAATATTTTTCATGGATTGTTCCTAGTGAATTAGATTTACGTGCTTGTTGTTGGTTAACGCCCCGTAAATAGGCAAGGGCTAGCCAAATTGCATGCGTAGTTTTTACTTATGTAGCAATGGCGCGCATTCTAATTATCTAGTATTAAATAAATCAATTTTTTTGCGGTGAATTAAATTCTAGCTATGAAAGAGTTAACTTAATTTTAAAGAATTTATAAATAGTAGGTTTAATTAATATTTTTAAGCTTTGCATTAATAATGTTCAATAGTTGTTTTTATATTGACCATGCGGTCAAAAAGTGTCTTTTTAGAGCGCTTATTAAGCGGTTTTCGTCTTGTTTTTCATTTGCTTGGTTAATTTTTAATTAGGAAGTTTTTGATCGTATATTGCACTAACTGAGTAAATTTAAATCGTGTATATTAAAGTTTCTTATTTTAACGTGAATAATGGTTGTTTTGTCGCTGTTTTAAATAAGGCAATTGCTAATGTTTCTTATAAGTTAAATGTTCGTTACTGTTTATTGTGTTTTATTTTTAATTATCTTTATTCTGTAAAAGCTATAAATGATGTAAGAGGGTTAACCTTAAAAGGGCCGACCGGATGAGAATAACGCTGATACTCTTTTTAACCGCTAGAAATAAAAAAGCCCACGTTGATGTGGGCTCTAGTGCGCTTTCAAAATACTCGCTTTTAATAAAAGTTTTGGGGCGTATTAAGCACTGAGCTTCTGGGCTAATTCCTGCCTTACTATTTCAGCGCCAGCGCTGAGCGCTTCAAGCTTGCCTCGAGCAACCTGTCGTGAAAGGGGCGCCATACCACAGTTTGTACAAGGGTAGAGTTTGTCCGCATCCACGTACTTTAATGCTTTACGTAATGTAGCTGCTACTTCTTCTGGTGTCTCTATTGTGTCAGTTGCAACATCAATAGCGCCCACCATCACTTTTTTGCCTTTAAGAAGCGAAATAAGTTCGATGGGCACATGTGAGTTATGGCACTCCAGAGAAACCATATCAATATTGGATTTTGCTAGCTTAGGAAAGCTCTCCTCATATTGTCGCCACTCAGAGCCCAATGTCTTCTTCCAGTCGGTATTAGCTTTGATGCCATATCCGTAGCAAATGTGTACCGCAGTTTCGCATTTAAGCCCTTCAATGGCTCTTTCTAATGCGGCAATACCCCATTCATTGACCTCATCGAAAAATACGTTAAACGAAGGTTCATCAAACTGGATAATGTCAACACCAGCAGCCTCAAGCTCCTTTGCCTCTTGGTTTAGTATTTTGGCAAACTCCCACGCAAGCTTTTCACGACTTTTATAATGGTCGTCGTACAGCGTATCAACCATCGTCATAGGGCCAGGTAACGCCCATTTGATGGGCTGATCGGTTTGGCTCCTTAAGAACTTTGCGTCTTCAACGAACACTGATTTTGGCCGTGTAACAGCTTGGGTAACGACAGGTACGCTAGCGTCGTAGCGATTGCGAATACGTACGGTTTTACGGTTTTCAAAATCAACACCGTCAAGGTGCTCAATAAAGGTAGTTACAAAATGCTGACGGGTTTGCTCACCGTCACACACAATATCTATGCCTGATAGGGCTTGTTCCTGAAGCGTAACGCGAAGCGCGTCTTTTTTGCCTTCCTCTAATGCTTCATCTTCTAGCTTCCACGGCGACCACAGAGTTTCAGGCTGTGCAAGCCACGATGGTTTTGGAAGACTGCCTGCAATAGATGTGGGGAGTAGTTTTTTCATGTGATTCGCTTTCTTCTAATCAATAATTTGTATGGATGCGCGAAGGGCAGAACGTGCTGCCCTTATCATAGTTTTGTAGTCGCAACGTGTGCGGTTTGAATATCGCAAGTATCTAAATCAACGGATCAGGCGTAGCTTGCTGTGAATTGCGCTAACTTGTGTTGATAAGGCTTTATAAAGTTCTCTTCTACGAACTTGCCTTGTTCAACGGCTAGATGAGTCCGCTCCTCACGGTCATAAACAATGCGAGTCACTGAGTGATCGCTATTTTTCAAGTTTGGTTTGTAGCTTAAACCTGCCTGGGCGTTAGCGTTATAAATCTCAGGGCGATAAATTTTCTGGAAGGTCTCCATCGTAGCAATAGTGCTGATAAGTTCTAAATTGGTGTAGTCGTTTAACAAATCACCAAAGAAATAAAATGCAAAAGGAGCAGCACTGTTTGGTGGCATGAAATAGCGCACGTTTAAGCCCATCTTCTTGAAATACTGTTCAGTTAGTGATGATTCATTAGGCTGATATTCAACGCCTAAAACGGGGTGCTGATTTTCTGTTCGACGGTAGGTCTTATTGTCGGAAACGCTTAAACAAATGACCGGCAGCTTTGAAAAATGTGCTTTATAGGCTTCTGAATTAACGAAATACTTAAACAACTTTCCGTGCAGATCACCAAAATCGGTAGGGACACTGAACGAAGACTGGCCACGATTGTGATTAGATAGACGAACGCTAAAGTCATAATCGCGAACATAAGACGAGAAGTTGTTTCCTACAATACCTTGAGTGCGTTTACCCGTTTTTTTGTCAATTATATTGGTTTGTAAGATTTCGATAGTTGGGAATGTGTTGCCGTTACCCTCAACGTCGATATCTACCGACACAATTTCAAGTTCGACAGCATAGCGATCGCCACTTTCATTATCCCAGCTAGCCAGTGCATTGAAGCGGTTGTTTATCATGCTTAGTGCATCGCGCAAATTTTCTTTGCGGCGTTGACCACGAGCTAAATTGGCGAAGTTGGTGGTGATGCGTGTGTTGTCTGAAGGGCGATAATCTTCATTAAACTGAACGCTGTTAATAGTAAAAGAGAAATCTGTGTTCACGTTGTTGTTCATGAGAATGCGCTTCTATTCCTAAAGTTAAACCGAGTAGTGAGACTGCTGTAAAAGCTATGAACACGTTATACGTTGATTTAACTATGAATAAAAATGACTTATTTTCATTTTATTATGAAATATTGTCATATATTGAGCGGGCGAAGAGCTAGTCGCCTACTATTGAGGTGGTAGATCTTTACTTGAAGTTGAGGTTTGCCACGAAATGCACAAATTATGCGTGTCTGATAAAACGTAATCATCACCGCCACAGTGACCAGTTTTTGTATGTGGCGGTCTATCCGCCACTAATGATTGCGTAACGCATCAATTAATTCGTCTTTGCTCATTTTAGAGCGACCTTCAATACCCACTTCCTTGGCCTTTTGATACAGTTCCTCTTTAGTGCGATCCTCGTACTTTTGGCCTTTTCCACCATCTTTAGAAGGCGTTTGTTTGCTATTTGCTTGCGCATTGGCAATGCGCGCCGACTTCTCTTTGCTATAGCCTTCGTCGCGAAGGGCTTCGTAAGTATCGTCGTTTTTAATTTGGTTACCGTGGTCCTTAGCCATATTTAACTCCTGTTTTGCACACTGGGTAATCGATGAATGTTTCGTCGTAATTTTTACTTTGTATTTATATAGATGGATTACACAGTCGTTTAAAAGGCAGGCTTCAAGTGCGAAGAACCAATAGCAAGAGAGTGCTACGCCTTTAACATCAGAAAAAATGTCATTCATCGCAAACGCCAAAAACCACAAAATAACGCTGCACCGCAATGTAACGGCTTAACGCGTTAAAACTTCGTATGTTGTCAATTTTAGTGCGCCATATGCACGTAAAAAGTGCATTAATGTCAATGGGTTAGGGTCTTTATGCTATTGCGCGTTCAAAATTAAGCCTTTAGTCTAAAGTGAAAGTAGACGGAAGGCAGAGCGAAATATGAATAAAAATGAGCAACAGAGCACCGTGAATTCTTCACGGCGTAATTGGTTAAAGTCAGTGGGATTAGGTGCAGGAGCAGTAGCGCTAAGTACCAGCGTTGACAGTATTATGGGCGACCTTCGTGCCGCAGGTATGCAAACTGAACACTTTCCATCCGCTACCCCTAATGTAAACGATGGTCTTATTCGCCTATCGTCGAATGAAAATGCTTTTGGGCCCTCGAAAAAAGCCGCAAAGGCAATGCAAAGCGAGCTATTAAACCTAGCGCGTTATACCGACGCTACGGTGGAAGTGTTAGCGCAAAAAATTGCTAAGCAAGAAGGCGTATCTGCTGATCAAATCGTTATCACAAACGGCTCTTCACCTATTCTGTTTGGCTATGCTGACTGGATCACCAAAAACGGCAACAGGCTGGTTACGTCTATGGCAACCTACGAAGGCGTACCACGGGGCGCTGAGTTTATGGGAGCAGACGTGACCTACGTGCCGCTAGCCAATGATATGACTTTTGATCTAGATGCAATTGAAGCAGCAGTAACCGAAGATACGACTGCTGTGTACGTATGTAATCCAAATAACCCGACAGGGAGCATGGTAGATGCGGCGAAGCTTACCGCTTTTGCAAAACGCGTATCAAAGAAAGCACAGGTTTTCATCGATGAAGCCTACATTGAAATGTCTGATGCTTACCCCGCTAATGTGCAATCGAAGCTAGTAGCTGAAGGGTACAATATAGTGATTTGCCGCACCTTCTCTAAAATTCACGCCATGGCGGGTCAGCGTCTCGGTTACGCCATCATGCCTGCTGAGCAAGCTAAAACAATGGGCGGTATGCTGCGCATGGGGGGTGTGAATTACTTGGCATTAGTAGCGGGTATGGCAAGTATGGATGATCATGAGAACTTAAACACAATGCGCTCACGCATTAAAACTGAGCGTGAAAAGTTAGTAAAAGTAGCTAAAGAGTTAAAGCAGCCGTTTGCGCCAAATCCACAAGGGAATTTTATTTACATGGATACGGGCATGCCGCACGATAAATTTGCAGAAAAGATGAAAGCTCAAGGTATAAAGGTTGTAGGGCGCACGTGGCCTGGGTACGACTCATGGTCACGTATTAGCGTAGGGACACCTGAAGAAACTGACGCGTGCGTTAAAGCATTAAAAGCGGTACTCGCTTAAAAAACAACAATAACACCTAGCGCAGAGAGAAAAGGCTGAACGCAATTTGTGTTCAGCCTTCGTTTTTTGAATCGCTATTTCTCGATAGCAAACGTTAAGCCTGCTTTTTCTTCTAAACGGCGGATAAGCTTGTTACCAAGTGCTGCCGCAGGTGTGAAGAAACCACCAGATAAACTAACGTCTTTGCACAAGCAAAGGGCAGATTCTGAAATCATTTTACTGGTAGAGCCGTAACCTGGATCCTTGTCGCCTTTTACCGATACGGCTAGCATATCACCATTGGTAGCGGTACCCACAAACATGACATCGTAAAAGCCATTTTCGCGCTCTTCTTTGCTCGGGCCTTCACCTGGTTTAGGGCCATCATCACTTGCAAGCGACTTATCTTTGGCAACGTGATTCGCCATGGCTTCACCTTTCTCACCTGGACCAGTCATCATCATTTCATCATATTGAAAGTTCTTGCCGTAGCTATATCCGCCCAGGTAGTTCGTACGATGAACGTTTTTAGTATTGATGGCCGCCATAATAAATGGTGCAACCCATGTGCCTAACTGCTCATCGAAGTAAGGTTTATTGCCATCGGGCTGTGGCTGATTTGACGCGCCATCGGTTAATGAGTGCGGGTTAATAAGTGCCGCCATGACAGACTTATCTTTGTGCGCAGCCGCCATGGTCGCTTTTAAACTTGCAGCCGTACCGCCAGAGAACGTGCCCTGCATTTTACGAACGCGACCTTTTACATATTCAATGACATCGCCAGTTTGCTTTTTGGCATGTTCTTGAAGGTAGTACACACCAAGGTCAAAAGGCACAGAGTCAAAGCCACACGAGAACACAATGTTTGCGCCAGTTTCTTTAGCTTTCGCTTCGTATTTATTGATCATTTGGTGCATCCAGGCTGGCTCACCGCAAAGATCTGTATAGCCGGTGCCGTTATCGACACATGCAGAAAGTAACTTTTCACCGTAAATTTGATACGGACCAACAGTGGTAAGTACAACGGCTGTGCGCTTCGTCAACGCATTTAGCGCGTCATCATCATCACCATCGGCTACAATGCTAGCAACGCTTTCACTAATGCCTAGCTCCTTTTTTACGCCGTTGAGTTTAGCTTCGTTTCGGCCTGCGACCGCCCACTTAACGTTGTCATCGCTGCCATACTGAGCCTGAAAATATTCAGCTACTAACTTACCCGTAAAACCTGTAGCACCGAAAATAACTACATCAAATTCCCGTTCGTTACTCATTGTTTTGTCCTGTTTTATCTCGTTTCGACACGTGTCATCAATATGCGTTACTCAATATACGCACAAGCACCCATATCTATCATTTTTTTCGGTAATATTTGTCTATTCACGAAATTAAATGGTGAGCATAAAAAAGCGTTAGCTTAATGATTCTACAAACTCAGCAAGCCGTGAAAGCCCTTCCTCCAAGCGTTCAATGCTAGTGGCGAAAGACAGTCTTACGTAATGGTTGGCATTGTGCTCACCAAAATCATTACCCGGCGTAAGCGCTACGTGATGTTGTGAAAGTAGGGCATCACAAAATTCAATTGCAGTTAAGCCCGTATGTTTAATATTGATGTAGGCGTAAAACGCACCGTCAGGCTTTGCATCTAAACCAAGCCCCATATTTTCAAGTGCACTAAAAACAAGGGAAGCACGCTTTTCCAGCGTATGGCGGTTTTGCTCGCATTGCGCCAATGCTTCTGGTGTAAAGCACGCAAGAGCGGCTTTTTGCGATAGGGTAGAGGGGCAAATAAACAAATTCTGCGCGAGTTTTTCAACGATAGTCGTCATCGCTTCAGGTACCACACACCAGCCAAGACGCCAGCCGGTCATGCCAAAATATTTGGAAAAACTGTTTATTACGACCACTGTTTCTTCAAGCTGTGCATTGGCAAGTACGGTTTGAAGTTTGGTATCAGTGCCCAAGGTCGATTGGGAAGCGAATGTATCATTGCGTACATCAAGATCAGCCGAAAGCGATAGATCCAAGTAAATTTCGTCAACAATTAAAAAGCCACCTTTGGATTTGCAGTACTCGCCAATTTTAGTCAACTCTTCTGCATCTATAACCGTACCAGTAGGATTGGCAGGTGTGGCAATAAGTACACCTTTCGTGTTGTGCTTCCAATTATCGGCAACACTTGTTGCGGTTAGCTGAAAGTTATCCTCACAGCGTGTTGGTACCAGCGTTACCTCTGCGCCAAATGCGTTTAAAAATCGTCGGTTACAGGGGTAAGACGGGTCTCCCAATATCACGTTGTCGCCTGGTTCAACCAAGGCAGCACTTGCCAAAAGTAAAGCGCCAGAAGCCCCAGCGGTCACTACCACTCTAGAAGGGCTTACCGCTACGCCATGTTTAACTTTATAAAAGCGTGCAATGGCTTCACGTAGTTCAGGCATGCCCAGCGCCGAGGTATAGGGAAAATCTGGGGCACTCAAGCTTTCTTTCATTGCCGCGAGTACTGCCGCGGGTGCGCCGAAATCAGGCTCGCCTAAATTAAGTCTTATAACATTTTTACCTTGCTGTTCTAGTGTCGTGGCTTTTTCGCCATAGGCCATAGCAAGAAACGGAGAGATCGCCGTAGCGCGAGAGGCAAACTTCAAAATAAAACCCTTATTAGTAAGTGCCAATTCAAACTGTACCGCAATTAGTGATCACTCTTGGTCATGATTCAAGGGAATTCTTCGAGAAGTACAATTAACTCGCTGACTTACTTCATAGCTAACTATTTAAACGAACAAACTTTTCGGCCAGCTCGTCTAGTGACTCTCTATTGTTCGGGTCGGGCTTAACCACATCGATAGGGCATACCGCTACGCAAGTAGGGGCATCGTAATGCCCCACGCATTCTGTACAGCGTAACGGGTCTATTTCATACACTTTATTACCCATGCTTATAGCGGCATTAGGGCATTCGGGTTCGCACATGTCGCAGTTAATGCAGCTATCAAGAATAAGCAGTGCCATGCATTATGCCTCGCTCGCGTTTTCGGGTGTTACTGCACTAGGAGCTTTTCGAAACGGATTGCGGGTATCAACGCCTTCATCTAAATTTCGCAGCAGTAGGGCAAAGTTTAGAGACACATCGCTGGGTATCGGTATTCTTACTTGGTGTCCTGAACCCTTAGCATCCGTAATAGAATGGTTTCTCTTATCCAGCATCTCATTTAGAGTAAAGGTAATGTTGCCGCTTGGCGTCATCAACTCAAGCGAGTCACCTACACAGAATTTGTTTTTAACATTTATAATTGCATAGCCAGACTCTTCACAACGATCAATCACTTCACCAACAAATTGCTGTTTATCGCTGACTGAGTGGCCATACTCATAGTTCTGATACGCGTGGTGCGCATGGCGACGCAAGAAACCCTCGGTATAACCTCGATGAGCTAAAGTTTCCAAGCTTCCCATTAATGTACTATCAAAAGGCTTTCCTGCTACCGCGTCGTCAATTGCTTTGCGATAAACTTGTGCTGTTCTAGCGCAGTAGTAATGTGATTTAGTGCGGCCTTCTATTTTTAAACTATGCACGCCCATTTGGGTTAACCTGCCAACATGTTGCACGGCACGCAAATCTTTAGAATTCATGATATAGGTGCCATGTTCGTCTTCAAAAGCTGGCATCAGTTCGCCAGGCTTTTCCTTTTCTTCTAACATAAACACTTGGGAGCTTGGCGTGCCTTCACCAAGGCTAGGAATTACCACTTGAGGTGCTGTAACTGCCTTATTAATCTCATTGGTTAGAACGATGTCGCCAGTTTCGTTTTCCTCGCCTGCCTTAACATCGTAAGACCATCGACAAGCATTGGTGCAAGTACCCTGGTTTGGGTCGCGTTTATTCATATATCCAGACAATAAGCAGCGGCCCGAATACGCCATACAAAGCGCGCCATGCACAAATACTTCTAACTCCATGTCTGGAACATGTTCGCGAATAGTTTCAATTTCTTCCAAAGAGAGCTCTCGAGACAAAATAACGCGCTCAATACCTTGTTTCTGCCAAAACTTCACCGTGGCGTAGTTCACCGCATTGGCCTGTACACTCAAGTGAATAGGTATTTCAGGGAAGGCGTCGCGCACCATCATAATAAGCCCTGGGTCTGACATAATTAACGCATCGGGCTTCATAGCAATTACTGGTGAAATATCTTTAAGGTAGGTATCTAGCTTACTGTTGTGCGGAGCAATGTTGCTTACTACATAGAACTTTTTACCTAAAGCATGTGCTTCTTCTATGCCTATCGCTAAGTTTTCAAGGCTGAATTCGTTGTTTCTTACGCGAAGCGAGTAGCGTGGCTGCCCAGCATAAACAGCATCAGCGCCATAGGCGAAAGCGTAGCGCATGTTGCGTAAGCTACCCGCAGGTGCAAGCAACTCTGGCGCGATTAACGTTTGGTTTGGCAATGTTGAAACTGAGTCTTCACGTAGGTTAGAAGAGCTGCGATTAGGTGATAATTTTGAAGTCATAGATAAAAACCGCTACTAGACGCTTTAAACAAGGCGGCGGATTTTATAAGCCGTAAAATACCTCTACAACTCAAACAAAGCTTGGTGTTGACCAAGATCAAATAATTTGTTGTCGCTTGTGTTTTTGAATGTTTAAACGGCAATTGAGCTGAGTCAATGCCAGCTGTTTTCTTCCATATAGTTGCGTTTTTAGTGCATTACCTTCGGTAGGAAAAACCAAGCCTGTTCACAGCTAAATAACAAGCAAAAAGAGCGCATTAAACGATGAACTACCATGGGCAAAACCCACCACATAGGGTAGGCTAGAAATTCACAATAATAAGGACTAACTGCATGCTGCAATTGAACATTTTTCATAAAGCGGCGCGACAAGTAAAAGCATCGGGCAAATCGGCCATTGCGATTACCGTATTATTTGTCGTGTCTACGTCTTCCGCATTGGCAGCGCTGCCAAGCATTGGTGAATTCACCAGCGATATGACCAAAAAAGATGGCTTAATTCCTGTTTACTATGACGATGAAAGCGACAAAGTTTACTTGGCGGTGCCAACAGACCACGCCGAATACCTGTTTCAAAGTAGTTTGCCGTATGGCGTAGGGTCTAACGACATTGGCCTTGATCGCGGCCAGCTAGGCAATACGCGTTTAGTAAGCTTTGAAAAATTTGGAAACAAGGTTTTATTAAAGCAGCACAACACCAAATATCGAGCAGCTCACGGCAGCGACGCTGAGAAACAGAGCATTGATGAAGCCTTTGCTGATTCGGTTATCGCAGGTTTTACGCTGGTAGCCAAAAACGACCGTGCCAGTCTAATAGATTACACACCGTTCTTATTAAGCGATATTCACGGCATTGGCAATCGCTTAGCGGGAACTAACCAAGGCAGTTTTAGCGTAGATAACATGCGAAGCGGCGTGTATTTACCTAAAACCAAAGGCTTTGAAAAGAATACTGAATTAGAGGCTTTAGTCACCTTTGCAGGTAAGAAGCCAGGCGAATACGTGCAGCAAGTTACGCCCGACCCAGAAAGCTTGTCGGTGCATTTGCATCATTCGTTTGTGGCACTGCCTGACGACAATTACACGCCCAGAGAGTACCACCCGTACTCGGGCTACTGGAAATTCAGTTACTTTGATTATTCAACGCCTATCAGCGAGCCTACTGAACAGCGTTTTATTACCCGCCATCGTTTAAACAAGAAAACCCCGCATGCTGCAATGAGCGAAGCAGTGGAGCCTATTGTGTATTACCTAGATCCTGGTATTCCAGAACCCGTAATGACCGCGCTTAAAGAAGGGGCGAGCTGGTGGAATCAAGCCTATGAAGCCGCAGGCTACAAAGATGCGTTTCAGGTGAAAGTATTGCCCGAAGGTGCCGACCCAATGGACGTGCGCTATAACGTAATCAACTGGGTACATCGCGCAACGCGCGGTTGGTCTTATGGTTCGTCGGTTGTCGACCCGCGCACTGGTGAAATTATCAAAGGTCACGTTACGCTCGGCTCATTGCGTGTAAGACAAGATTATTTAATTGCCCTTGGCCTAACCAGTCCTTTTAAGGACGGCAGCACCGACACCACTGCACAGCAAGAAATGGCTTTAGACCGCATTAGGCAGCTTTCAGCCCACGAAGTAGGGCACACATTGGGTATAGCCCACAACTTTGCGGCAAGTGAAAATAACCGTGCGTCGGTAATGGATTATCCTCATCCCAAAATTAGTATTAAAAACGGCAAAATTAGCTTGGAAGGCGCGTATGATAAAGGCATAGGCGCATGGGATATTCACGCCGTCGCGTATGGCTATCAAGATTTTGCCAGCGACGTAGAGGCAACGGAAGCCTTGGCAAAAATTATCGTAAAAGGCCGTAATGAGGGTTTAAGTTTTAAGTCAGACCCCGATACCCGCAGTAGTCGTCATGCATCAGCAAATGGTCATATGTGGGAAAACGGTAGCAATCCGCTAGATGCTTTCGATGAAATTTCACAAGTGCGCGAACTGGCGTTAGCCAATTTGGGTTTAGACACCTTAAGCCCAAATAGCAGTTTATCCTCGCTTGAAAATGCTTTAGTGCCTATTTACTTACTCCACCGTTATCAGTTAGAAGCCGTTGCAAAGCAAGTCGGCGGTTTAGTGTATGAATACGAGCGCAAAGGTGACTACACCCAAGCACAGGGCCAACAGTTTGTAGCACCTGCGGTGCAGCAGCGCGCAATGCAACAGTTAATTACTGCCACTACTGCTGATTACCTGACTATACCTGAATCGGTACTCGCCCTTATTCCACCTACAGCCTATGGCGACGATATTACTCGCGAGCACTTTAAGGGCAAAATGGGGTTAATGTTAGACCCTGTTTCTGCCGCTGCTTCAGCATCTAACTTTGCGTTTGAATTACTATTGCACCCAGAGCGCTTAAACCGCTTAGAGTGGCAAACAAGAAGTAGTAATGACAGACGCAAAAAAGTAGGCGTTTCTATGCTGGTGAAGCAAATACTTAACGTTCACTGGTATAAAAATAAGTCACAAAGCCCATTAGCAAAACGCTTACAGTTAGTGGCGTTAAATGCAGTGATGAAAGCAGTAACTAACGATAAGTTGGCGCCTGAAGTAAGAATGGAAGCCGAACTTGCTCTTCTTGAATTTAGCGAATGGTTAGACGACAAAGCAGACGACAATCAGTATGAAATACTGAAAGAACAGTTCGATACTTATTGGGCTAGTAAGGCATGGCCAAGTACCTTTGAAGTAGAGCCGCTACCGCCAGGTTCGCCGATTTAAAATGCGCTGCTACCAAGGACGCTGCTGATGCAAAACCATAGTAGTAAAAAAACGTCAATGCCGCACAGGGATGCTGCGGTACGGCGTATTCCTGTATTTGTTGGGCTACTGCTAATTCTCATACCTTTAGCTGAAAGCGTTAATGGAAGTGTTTTGTGGGGGATGAACTACCATTCCCCAAAGCTCATGTCACAGGTCGGGGATATGGTAGCCTGGGTGAAATTGATAGCGGTATGTGCAGGTGTTTACCTGATTTTTAAGCAGAAAGGTGCACTTAAGCTTTTGTTCAAAAATAAATGGGTTTCTAACATCCTTAACATTTTTATCGCTGTAGTGGCTTTTATTCAGGTTAACCTAGGTTTTTTTGACGTCGCGATGGATATGGTGTTAACCGATAATACAGACTACTTTCATAAAGAATTTGAAATAGGCAAAAACACTATTTACGTGCATACCCTAGACCAAGGTGCTTTGGGAAAGGCTTATCATAACTTTTACTTAAAATGCCCACTTCCTTTACACCGTTTTGAATTAAAACCAATTGAACAAACAGACTGGGTTTTAGATTTACAGCTTAAAGCAACCGATGTTGGTTTTGGCGTGTTTAACGGACGTGGAGAGTTTAAACATGATATTGGTTTGAATGGGATAAATTGTACTTAAATTGTGAGCGGCTTCCTCGTCACGCTGGACAATATCATCATTGTATTGGACTCTGCCATTATTGATAGATCTTCCAAAAAGCCGTCTAGTGCTTTCATTGAATCTGTCGCTACTTTCATTATGAAGGCGCGTTCACCCGTCACATTGTATCCTTCAACGACCTCTAGCCGTTCTTTCATAAATGCTAGTATTTGCGGCTCCTTACCAATAAATACACGGGCTTGAACCATGGCTGTAATAGGTAATCCCATGTTGTGGCTATCGATTGTTGCAGTATAGCCAGTAATTACGCTTTCCTCTTCTAATCGCTTTACGCGTTCAGCAACCGCGGGGGCGGAAAGGTGGACACGTTTCGCTAATTCCGAGAAGGAAATACGCCCCTCAGACTGCAAAATATGTAGAATATTTCTGTTAATCTTGTCCATCTTATTTTTCCAAAGTAAACGCAGCCTTTTCCTTTGTTTTACAAAGTTAAATGCGCGAAATTCAATTATTGTGTTATTCATCGCTTAGCAGGTCAAGCATACACTGAGCAGTATCAATTGACCTATAGAAGACAAATCATGCAAATCGATGAATTTACACTTGAACGAATCCAATCACTCTATGAAAACTTAGTTGAATTGAACCTATCTGATAGCGGTGTTCACCCATATCGATTAAACGAACTGCTCAATCAGGAGCAGCAACAAGAGCTATTGAATATTGAACTTGGATACGGTTGGACTAATGGTAGTGTGCAACTTCGAGAGCGCATTGCTGCCCTATACAGCAATCGAACTTCTGACAATGTAATCGTTACAAATGGCTCGGCTGAAGCAAATTTCCTAATGGTAATGAGCTTACTTGAAAAAGGCGATGAGCTAATAGTTATTGTTCCTAACTACATGCAGATAGCTGGGTGGGCTAAGTCGTTAGGGGTGAAGGTCGTCGAAATTCCATTATTGGAACAAGACGGTTGGCTACCAAACTTTGAACTGCTAGAAAAAAGTATATCGGCTAACACCAAGATGCTCACTATTTGTCATCCCAACAACCCAACGGGATCTACGCTGCCTCTTGAACAAATACAGGAATTGGTGAACTTTGCAAAACGGCACGACATTTATATCCATGCTGATGAGGTATACAAAGGTGCGGAGTTTGATGGAAATGAACTACCTAGTTTTGCAGATGAATATGAAAAGGCGATTATTACCTGCGGCTTGTCAAAAGCTATGGCGATGCCTGGTTTACGCCTAGGATGGCTAGTTGGGCTACCCGACGACATCTACAAAACGTGGCAGTGTAAGGATTATACCAGCATCACCACTAGTGCTGTAAGCGAATATGTAGCGAATATAGTGCTAGAACCAACCTTTCGGCATCAGGTATTAACCCGCAGTAAAGAATTCTTAATAGATAATCTAAATAGAATTAGTGAGTGGGTCGATGGGAATTCCTGGGCCTCGTTTGTACCGCCCAAGGCAGGAGGTATGGCATTTATTCGTTATGATTTACCAGTTAACTCGACTGAACTTGCCCACGAGTTTAGACAAGAATTGAGCGTGCTTATTTTACCTGGTGACGTGTATGGCTTAGACGGTTACTTCAGAGTAGGAATAGGCGCGCCTAACGATCATTTAGAAAAAGGGTTGGAGAGAATTAGTCATTATGTGAAGCACAAATATGGGGTGTAAACATGAAGATTGTCACTAAATCTGAAATTCTGACCGTGCTGAGGCAATTCGACCCATTGCTTGATGTTGAAAGTGGATTTGTTGACTATTCCAAAGGCTTAGCGTGCATCCCGCCTGTAAGTGAACTAGTGCTTGAGAAAGGTGAAGTACATGTTAAGTGCGGTTACCTCAAGGCCGGAGTTCATTATGTGATTAAGGTTGCATCAGGCTTTTATGGCAATAGTGTATTAGGCTTGCCGTCCAGCAATGGCTTGATGATGCTGTTCTCCACCGAAACAGGTGAAGCCAAATGTTTACTGCAAGATGAAGGTATTTTAACCGACCATCGTACTGCAATTGCAGGCGCCATTGTTGCCAAGTATTTTGCTCCTGCCGTGGTCTCTGCCATTGGGGTAGTAGGTACTGGTATTCAGGCACGTCTTCAGGTGAAGCGAGTGAGTCAAGTGACGGGATGTAAGAAGATTATAGTGTGGGGACGTTCAACGGAAGCTGCTGAACGCTTTAGACGGTCCATGCAAGTCGAAGGTTATAGTGTAGAGCTTATCGAGCACTTGGAGTCGTTGGCGGAGAAGTCAAACCTTATCATTACCACAACCCCGTCTTCCCGACCGTTACTAAGCCAGAAGATGATCCAAGCAGGAACATTAATAATTGCAATTGGCACTGATACACCCGAGAAGCAGGAGCTGGATACAGATATTTTGGTGAATGCCACCAAAATTATTGTGGACAGTAAAAAGCAAAGTTTAACACGTGGTGAGGTATCTAGAGCACTTCGTGCATCCGCTATCGGTGAACATCAAGTGTTCGAGTTGGGAGCAGAAATCGCAAAGGGGAGGCGACCAACGATGGCAACAGAGACAACGGTTGTAGATTTAACGGGTTTGGCAGTTCAGGATTTAAAAATTGCCGAATTTGTACTAAATAGGATTAACTAAGCTTTATCTTGCTAAATATTCAGTGAATCTAGCAAAACGGACTATTGACCCTTGCGTAGTTCGCCAATTTTTCTCGTGAAAAAGGTGCGCTTTGTAGCTGCTTTATGAATCAGCGAATAAGCACTCCCTTAGGGCGGTTGCAACAAACTCTAGTCCAATTTGTTGCAACCAAGTTCGCATCGTATCTATTTGTAGATAAAACCTACAACTCCTTGTAATTAGTAAACACCTTATACAACTGCGTCCCACTCAATACCGAAGCCGACGGGAAGTGTAGAATAGGGATCAAATCGCAAGGCGCTTCTAAGGTCCTGCTGCCGTTGTCGGTATCCAGATCGTCAATATTTAAAATTTGCGCCAGTGGTTCGCCTTTCTTCACCGTTTGGCCTGGTTTCGCCATGTATTCCACCATGCCGCCCCAGTTAGTAAACAGGGTTTTATAGTCTTTTAAATACACGCCTAAACGCTTCATTTCTGTCGGTTTAATATCGCATTCGTGCAATACGCCTTTGGCGTTTAAGTAGCTAAGAATACTGGTGGCGTCTATATTACCTTCGTTAAAGTCGATAACTTCTTGGCTACCCATTTCAAGCGTAAACGCTTCAACGTTAAAGCTTACCTCACGCGCTAAATTAGTTTTTATGCTTTCTTGTAGTGTCCACCATGGGCAGAACGTCGCTTCGTCCAACGCCCCCGCAAATACGTTTGGAATAAAAATACAGTGAGGAATGTTAAATAGCTTGGCGCTGTCTTTGGCGTATTCGGGAATATAAACGTGGCGGGTAGACACCGGGCCGTTGTGGAGATCTAACACGAAATCGGCGTTGACCGCCATTTGCTGTAGCTTTAGGTTTAACTGCTGTGCCAAGCCTAAACCCCATGGTTCAGCCAATTTGTTGTCGATAGCGTTAGATAAATGAGCGCGAAAACGTTGTTTTATGCCTTCAATAGACTCTTCGCGGGTTACCGTTTTGGCGAAATGCTCAACTGCTTCTTTATCGAAGAAATAGCCGCGGTTCCAGTTTGTGCCGTTCACAGGATCGAACCGGCCTAAAGTGTACTCACCGGCTTTAATGTTAGTGCCAATGGGATTACAGTTGGGCACTAGGATAATTTCGCCGCAAATATCCATGTCTTTTAAGCGCTGTATAAGATGGTAAATAACCACGTTACCTTGTACTTCTGCGCCGTGAATAGAACTTTGAATATACACGGTGGGGCCAGGGCGCGCGCCCTTCATACGATAAATTGGCACGTTCATGTTACGTCCAGACGCGTTTTGCGCCACTACCATGTGTTTTTTCACTACTTGGGTTGTCATTTAAATCAACCTATTTTCTGTCTTATTCTTTGTTTAAATATGCTGCTTTTAAACACAGCTTTTATCATTCATGCTGCAAAAGCAGGTATAGTTAGCAAGCACATAGCTCGCAGTCTACGCCTTTAGGTAGCTTCCAGTTTCGCCACTCGTGCGACAGAGCATCAAACGTCATTAACGTGTTTTTAGGAATATTATCGAAATCCATCAATACTTGCATGGCAAGCATAGCTTGGTAAGTACCAACAATATTTACTACTGGCGAGAATATACCTGCCTCAACACAGCTTAGGTCAGGCGATTCAAATAGCGTCCGCAAGCATGCATAGCAACGGCTCTCACCGGGTATAGCGACGAATAGCTGGCCTTCAAAGCGAATGGCTGCACCCGATACTAGCGGGGTATTTAGTTTAAAACACAGTAGGTTTATTAAATCTCGCGAGTTTGTATTGTCGGTGCAATCTAGCACAACGTCAGCACGCTCTATGGCTTGTTTTAACACTGGTGAAAGCTGAGTAGAGCTGGGCGCCGAAAACGGTTCTGCCATTACGGTAATGTCGCAGTCGCTGTTTATTGCAATAAGCCGCACTTTAGCCGCCTCTACTTTATTTGTGCCTACATCTTGTTCGCTAAACAAGGTTTGCCTTGGCAGGTTGGTGGCCTCAACTGTGTCGTGGTCGATAAGTGTAAGAGAGCCCACGCCACTGGCGCAAAGGTTAGTAGCAGCCGCGGTGCCAAGCCCGCCAATACCAATGATACAAATATTGGCGTTTAGCAGCGCTTCTTGACCGTCTAGATCCACTTTTGGAAGCACGATATGGCGGTTATAACGCATAGCCTGCTGATGAGTTAGGCTTTTAGACATAGTTTATGCCAACTTAGTTGTTGAATTCATGGCATGCACCCTTATAAAGTGATTACCAAATAGTATTTTGGCTGGTACTTTATCAAAAACCTCCAAAATGTCGCATATCAAATTAGGATTTCATATGTCAGTTGTCAGCCAACCCCTTAATATTGCCGTACTCACTATTTCAGATACGCGCACCCTCGAAAACGACAAGTCGGGAGACTACTTGAAAGAGGCGCTTACCTCGGTTGGCCATAACCTTTACGATCGCGATTTGGTGAAAGACGATATTTATCAGCAGCGCGCCGTGGTGTCGAAATGGATTGCCGATAAAAACATTCACGCTGTATTAATTACCGGTGGTACAGGTTTTACCCACCGTGACTCAACGCCAGAGGCCATCAGTGTATTGTTCGACAAAGAAGTCGACGGCTTTGGCGAGCTATTTCGTCAAATTAGCTATGAAGAGATTGGAACATCAACCATTCAGTCTCGCGCGGTTGCGGGCTTTGCTAATAATACGGTTATTTTCTGCTTACCAGGGTCTACAGGGGCGTGTCGCACAGCGTGGGAAAAGATTATTTCTAGCCAACTTGATGCCGACTTTAGACCGTGTAACTTTGTGAAGCATTTGGTGGAAGCATGAGCACCTTTAGCCATTTAAACGCTGGCGGTGAAGCCAATATGGTCGACGTTAGCGACAAAGACGTTACCAAGCGAGAAGCCACAGCAGAAGGTTTTTTATACGTAAGCGAAGACGTTATTCGCCAAATCTCTGAAGCAAAAATTGCAAAAGGTGATGTATTTGCAGTTGCCCGTGTAGCGGGTATTCAAGGGGCGAAACGCTGCGCCGATCTTATTCCTCTTTGTCACCCATTGGCACTATCAAAGGTGGATATAAACTTCGACATTCAGGCCGACCAAAATCGAATTCAAGCCACCTGCTATTGCAAGCTAAGCGGTAAAACCGGCGTTGAAATGGAAGCGCTCACGGGTGTAAATGTGGCGCTGTTAACCTTGTTTGATATGTGCAAAGCCATCGACCCTGGCATGCATATGGAAGGGGTACGGGTACTGGAGAAAAAAGGCGGTAAGACAGGCCACTGGCAGTCCGAAACCTAGTTTTCACAAAGGCCAGTGAAAGGCCAGTGAGCTAAAAAAGTAACGTGTATAAAGCGAACAAGCATTCAAGACGCAACGCACTTTAGGCTCAACGTATTTCCGAGGCTTGGAAAGATTAATTAGCGCGCACAAAGCAACCTTAACAACGTAGATAACAGGCAAAGCATGCAGGTAACGGTAAAAACATTCGCACAAACCAGAGAGATTACGGGAGAGGACAATATCGCGCTTCATATAAGCGAGAACAGCACTATTGAGACCGTGATATCGCAGCTTAAAACGCGTAGTGACAAGTGGGCATTAGCCCTAGAGGGCAGTGTGCTAACTGCCTGTAATCAAGAGCTCTGCGATCACCAAACCGAACTTAGCGACGGTGATGAGCTGGCGCTATTTCCACCTGTGACTGGGGGCTAGCTATGTTCGCGCTAGTTCAAGTTGAAGATTTCGATCAAGGCGAGCTGTACGCTAGGCTAAAACAGTCGGCAGATGAGAAGGCCTGCGGTAACACCGGCGCGATTGTTACTTTTACCGGGCTGGTGCGAGATTTTAATAACGCTGGCGATATAGACGGCATCGAATTAGAGCATTACCCGGGCATGACTGAAAAAGCGTTAATGCTTCTGGTTGAACAAGCGAGCGAACGCTTTTCACTTAACAGTGCTGGCGCACTGCACAGAGTAGGGCGCATACACAACAACGAACAAATTGTATGGGTAGGTGCCGCCGCTCCCCACCGCCAGGCGGCGTTTGACGCTGCCTGCTACTTAATGGACATGCTTAAACAGTCGGTACCGCTTTGGAAAAAAGAATTTAAGGGCGATAAATCTGAATGGGTTGCGGCAAAAGCATCTGACGATAAAGCGGCACTTAAGTGGATGCGCAAAAAGTAATGGTTTGTTCTTTAGCAACGCGACTTTCAAGCTTTGTTAACTGGGCCATGCTTATTTTGGTAAGTGCAAGTGTAGCTCTAGGCGTTACGGCTTTTTCAAGTTCTGTGGCACAGGCGAGCAGTTTTGAAGCGGCAAATAATAATGTAAATGAAGGGAGCGTTATTAGTGCCGAAAAACAAAACCAGTCAGTAAATTTCAAGCGCGACGAAAAAATTAACATAGCCGTTGCGGCAAACTTTGCAAAACCGCTAAAGAGTATTGCCGAGCAGTTTACTGAGCTAACCGGCATAGAAGTCGCGGTAACGGTATCTTCTAGCGGTACTTTGTATGCGCAAATTCAACATGGTGCTAGCTTCGACGTTTTTCTATCTGCTGATCGCGCTAGGCCGCAAGCGTTGGTTGATAACAACGTAGTTCACCACGGCAATCTGGTGGATTACGCTAAAGGCAAGCTTGTGTTTGTCTATGCTGGCGAATTATCAAGTGAGGCATCACATGAAACATCCGGTGAAAGGAATTGCGAGCAGATCGCGCGCTCATCTACTGGAGACACAACTGCACAAATAAACGTTCAGCTTACCGATTGCTTGTCGAAGCAGCTTGTTCAATTAATGGAAAATCCACAAAACAAGGTAGCTATCGCAAATCCTAAACTGGCTCCCTATGGTGATGCTGCGCAACAGACGTTGCAAAACTTATCCTTATGGCAACAGTTTTTACCTCACAGAGTGATGGGTAAAAACGTGCTACAAACCTTGCAGTTTTATACCACCGGCAGCGTGAAAGGGGCGTTCGTTGCATACTCATCGGCGTTAGATTTGCCCGCAGACTTATCCTCTAATTTGCCTTCTAATTTTAACAGTGTTGTGAATACCAAAAGCGCCGATGCTGTTACGGTTATCGTCCCCGTACCTGAAACCTTGTATCAACCCATCATTCAGTCGTTGGTGGTTAATAGTAAAACGGTAGCTACATTATCTCCGAATCTGTTCGAACCACTTCCAATTAAAAATGTGACAGCGCCAGTTGATGAGCCTATTCACAACGACAACGTTGAGACAACCAGAGCGTTTCGTTTGAGTGACGCTAATGGAGTGTCATCACCCAGCCTGTTCGTACAATATTTAATGTCGCAAGGGGTGCAGCACAGCTTAATTGAATGGGGCTATGAACCTACCATTGCATCGGGCGTCGGTAACTAAGTATGCTCACAGAATTCTTCGGGGCATCGACACTTGAAGCCATATTACTCACCTTAAAACTGGCCTTTATAACCAGTGGTCTACTGTTGTTAATCGCATTGCCGCTAGCGTGGTTTTTAGCGAAATGGCAGAGCAAAGCTAAGCCTCTGTTTATGTCGATACTCGCGTTGCCTTTGGTGTTACCGCCAACTGTGCTGGGTTTTTATTTGCTTATTGCTTTTTCGCCGCAAAGTGCGTTGGGGCAGGGATGGCAAAGCCTAACCGGGAGCAATTTAGCATTTAGCTTTGAAGGTTTGGTGTTGGGGTCTGTCATCTACTCCCTACCATTTGCTCTGCAGCCTTTGTACAGCGGCTTTTCACAATTGGATAACCGTTATTTAGATGTAGCAAAAACGCTGGGGTTTTCGGCTTTTGAAGCGTTTATAAAAATAGTGCTTCCTTTAAGCAAAGCGCCCATCGTGGTGGCATTAGGCTTAAGCTTTGCACATACCATAGGCGAGTTTGGCGTAGTACTAATGATAGGTGGCAATATTCCTGGAGAAACTCAGGTGCTGTCTATCGCGCTATATGAACAGGTAGAAGCGTTGGAATATAACAGTGCACACAACCTTGCGTTGGCCCTTTTGATTTTTTCATTCGTAATGCTCGCGGCGCTCTATCGTTTTAACGGTGTCACCCGTAGTGATGAGGCGCGTTAACATGCAAATATCTGCGCTACTACCAAATCGCATTAACGCACAAATCTCATTGCAGCCGCAAAGCCGATTCATTGGGGTTACCGGTCCATCAGGTGCGGGAAAAAGCAGCTTGTTTCGCGCCCTAGCTGGCGTAGAAAAAAGCGCAAAAGTGCAAATGCCGTGGACCTCTCAAAAGGTCGGCATCGTTTTTCAGCAGCCCATGCTATTTCCCCATACCGATGTGCGCGGTAATTTAGCCCTTGCGCAGCGTCACGCAAGCCCTAATGCAATGTCTATCGATGTGTGTTTGCGCGGCTGTTATTGCGAACATTTAATTGATAAGCCAGTTCAAGCGCTTTCTGGCGGAGAAGCGCAGCGGGTCGCGATTGCACGGGCGTTGGTCAATGGACCAGATGTGTTATTGCTAGATGAATCGCTAAGCGCGATTGATATCTTTACCCGTCGCAAAATTTACCAGTTTTTGAACAATTTGTGTGTGTCGGGGAAGCTCATATGCCTTGTGATTTCTCACGATTTAGATGACCTTGCCTTGTTCAGCGATGAGTTGGTTTTTATTGACCAAGGTCGCACCGAGCTTTGTGGAAAAACGCGCGATGTATTGACTCAAGTATTCGCAAAAGAGGGATTTGCGACACCGTCTAGCGTACTTGAGGGATTTAAAGTTACTGGGCAAAGCGAAGCACACGACGGCAACCAGTCACAAAACGCCGTTGTCAGCTACAAACACGGTAGCCAAATGCAACAAGATCAAAATGTTCTAACCTTACAAGGCAATGAGCAGTGCCAGTCGGAAAACGGCATTGAGCGCGTTGAGGTAGCGGGGCACGAGATATTCGTCACTGCAGAATCAGTGTCCTATTTGCCTCAGCAAAGCGGTGAGCAAGTTTTTGTTCGTTTTGCAGTTAAAGCTTGTGATGTAAGTATCGATACCAATATTGCTGACTTTGGCAATGCCAGCACAATCAGTATTTTAAATGCGCTGCCATGTGTTATATCTAGCATCGAACCCGTGGCGAATCCACTCAGTCTCCTGAACGAGCCTGAAAATAACGCCGATACAAAACTCGCAGATACAAAGCTAACTTCTAAAAAGCTAGCGACCGTAAACAGCGCGAAAGTGTTGTTAAAACTTGATGTACTAGGCAGTAACCAAACCCTTTATGCCAGCATTAGCTGTATCTCTCTATCGCGTCTTAAGCTTGATGTAGGGATGCAAGTGATTGCGCGGTTTAAATTGCCCTAGGTTTAAATGGCTTTGGAGTAGCTACTGAGTATTTCACTTGCGTTCAAATAAGCGTCGAAACGCGCACAAATAGCCCGAATGTAAATGCGAGCAGACTCTGGCACTCGAATATACCGAGATGTCATTTCGATAAGCCCGTCTTCTTTAAGTTCTTCAAGGTTGTTTAAGGCTGAAGCAAAGTATTCATCAAAAGTGATGTGGTGCTTGTCGGCAATTGCTTGCTTGTCTACCGCTAAATTGCACATTAAGCTAGAAATCACGTCTCTGCGAATCAGGTCGTCGGCACTTAATGACAGCCCAACCTTCGCATTGGGCTGGTGGTTGTCTAACCGACTGTAATATTCTTTTAGCTCCTTAGCATTTTGCGCAAAGGCATTACCTACGGTGCTAATGGCTGATACGCCGAAGCCTATAAGGTCGGTGTCTCCACGTAAAGTATAGCCTTGAAAGTTGCGGTGAAGATCGCCTTTATTTTTCGCAATAGCCAGTGAGTCTTTGCTTAAGGCAAAATGATCAAGACCAATCATTTCATAACCTATGTTTGTAAAGCTGTTAACGGCAAGCTTGTAAAGCGCCGCTTTTTCTTCACTACTTGGCAGTGTTTCTTCAGCAAATTTACGCTGCGCTGCGAACCTCTCGGGAAGGTGTGCATAGCTAAAAAGCGAAATACGATCTGGCATCATGGCTTTTGTCGCGGCGATGGTTGATGAGAACGTTTCAATTGACTGATTTGGTAAACCATAAATTAGATCTAAGTTAACTGAGTCGAAACCCAGCGACCGAGCCTCGAATACTAAATCGGCAATGTGAGACGTGCTTTGTACACGATTTATGGTTTTCTGAACATTGTAATCAGTATCTTGTAAACCAAAGCTAATGCGTGTGTAGCCGAGACATTTTAAGTTTTGAAGATAGTGTTTATCGATATTTCTGGGATCTAACTCAATTGACAGTTCAGCACCTGCTTCAAAGGTAAAGTGTTTCTTAAGCAGGTACATTAAATAAGTATGCTGAGTCTCGCTCAAAAAACTGGGTGAACCGCCACCCAAGTGCAGAGAAACTGCACGCCTGCCGTCAGTTAAATAACGCTTAGACAGGATTTCTTTTTCTATGTAATCTAAATATTCGTCCGCTTTTTCATTGTGACGCGTCACCATTTTATTGCAGCCACAGTAGTAGCACAGCGTTTTGCAAAATGGAATGTGCATGTAGAGACTTACTGCCGGCGCTTTTGACACTGCAAGTGCTTGTGGAAGTATGTCATCTTGTAGCGGTTCAAATTTAAGTGCAGTAGGGTAAGAGGTATAGCGAGGAGCATTCAACGCATATTTGGTAATGATTGATACAGGACGTTGTTGTACGGCAATTATTGTCATATTGGCTCTGCACTTATATGTAGATATCTAGGCGCGAATTCAATTCGATGGTTAAAGCTTAATGGATTGCTTAGGAGGCTGATTTGATCTACTTCAAGGTTTTGGTATTAAACCTGATAATTGTTTTACTTCTTCCAGTCATTTTGCTTCAAGCATTGTGGGTGAGGAAAAAGACAGCTGTACTGCCAGAGCCTGACGGCGAGCGGGTATTAGCCTCAGCCGATAGTAAATTGCTGCTAACTAATAACGTTTTGGTTATAGGCGATTCTGCTGCCGCTGGTGTTGGTGCAACGACGCAAATGGGGGCACTCCCAGGTCTGCTGTACTCAAACCTTGTTAAGCATGGGCCAACGCGAGTGACGTTGAATGCTAAAACAGGTTTTAAAAGTGAAGATGTGCTCAATCTTCTCCATGAAATGCCTGCCGAGCACTTTTCGTCGGTGCTAGTCTCTATTGGTGTTAACGACGTGACCAAATTTGTACCGTTGAAACGGTGGCGACAAAACATCGATGCTATGAGTACGCTACTGTCAGATAAATTTGGGTGCGAAACAATATTGTTTACTGCGCTACCGCCAATTCATTGCTTCCCTGCGCTTCCGCAACCTTTGCGCGCACTATTAGGTTACCGCGCGTGGCTACTAAACCAAGCTTTGGCTGATAGCGTAACAGCCCGGGCTAACGCAGACGTATTATATGTTAGTGCACTTAATGTGAGCGGATCTATGACGGATATTCAGCAAAGTGGTTTGATGGCAGAAGATGGCTTTCATCCCTCCACGAAAGGCTATGAAATATGGGCACACTCAGCCCTTGAAAAACTTTCCACGCTTTACAGCACCACAATGGGCACGACAAAAAAAGTCACAGCAGAAACTGATGTAACTGCGACGAAATAATCGCAGTTTGGGGTTGAAGTTTCTTTTTGTAACCTTATCTAAGCCCTTAAATCTTCATGAATTCAAAAAAAAAGCGAGGCCTATCATGGCAGCAAATGAGCAAGGTGTACAAAGTGCGAGCGGTATGCAGAGTGTAACAGTTAATATGGTTTCTGACGTGGTATGTCCATGGTGTATTGTTGGGTACCAGCGTTTGCAAGAAGCCATTAAAACCCTTGATAACATTGAAGTGGATATTAAGTTTCACCCGTTCGAGCTAAACCCCAATATGCCAGAAGAAGGGCAAAACCTTCGCGAGCACATAATGGAAAAGTACGGCATTAGTGAACAGCAAAGCGCGCAGAACAGAGCGCGGTTAGTAGAAGCGGGCGAGCAATTAGGCTTTTCGTTTAACTTTACTGACGACTCTCGCATGCAGAACACGTTTAAGGCCCATCAGCTTATTCACTTTGCTGCAGAAAACGGCCTTGAAGAAGAAATGAAGCTGGCCTTATTTAATGCCTACTTCACAGACGGTAAAAACATTAATGATCTAGGTGTTCTAGTAACGTTGGCACAAACGGTTGGCCTTGATAAGTCTGAAGCTGAACAAGCGCTTAAAAGTGAAAAATACGCGCAAGCAGTGCGGGAGGAGGAAACTATTTGGATGCAGCGTGGTATTCAGAGTGTACCTACTTTTGTCATTGGTAATCAGGGCGTAGCGGGGGCACAAGAGCCAGCAACATTAGCAGCATTTATTGCCCAAGCAGCATCACAGCAATAAACAGGTTAAACGGATTTAGAGGTAGTTATGAGTAATCACGTTAACCATTTGTTGGCCCAGTGGCTTCCACTTAAAAACAAGCATAAGTGGGTGTTAGGTTTTATTTTTAAAACCGAAGGCTCATGCTACCGCAAAGCAGGCGCCATGATGTTGTTTAGTGATGCAGGGCATCAGCTAGGTATATTAAGCGGCGGCTGCTTAGAAAGTGACATCGTTAAAAAAGCCCAGCGAGTAATGACCGACGGCGTTAGTCGTACCGCGGTTTACGACGATGAAGATGAAGAAGACATCGCGTTTAAACTAGGTGTAGGATGCGGCGGTGTGGTGCACTTAGCACTCGTACCAGTTAACCAGAGTAACCAGTATTTATCGTTGGATGTGGTTAGCAAAAGCTTATCAAACGGAAAAGCGTGTGAGTGGCGCTGCGCGGTAGACGGTACTTTAGGTGATTGCACGGAATTGGAAGACCATTCTGCTAAACCTAGAAAAGCTGTGCTAGACACCGTTGATGGCAAGCGCATGTTGTCGGTTTTGATGCTGCCGCCTATCCACCTACTTGTTGTTGGAGGTGGGTACGACGCTACCTTTATGACTAAGCTTGCTAGTTTGCAGGGCTATTTAGTAAGTCTTTGGGATCCAAGGCCTGCACAAGCAAGACTTGAACACTTTCCCGAGGTAAATTACTTGATTGAAGATCCGTCTACTGAAGGCTTACGTCTTCACATGGGCGAACATAACATTCAAGCGGCGGTGCTTATGTCCCATCATCGAGAAATTGATGCAAAGGCGCTGCAGGTGCTAAGCAAGCAATCGTTAACCTATACGGCAATGCTCGGGCCACTGCACCGTAAGCAGGAAATTATGGATTTAGCCGGGCTTGGCGATACCAACTTTACTCAGTATTTCGCAAGCCCCGCTGGTTTCGACATTGGTGGTGAGCTACCAGAGCATATAGCGCTGTCTGTTATTGCTCAGTGCCATGCGGTGTTTCATACCAAACCTACACATTTAAAGCGTTAGAAAGACTTTCTGAAGGTAACGCCAAAGCTTCTAGGCGCGCCTGGGTAGGCCATGATCTTTCCGGTTTGTATGGGTACATCAAAGCCACTTCGCGCAACGTACTCTTCGTCGAAAACGTTGCGCGACCACGCAATAATTTCGCTATCCCATTGTGGGATAGTGAAACTTACGCGAACGTTAAATAATGAAAAGTCGTCAGCGTATTTGTACGGGTCGTTCGCATCATCAAGAAATACGTCGCCCGTGTATTGGTAGTCAATACTGGCGGAGGCAGGATAATTCCCAACTTCGAAATAGTGATTCAGCATAAGAGACAGTGAGTTCTGAGGCTCGAAGCCTACGCGGTCACCGTCTCTTGAACAGAACGGGTCGGTTGGCTCCACACGGCCCGGGTCGTCAATGCCGGTGTGCCACGTGTACGCTACCCAACAGGTACCGCGTTTAAACTCATCAAAATTCGCCAATGTGCGCGACGCAACTGCATGTAATTCGGTGCTTTCTGTCATTAGCCATGTGGCTTCAAGCTCTATGCCTTTTACTATGATATCGCCCGCATTTTGCAGGTTGAACCCCGTTCCGGTAAAGGTCGTCGCCTGAAAGTCGCTAATTTGTGTATAGTGCGCCGCAGCATTTACGCGCACGCCGTATTCTTCAAAATCGTGTTTTATACCTATTTCAGCACTTCGCGATTTTTCAGCATCAAAAAGCGGGCTAAGCGAAGGTAAGATTCTGTCGGTATTCGTACCGCCAGCTTTGTAACCAGTCGCAAAACTAGCGTAGGTTAGCGTGTTGTCATTAGGGTGATAAGCCAGTTTTACCGTGCCGGTTGACTGTGAATCATCAAGCTCTTCGTTTAAGTCAGGGCGCGGCATAACCGCTGCAGATCCCAAGAAAAAATATCCCCAGCCCGCTTGTTGAAATGGTGCTATTGCGTTAAGGGACTGTGCTGTAGGAGCTTGTCCCGCCGCTAACGCAGCAGCGATGTTTTGTA
>Ga0207966_1000241_pt1 | contig 31182 bp, 28 predicted proteins | sample Knorr_S23_td_NAD_FD_185611 | JGI IMG/M metagenome (GOLD analysis project Ga0207966, IMG submission 185611) | Marine microbial communities from Southern Atlantic Ocean transect - Knorr_S23_td_NADW_ad_2500m_LV_B (SPAdes) (version 2) | ecosystem: Environmental > Aquatic > Marine > Oceanic | place...
GTTGAGGTGTTACTGCTAAAAATACGGCCGCAAAAATCGCTATAAACTTATTTCTCATGAATTTCGTTCCTCTATGAATCAATATAATTTAGTTTAATAATAAGTCAACCCAAAATCACTAAGTTTTCCTTTTAAATGCTGGGTTCGCCACTATACTTACAACTTCTTTTCATTTCAAGAATTAATGTTAGTACTATTCTCCTTATTTTATTTAGAAAGCCCAATTTTAGTTCGGGACCTTAAATTAGATATAAAGAGGTACCTTTAATATAAAGTGTACACACAAGGCTGACAAATTATCTAAAGTAGATTAATTATTACTTTTCAAATTTAAGCAGGATGTTTATTTCTAAAAGAATAATTTATTAATATAATTAAGTACCCAATAAATTTTAAAATTTGATTAATAACTTAGGTGCAAGACTATTTTTCTTAAATTACTATCGAAATTCCTCCCTCTATTAAGATTATTTCCTCCCGAAATTTCACATTCTTCTTCTCTTGTAGCCTTGAAGTCTTTAAGTTATTTCTACTTTAGAAAACCTGAACCAATTGTTTCAGATGATGTTGAGATTTTAGGTTTAAAGTTTCCAAATAGACTAGGTTTGGCAGCCGGAATGGACAAGAATGCTGACTATGTAGACCCTCTTTCTTATCTGGGTTTTGGTTTCATAGAACTGGGGACATTAACACCTAAAGCACAGGCCGGAAATTTAAAGCCTAGACTTTTTAGATTAGCAAAAGAAAGGTCTTTGATAAATAGAATGGGCTTTAACAACAAAGGTATAGATCATGCAGTTAAAAAAATAAAGAATTCTAACTCTAAAGCTGTTATAGGCTTAAGCATTGGTAAGAGCTTTGATACCCCCTTAGACAAAGCAGTGGAAGATTATCTTTTTTGTCTAGAAAGGGCTTATCCTGTTTGTGATTATATTGCAGTAAATATCTCCTCCCCAAATACTAAGGATTTAAGAAAGCTTGAAAGCGAAAAATACTTTTCTAATTTAATTAGTGCTCTTAAGAAACAACAAATTTTTTTTTTGAAAGACCTTGGTTATAAGCCTATTATTCTAAAATTATCTCCTGATCTTCAAGAAAGAGAGATAGAAAATATTTGCAAAGAAATTTTGGACAAAGATATAGATGCAATAATTTGCTCTAATACTACTACTTCTCACAATTACTCTCAATCAGGTGGTTTAAGTGGAGAAGAGCTGTTTGAAATCTCCAATAGAAGCCTTGTATCATTTAGAAGTTTTTTAGGATCCTCTTTTCCAATAATCGCATCCGGAGGAGTTATGAGTCGCCGTCATTTTGAGAAGAAATTGGAGCTTGGAGCTGATCTTGTTCAAGTCTATACAGGCATGATCTATAAAGGACCAACTTTGGTTAAAGAAATATTAAATTCTTAAACCTATAAAAAAATAATTTCATAAAAACTTGACAGAGCTACCCTTTCTAATCTTTATACTAAAAAGAAAACAAATTTTATTATGAACTCTGTTGTAGTAGTTGAGTCTCCAGCTAAAGCTAAAACCATTGAAGGTTATCTAGGTGATTCTTATAGCGTTATAGCTTCATTTGGCCATGTTCGAGATATGGCAGATAAAGATGGAGCTGTCATTCCCGGAGCTTGGTCAGATATTAAATGGTCTGTTAATAAGAGAGGTGAGAAGCAGATCAAAGAAATTCTAAGCCATGTTAAGAAAGCAGATCATCTAATACTAGCAACTGATCCAGACCGTGAAGGTGAAGCTATAGCTTGGCATATATATGAACTACTAAGTGAAAAGGGAATTATAGAAGACATTAAAGTTAGCAGAGCCGTCTTTAATTCAATAACTAAAAGTTCTGTTATTGAGGCTTTAGAGAACCTAAGAGAAATAAATATAGACATGGTAGAAGCCTATCTGGCCAGAAGAGTTTTAGATTACATCGTTGGTTTTAATATTTCTCCTCTTTTATGGAGAAGGCTACCCGGTGCAAAATCTGCTGGTAGAGTTCAGTCAGTGGCTTTAAAGCTCATATGTGAAAGAGAAAATGAGAGGGAGGCTTTTGAAGCCCAAGAATACTGGACAGTCGGAACTGATTTTCTTAAAGGTGAGGAGAAGATTTCCTCACAAGTTCATTCTGTCGATGGCACGAAGTTAAAAAAGTTTGATATCTCTAATGAAGGTAAAGCTAAGGAACTTTCTGACAGAGTTAAAGAATCGTCATTCGCAATAAGTGAAATTAATAAAAAACCTGTAAAAAGGAACCCTAAGCCACCTTTTATTACTTCAACTTTACAACAAGAAGCGGCTAGAAAACTTAGATTTTCAGCTGATCAAACAATGAGAACTGCACAAACCCTTTACGAGCAATCCTTTATAACTTACATGAGAACTGACAGTCCTGTTATGTCTAAAGAAGGTATAGATCAGTGCAGAAAAGTAATAGAAGGGAAGTATGGATCTAAGTTCTTACCTCCGGGACCAAGAATTTATAAGAGTAAATCCAAACAAGCACAAGAAGCACACGAAGCTATAAGACCTACTGATATTAATAGATTACCTTTAGAAAATGGACTTTCAGGAGATGAAAAGAGGCTGTATGAACTTATATGGAATAGATCTATATCAAGTCAAATGGAAAGCGCAAATGTTACTCAGACAGAGATCATGATTTCAACGGAAGAAGGGGATCTGATTTTTAAAGCTACTGGATCGCAAATAATATTTAAAGGCTTCTTAGAAGTTTATGAAGAAGGAAAAGATGAAGATGAAAGATCTTCCGAAACAAGGCTGCCAGCTTCCTTGGACCTAAATGAAAGTCTAGAGATAGGCTCAGTTCTACCTGAACAACATTTTACCATGGCCCCACCTAGGTTTACTGAAGCAAGCCTAATTAAAGAACTAGAAGAAAGAGGAATAGGGAGGCCCTCAACTTACGCTTCTATTATGAATAGCATAAAAAAAAGGGAGTATGCTTCTCTAGAAAATAAACAGTTTAAGCCAGCTAATAAAGGTAGAGTGGTGGTAAGTTTCTTAGACTCCTACTTCTTAGACTATTTTAAGTACGATTTTACTGCTGACATGGAAGAGTCACTAGATAAAATAGCGAAAGGAGAACTCCTTTGGACAAATCTTTTAGATAATTTTTGGGAAGGCTTTGGTCCTAGCATTAGTTCAGTTATGGAACTGTCCAATAGAGAGGTTTTAGAAAAATTAAATGATGCACTCAAAGAACGTTTATTTCCTAAAGGGAACATTTGTCCAAATTGTTCGGCTGAATTGACTCTAAAAAACAGCCCTAGATTTGGTCCATTTATAGGATGCACTAAATTTGATGAAGCTGGATGCGATTATAAAAGTCCTCCTTTTTTAACTCTTGAAGAAGTAGATGCACATGCAAAGGCAAAAGAATCCATTGGTACCTATCCAGAATCTGGCAAAGATATTTTTTTAAAACCTTCAAGAGGCGGAGGTATGTATTTAGAAACTCACGATTCCAAATCTGAAACTATTAGGCAGACAATATCAAATGGTATTGCTGGAAATATAACCATAGAAGAAGCTTTAAAATGGATTAGTTTGCCAAGAGACATAGGCCTTCATCCTGAAACTAACGAAATGATTCAAGCAGGTTTTGCAAGAGGTCCTTTTGTAAGAGTAAAGAGAGAAGGAAAAGAAACTTTTCAATATGCCAATCTTCAAAATGAGGAAGATATTTTTTCTTTGGGAATGAATAGGGCGGTTGAATTATTGGCAGGGAAAGGTGTTGCTAAAGAAGAATCTAAAGATCTAGGCCTAGATCCAACAAGCAAGGTTCCAGTATTTCTTAAAAAAGGCAGGTTTGGAGCTTATGTAGAAACTGACGAACTTATAAGGAAGACAGTGCCAAAAGATATGTCAGATGATGAGGTAACTTTGGAATGGGCTGTAAATAATTTGCCTATCATTACTTATCATCCTGATGACTCAAGAGCTGTAGGGATTAGAAGGCAAAGGACAAGAAGTAAAGGTTGGAAGGCATTTGTCGTTCATGCTGGGGAAAAGAAAGAACTACCAAAGGATATGAAAGTCAAAGATGTCGATGAGGCTACCGCCTTATCATTGTTAAACTAAAGATCTTAAAACCTTTTAATAACACCAACACAAATTCCTTCTAAATAAAATTCCTCTTTCTTCGGATTTACTTTTATAGGTTTAAAGTCCTTATTTTCAGGCTCAAGAGTAACATCACCTTCTCCTGAAGTTCTGAATGTCTTTACCGTTACTTCATCATTAATTCTAGCTACCACTATGTCGCCGTTTTTACACTCTTGAGTTTTTTTAACTGCTATTAGATCTTCTTCGTTTATTCCCACATCTCTCATACTTTCACCTTTTACTCTAAGCAAGAAATCTGCCTTTTGATTAAACATACCAGAAGGGATTTCTAGTTTATTTTCTATATTTTCTTCAGCGAGTATAGGGTTTCCTGCTGCAACTAAGCCAATAACTGGAATTCCAGCTTCTTCTTCATTTAAGATAATGCCCCTTGATGCTCCTGCGAGAATTGAGATAAAACCTTTTTTTTCAATAGCTCTTAGATGTTGTTCGGCGGCATTATGAGATTTAAAACCCAGAGTCCTAGAAATATCAGCTCTTGTGGGAGGAAAGCCTTTTTCTTTTAAATGACTTTTGATAAGTTCTAATATCTCTCTTTGCCGTGAAGTTAAGTCTTTCATATGTACTCCAAAACTTTATTACTGTAATTATATACAGTAAAATGGTGAAAACTCAAATTTATGTTAGTAATAGGTATTACCTCTAGAGCGCTATTTGATCTTGATGACAGCCATAAAGTCTTTGAAGAACAAGGATTAGAGGCCTATAGGGAATATCAAATTTCAAAGGAAAATGAAGCTCTTAATCCTGGACAGGCTTTTCCTTTGGTCACGAAATTATTAGATTTAAACAAACATTTAAAACAAGAAAAATCTGTTGAGGTGGTTTTGCTTAGTAGAAATTCAGCTGATACAGGCTTAAGAATCTTTAATTCTATAGAACATCATAATCTCGATATTAAAAGAGCAGCTTTTTGTGGGGGTAATAGTCCTCACACTTATGCAAAATCTTTTGGTGCACACTTATTTCTTTCTACAGAATTTTCAGATTGTAAATTAGCTCTTCAAAGTGGGGTTGCAGCTGCAAGAATAATTCCTACCGGAATACCAAAAACAAGAGACAGCCAACTCAAAATAGCCTTTGATGGAGATGCGGTGATTTTTTCTGAAGAATCTCAAGAAATTTATGATTCTCAAGGTTTAGACGCTTTTGACAAGAATGAAAAAACTTTGGCAAAAAGACCTCTTCTAGGGGGTCCTTTTAAACCTTTCCTTTCAGAATTAAATAGACTTCAAAATTTATTTCCCCAATCTGAGTGTCCAATGAGAATAGCTTTAGTTACTGCTAGATCAGCCCCTTCTCACGAAAGAGTTATTAGAACTTTAAGGGAATGGAAAATAAGAATCGATGAGAGTTTATTTTTAGGGGGATTGCAAAAGGTAGATTTTTTAAAAGTCTATCAGGCGGACATTTTCTTTGATGATCAAGAAGAGAATTGCGATCTGGCCAGCGAAGAAGTACCTACTGGGCATGTAATTAATCTTAAGCCTTAGACTTCAAATTTTTAATAAAGGGTATAGAATTCGATTTCGCAACTTTTTTACCACTAAAAAATTTTAACTTATGGAATATGTTTGTCTCGATCTGGAAGGGGTGTTAATCCCAGAAATTTGGTCTGAAGTAGCTAAATTTACTGGAGAAGATAAATTCAATTTAACCACTCAAGATATTAAAGATTATTCTGAACTAATGGATATGAGAATAGGGCTTGTCGAAGCGATGGATATTTCTATAAGTGACATACAAGCAGTCGTACATAAAATAGAACCGTTCGAAGGGGCTCGGGAATTTATGGATTGGGCGAGAGATAACTTTCAAGTCACAATTGTTTCTGATTCATTTTATCAATTGGCTTGGCCTTTAATTAGAAAGTTAGGCACACCTTCAATTATTTGCCATCATCTCAAAATTGAAGAGGACAAGCTAAAGGGTTATTCTTTGCGACAAAAAGAAAATAAAAAAAGAGTCGTACAAGCACTGAAAGCCTTGAAGTATAGAGTTTTTGCTGCAGGTGATTCTTATAATGATATCCAAATGTTAACCGAAGCTGACTTGGGAGTTTTCTTCCAGGCTCCGGAGCACATAAAGAATGAATTTCCAAAAATTAATTGTGTTGAGAACTATGTAGAATTAAAAAAAGTTTTTTCTAATGCATCTGAGTTTGTTGCATTAAGTTAGAAAAGTTAATGAATAAAAAGATTTCTCAAGGAAAAAAACTAAGAAAGGCCATTATTGAAAATGTTCCCTTACAAATTGTTGGAACTGTGAATGCTTACTCTTCACTTTTAGCTGAAAAAAAAGGTCACAAAGCTATTTATCTTTCTGGCGGAGGAGTGGCCGCTTCCAGTATGGGTATTCCTGATTTGGGTATAACGACATTACAAGATGTATTAATAGATGTTGGAAGAATTACAGATGTATGTAGATTACCACTCATAGTTGATGCTGATACTGGATGGGGGGGCGCTTTTAATATTTCAAGAATGGTCAAGAGCATGATTTCTTCAGGTGCTGCATGTATTCATATCGAAGATCAGGTTGAACAGAAAAGATGTGGTCATAGACCAAATAAGGAACTTGTTTCTGCAACAGAAATGCAAAATAGAATAAAGGCTGCTGTTGATGCCAAAACTGACTCTGATTTTATGATAATGGCTAGAACGGATGCCATTGCCAATGAAGGATTAAACTCTGCACTAGATAGGGCTATTTCCTATGTTGAAGCTGGAGCAGATGCGATATTTACGGAAGCTGTAACCGAGATTGACCAATATAAGAAATTTTCTGAAAATTTAAATGTTCCGATACTGGCTAATATTACTGAATTTGGAAAAACTCCTTTATTCTCAAAAAAAGAATTGAAAGAAGCTGGCATAGACATGATTTTATATCCCTTGTCTGCTTTCAGGGCTATGAGCAAGGCGGCTGAAGAAGTCTATTCAGAGATATTAGAGAAAGGCACGCAAGAATCCTTAATTGATAAAATGCAAACCAGAGATGAACTTTATGAAGTTCTCGATTATCATACTTTTGAAAAGAAACTTGATGATCTATTTAATGAGTAGTCAAGGGAACTAATATGGCGGAGAAGAAACTAGAAGGAGCAGGATTAAGAGGCCAAGTAGCTGGTCACACCGCCCTTTCTACTGTAGGAAAGGCAGGAAAAGGTCTTACCTACAGGGGTTACGCAATTGAAGAGTTAGCAAAAAAAGCTACTTTTGAAGAAGTAGCCTATATGCTTTTGTATGGCCATCTTCCCAATCAGTCTGAATATGATAATTATTCAGACAAATTGAAATCTTATAGAAAACTTCCAGATGAATTAAAAGAAGTATTGCAAAGAATTCCAAAGAGTACTCACCCCATGGATGTAATGAGAACTGGAAGTTCTATGTTGGGGAATTTAGAACCAGAAGGAGACTTCTCTAACCAAAATGAAACTGCAGACCGGATCTTAGCTGCAATGCCTTCAATCATAACTTATTGGTATCGTTACTCTCACGAAGGGGAAAATATAGAAACAGAAACAGACCATCCTACAATGGGGGGTCAATTTTTATCTTTACTAACTGGAAAAGAACCTAGTGAAGAACATGCCAGATTCTTAGATGTTTCATTGATTCTTTATGCTGAACATGGGTTCAATGCTTCTACTTTTACAGCCAGAATATGTGCCTCAACCCTTTCTGATATGCATTCTTGTATTACTGGGGCCATTGGTACCTTGAGAGGACCTCTGCATGGAGGTGCTAATGAAGCTGCTATGGCCACAATAGAAAAATTTTCTTCAAGAAATTCTGCGAATGAAGGCATCAAAGAAATGCTGTCAAACAAAGAGAAAATCATGGGATTTGGACATGCTGTCTATACGAATGAAGATCCAAGAAACAAGATTGTTAAAGCTTGGGCAAAGAGATTGGGTGAATCAAGTGGAGATAGTCTTCTGTATGAGGTATCTGAAGAAGTTGAGAAAGTCATGGCAGAAGAGAAAGATTTGTTTGCTAACACAGATTTTTACATGGCTTCGGCGTATCACTATCTAGGTATTCCTACTCCAATCTTCACCCCTCTTTTTGTGATTGGTAGGACTTCAGGATGGACAGCGAATGTAATGGAACAAAGAGCAGACAATAGAATAATTCGACCCAGTGAAGATTATACAGGCCCAGATAAGTCAGAGTGGGTCGATATGTCAGATCGTTAATTAATTAAGGAAAATTATATGACTGGAAACGTTGACTCTAACGTTAGACCCGATCCAGATCAGGTACTGGTTAAGATTGCTGATTACGCTCTCAACAAAACCATAGAAAGTGAAGAAGCCTTAACCACAGCCAGATACTGTTTAATGGATACTTTAGGCTGTGGTCTGTTGGCATTAACTTTTGATGACTGTAAAGATTTATTAGGACCTTACGTAGAAAATACAAAGGTACCGAATGGAGTGAGGGTACCAGGAACTAAACATGTACTTGATCCAGTAAAAGGAGCTTGGGATATAGGTGCAATTATTCGATGGCTAGATTTTAATGACACTTGGTTGGCAGCGGAGTGGGGACACCCATCAGATAATCTGGGTGGAATATTGTCTGCTTCCGATTTTATTTCTCAACGGAATATTGCTTCAGGAAAAGCGGGTTTAACAATGCATGATGTTTTGATAAGCATGATAAAAGCCCATGAGATTCAGGGAGTTCTTGCTTTAGAAAACAGCTTTAATAGAGTGGGATTGGACCATGTGGTGTTAGTAAAGATAGCTTCAACGGCTGTTATTTCATCTTTATTTGGACTATCTAAGGAACAAACAATTAACGCACTTTCTCAGGCCTTCGTAGATGGGCAAAGTTTACGGACTTATCGACATGCACCCAATGCAGGACCCAGGAAGTCATGGGCAGCTGGGGATGCTACCAGTCGGGCTCTTCAATTGGTCCTTTTGACCATGAAAGGCCAAACAGGTTATCCAAGTGCAATAAGTGCTCCAACTTGGGGGTTTCAAGATGTTCTCTTTAAAGGAAAAGAATTAAGACTGCCTCAAGAATTTGATTCTTACGTAATGGAGAATATTTTATTTAAGGTCTCTTATCCAGCTGAATTTCACGCTCAAACTGCAGTGGAGGCAGCTGTTATTCTTCACCCAGAAACTAAAGATAAGGGATTTAATAACATTGATAAGATTGTCATTACTACTCATGAATCTGCAATCAGAATTATTAGTAAAGAGGGCAAGCTTAATAATCCAGCTGATCGAGATCACTGTATTCAATACATGACAGCAATAGGTTTATTAAAAGGTAATTTGGTAGCCGAAGATTATGAAGATGATGTTGCTTCAGACTCTCTGATAGATTCTTTAAGAAGTAAAATGGTTATAGAAGAAGATCCTAGATACAGCAAAGAGTATCTTGAAGCTGACAAGAGATCTATTGCTAATGCAATTCAAATCTACTTTTCAGATGGAAGTTCTTCAGACAAGGTCGAAGTTGAATATCCTATTGGTCATAAAAGGAGAAGAAAAGAGGGTATTCCTGTTTTAATAGAAAAGTTTAAGACCAATCTTGCTACTCAGTTCTCAAATTCTAGATCAGATGAAATCAATAGCCTTTGTTTGGATCAATCAACTCTAGAGAAAACTGTGGTTTCTGATTTTATGAATCTTCTGGTAGCGGAATAGTGATTCTGGATTCTACATTCTCATCCTCATTGAAAGTACTGAAGAAAGTATCTTTTAATTTTTCTGCAGCATACAAATCCATTTGGTCATCAAAGTGAGGAGACGAGCTGTCTTGTGTAGCGCTACCGTATTGATGAATACTCTCAGACTTTAAATTTCCATTTTTGTTCCATTCGACGTAAATATACAAGCCATCTCCACCTTGGGCTTTCAGATAACCTTCTTTTTGTTGTCTTCCGTAGATAGCTCTTAAGGTGTCAGGACCTCCTTGCACAGAAATTTTCTTATTCCCTCTTACAAGAAAGTTTCTTTCTGACCAAAGAGGATCTAACCGTCCGTAGATTTTATTTATCTGCTCTACACATTCTCTAAATACCGTTTCAACAGGAGGTGGGGATCTCTGCCCTTGTTCAGCAAGCCATTCAGGGCTTATTGTACATACTCCTAAGGCGGCTGATCTGTTGTTAAAATCAGTTTTTAAATCCCAATCTTTTACTATTCTTTGAGCATCTATTAAGTCTTTTTCTTCAAAGTTTATTTCAAAAATCTGTTCAAGATATTTATAAGCTCTTGAATTTCTTGAATAAGAATTATCAAACTTAATTTTTTTAAATTTCTCTTCTGAGACATATTCTGTTTCTGAAAATAATTCGAGTCCTCTATTTGCTCTATTTGTCATTCTTGTCTGTAAACCCAAAGTAGAAGAATAGTCAGAGGGAGATAAATTACTTTCCTCAGACGTGACTTTAAAGGGATCTTGATTAGTACTAATTAACCAACCTGATTTTGGGTTTATTAATAGAGGTATACCTTTTAAAGGAACTATCTCATTCCAAACAAGAGAAGATTTAGTACCATCAACGGGTTGGGTCCAATCAATTCCTTCTTTTCTATTCGGAGAAGAAGAATTGTGTAAAAAAATGATATTAGATTCTTTATCTGCATAAACTGCATTAAAAGAAACTATTGATCTGAGTTTCATTGCATCTAACCAATCTTTCTTATTTTTTGATTTATTTAACCTATACCATTGCTCAACTTGTTTGATATCTTCCATTCCGCTAAAACGTATGGCATAAATACCGTGATCTGTTTCTAATACTGGACCATGAATTGAATATTTAGTTTCTCTATTAAAAGTCCACCAAAAAGGGCCCCATAATTTTATTGGTAACTTAAGGTTCTTCTTTTTAAAAGGAACCCACTTACCATCTAACCAATATTCATTATCATCTTCGGGATTTACTTTAAGTAAAAAAGAATCAGAAAGGTCAGGTTTATTTACAGTAAATCCCCATCCTAAATTTTCATTAAAACCAACAAAAATAAATGGAGACCCTGGAAAAACTCCACCCATCATATTCCAGCCTTCCTCACTTTTTACATGAGCTTCATACCAAGCTACTGGCCCCTCTAGAGGTTGATGAGAATTAATCATCAGGCGGGTGCTTCCATCACCAGTTTTATTCGGATTTGCAGAAAATGCGTTTGAGCCGAGAACCAAGTCCTGCCATTCAAGAAGGTTTGATCTGTATTCAGCTGTTTCTTTATCAGCAAGCCCTTTTCCGCTTTGCAGCTTCTCTATGGAGCTAATGACTCCAGAGAAGAAGAGATTTTGTAAGGAGAAACCAACAACAATATCTTCTTTGGTAATAGGAAAATCTTTAATGTATTCACTTTTTGGATTCAAAGCAGCCCAATAATTTAATCCATCAGCGTAAGCTTCTATGACTTTTCTAACCTCTGGAGAGAGATCTATTTCATATCGTGAGTTTACTCTTTCTCTTATCTCAAGCGTCTTTATTAAGTAGTCAGTTACAGCTCCTTCGAAGCCTTCTTTTAGCCCCATTTGTGCTCTATACAAAGACATATTGGATATCAAGTTCTTCATGTCATCTTCTGCATGCGCATAGGCTATACCAAAAGCTACATCAGCATCTCTTTTCCCTTCTATGTGTGGTACACCCCATATATCTCTAGTAATTAAGGCCTCATAGTTTTTTGCTTTTTGTAATGCTTCTGTCTTGAAATCAGCGCTTAGTATCTGGAAACAGAAACAAATTAAAAGAATATAAAGAGTCTTCTTCATATTATTGGAAAATCTAGAAGATCTTGTAAATCCCTTAAGGCATCTTCAGCTTTTACTACTTTTATAGTCTTCATACCTAAAGCTTTAGCCGGTTTTAAATTTACGCCTAAGTCATCTAAAAAAATTACTTCATTTGGATTCACTTTTCCTCTCTCACAGGCTAATTGATAGAACTTAGGATCAGGTTTTCGGACGTTTTCTTTACTTGATTCAAATACGAAATCAAATAGCCCCATGATTTCTTGATTGGTTCCTGATATAGCTGTAGCTGTATTGTTTTTTTCCAACTCCTGGTCTTCAGTAGATTGGATATTATTAGTTAAGCAGCCTTGGATAAGTTTATCTTTTATTTCGCGAATAGCTTTAACCATTTCAGGTCTGATTTGACCTTTTAAAAGAGTTAGGACTTGTTTGCCGGGGACTGAATGACCAAATTGTCGGCTCTCAACCTCAAACAGAGAATCAAATTCTTCTTGATCTATTTCACTTCTTTCTAATTTAGCCCAAGCATTATTATCGGGATTAGTAGAATTAATGGTTCTGATTAAATCTTTAGGTAAATTGCGTTTTTCTTCATAAATATTGAATGAATCGAAAGGACTGGTGGTAATTACTCCTCCAAAGTCCCAAAATACAGCTTTAATCATGGTTTTAATCCTTTATTGAGGGCTGCAGTATATTAAAAAAAATAAAAATAATACTATTTAAACTATTAAAAAAGCCTAAAAAACCTATAATCGCACCCCCGAAATTAGCTTAAGATAAGAAAATGTCTGGAAATACAACAGGAAAACTTTTTAACGTAACCACTTTTGGTGAAAGCCATGGGGTTGCTATGGGCTGCATAATTGATGGATGCCCTCCGGGTATGGAACTTTCTGAACAAGATATCCAAATATACTTGGATAAAAGGAAACCCGGATCATCAAAATTTACCACTCAAAGAAAAGAAGAGGACAAAGTAGAAATTTTGTCTGGAACTTTTGAAGGAAAGACAACTGGGACCCCCATAGGACTTTTAATCAAAAATAAGGACCAAAGGTCAAAGGACTATGACAAGCTAAAAGATGTCTTCAGACCTTCTCATGCAGATTATTCTTACATCCAAAAGTACGGGATAAGAGATCATAGAGGTGGTGGAAGGGCATCTGCTAGAGAAACAACCATGCGGGTAGCTTCCGGCTCTGTTGCCCGAAAATATTTGAAAGAGACTTCAGGTATAGAAATAACTGGCTATCTAAGTCAAATAGGAAGTCTCAAAGTTGAAGAAATAGATTTGAACGAAATCGACAATAACCCTTTTTTCTGTCCTGACAAGAATATGACTCCTAAGATTGAAAAGTTAATTGATAAATTACGTGAGGAGGGAGACTCTATTGGTGCAAAAATAACGGTAAGTGTTACGAATTTACCCCCAGGCTTAGGAGAACCTGTCTTTGACAAGCTCGATGCTGAGATAGCTAAGGCTCTCATGGGCATTAATGCGGTTAAAGGAGTAGAAATAGGATTGGGTTTCTCTGTTATTGAAACTAAGGGATCTGAAAGTAGAGACGAGATGTCTCCCGCAGGATTTAAGTCCAATTCCTCAGGAGGAACTTCAGGAGGAATATCAACAGGGCAAGATTTGATCGCTAGCATTGCTTTAAAACCAACTTCGAGCATATCTAAAGAAGGAGAAACGGTGGACAAGGATGGCAAAGCAGCCAAGATCAAAGTAACTGGTCGCCATGATCCCTGTGTAGGAATTAGAGCAACCCCTATTGCCGAATCAATGGTAGCCCTGGTATTAATAGATCATTTGCTTCGAAACAGGGGCCAAAATGCTGATGTCACTTCAGAGGTACCTAAAATTCCTTCTAAAGAATAAATGTTATGCCAAGCACTCTTTACGATAAATTATGGAATCTTCATGAAGTTATTCAAAGAGAAGATGGTACCCATCTACTTTATATCGATAGACACTTAATTCATGAAGTTACTTCCCCGCAAGCCTTTGAAGGGTTGAAGCTTGCTGGTAGGAATCTATGGAGAACTTCATCGAATAAAGCTACCGTAGATCACAATATTCCTACTACAAACAGGGAATTAGGCATAGAAGGAATAACAGATGAGGTGTCTAAGTTGCAAGTCACCACTTTAGACGATAATTGTAAAGAACACGGTATCGAACAATTCGATATAGCAGATGAAAGACAGGGTATTGTTCATGTCGTAGGTCCAGAACAAGGAATTACTTTACCCGGGATGACTGTCGTATGTGGAGACTCACATACTTCTACACACGGTGCACTAGGAACTTTAGCTATGGGGATAGGTACATCTGAAGTAGAACATGTTCTAGCTACTCAGTGCTTAGTAGCTACCAAGCAAAAAAATATGAAAATTGAAGTCAAAGGTATTCTTCCTAAGGGGGTCTACTCAAAGGATTTAACTCTGAAAGTGATTGGCAATATCGGTACTGCAGGTGCAACAGGATATGCCATTGAGTACACCGGTGAAGCCATTGAATCTATGTCTATAGAAGCAAGAATGACCGTGTGTAATATGGCAATAGAAGCAGGTGCAAGGGCAGGAATGGTTGCTTTTGATGATGTAACTTTAAACTACGTAAAGGGCAAGCCCTATGCTCCTTCAGGGAGTGAGTGGGACCAAGCATTAGACCTTTGGAGGAATCTAAAAAGTGATGAGGGAGCTAGTTTCGATAAAACAATAGAAATTCATGCAAGTAAATTGAAACCTCAAGTTTCTTGGGGCACATCACCTGAGATGGTTATAGATATAGATTCAATTATTCCAGAACCTAAGTCTAATTCTGAATCTAATGCTCTAGATTATATGGGTCTGAAAACTGGAATGAGGCCTCAGGATATAAAATTGGACCAAGTCTTCATAGGCTCCTGCACTAACTCAAGATTAGAAGATTTAAGAATTGCTGCTGAAATTGTAAAAGGCAGTAAAGTTAACAAGGATTTAAAAAGAGCTATTGTGGTACCCGGTTCGGGATTGGTATCGAAGGCGGCAATAGAAGAAGGTCTTGACCAAATCTTCGTAGAAGCAGGATTTGAATGGCGGGCTCCTGGATGTTCAATGTGTTTGGGCATGAACCCTGATCAACTTGATGAAGGCGATCATTGCGCATCAACATCAAACAGAAACTTTGAAGGCAGACAGGGTTATAAAGGAAGAACCCATTTAGTCAGCCCAGCAACCGCAGCGGCAGCTGCTGTAGCTGGCCATTTTGTAGATGTCCGGGATATCGTAGGATCTTAAGATGAACGAGTACACCATTCACTCTGCAAAAATGGTCCCATTGGACAGATCTAATATTGATACGGATCAAATAATCCCTAAACAGTTTCTTAAATCAATAAAAAAGACAGGTTTTGGACCTAATTTATTTGATTCATGGAGGTATTTGGATTCAGGATTTCCCGGACAAGACAATTCGAAAAGGCAACTCAATCCAGAATTTGTATTAAATGATAAAAAATACAAAGGGTCTGAAGTTCTAATTTCAAAAGAAAATTTCGGTTGCGGATCAAGTAGAGAGCATGCGGTTTGGGCTATGCAAGATTACGGTATCAAATGTGTTATAGCTCAGAGTTTTGCCGATATTTTTTATAACAACTGCTTTAAGAATGGCCTTCTCGCCATTAGTTTGTCTAAAGATTCAATAGAGGAATTATTTAGGCTAAGCGAGAAAGGTGAAAATATTCACGTAGACTTAATCAATCAAGTCATTCTAGACTCAAATGAATTAGAGATTGTTAAATTTGAGATAGAAGATTTTAGAAAAACTTCTGTTTTAGAAGGTCTCGACGAAATCGGCTTAAGTCTGAAATACAGCAAAAGTATTATGAGTTACGAAGAAAACATAAAAAAACTTACCCCTTGGATTTTTAAATGAGTAATAAAAAAAGAATACTCATTCTTCCCGGTGATGGTATAGGTCCTGAGGTTAGTTTTGTTGCTTATCAACTTTTACTACTACTAGATAAGAAATTTTCGTTGGGTCTGGAAATATCTGAGGGCTTACTCGGAGGGATAGCTTATGAAGAAACAGGAGATCCATTCCCAAAAGAAACTCTAGACAAAGCTAAGGAAAGTGATGCGATACTCTTGGGTGCGGTTGGAGGACCTAAATGGGACCAGCTTCCAGCGGATAAAAGACCAGAGAAAGGACTCTTGGGGATAAGGTCTGAATTTGATTTCTTTGCAAATCTTAGGCCAGCAATTTTATCAAAAGAACTTGTTTCAGCGTCAACATTAAAAGAAGAAAAAGTAGCTGATTTGAATTTACTTATAGTTCGTGAACTCACAGGTGGTATTTATTTTGGAGAACCAAGAGGAAGGGTTGAAGGTTCAGACGAAGCACTAAATACCATGAGATATAGTAAACATGAGGTAATCAGGATAGGAAAGGTAGCTTTTGAATCTGCAAGAAAAAGGAGTGGAAAACTTTGTTCAGTAGATAAAGCCAATGTACTTGAAGTTAGCGCTTTTTGGAGGGAAGTAATCTCTGATCTTGCCAAAGAATACCCTGATGTGGAACTAAGTCATATGTTAGTTGATAACGCAGCTATGCAATTAGTCAGAGAGCCAAAACAATTTGATGTGATAGTAACTGGGAATCTATTTGGAGATATCCTTTCCGATATAGCAGCTATGCTAACAGGCTCAATAGGTATGCTTCCTTCAGCTTCTCTTAACGATACTAAAAAAGGTCTTTATGAACCAGTTCATGGTTCAGCTCCTGACATATCAGGAAAAGACTTAGCCAATCCTTTAGCTTCTATTCTATCTGTTGCTATGATGATGCGTTATACCTTTGATGAAGAGGAAGTGGCTTCGACAATAGAACACTCAGTAGAATCAGTTTTAGCTTCTGGTAAAAGAACCCAAGACATTGCTAAGGAAGAAGACACAACAATTGGTACCAAAGAAATGGGTCAAGAAGTTTTATCAAAAATAGAGCTCAGGTAATGAAGAAAGCTACGAATATAGCCGTAGTAGGAGCTACAGGACTTGTGGGTAAAGCTTTTCTTGAATTACTTGAATCGGATCACTTTTTGGATTCAAACATTCATTTAGTGGCAAGCAAAAAATCTAAAGGTCAGAAAATCTCCCTAAGGAATTCAAATCATGTTGTAGGGGCTTTAGAAGATTTTGATTTTTCTAAGATGGACTTAGCATTTTTCTCAGCTGGGTCAGAAGTTGCTAAAGAATATGCACCTAAAGCAGTGAACAAAGGGTGCTTTGTAGTCGATAACTCTTCGTGTTTCAGAAAAGATAAAACTATTCCTTTAATAGTACCCGAAGTTAATGGAGAGGCTTTAACAGAAGATACAGTCCCAGGAATAGTGGCTAATCCTAACTGCCAAACAATCCAAATGGTTGTTGCCTTGAAACCTTTGCATGACTTATTTGTTATCAAAAGGATAGATGTAACTACTTTTCAAGCAGTATCAGGTTCTGGAAAACTAGCTCAAGATGAATTACAAATCCAAGTTAGACAACAATTAAAAGGAGAGAAACCTTCTTCGCATATCTTCAACAAACAGATTGCTTTTAATGTGTTGCCTCATTGCGGAGAATTTGAGAAAAATTCCTACACGCAAGAAGAAATGAAGTTGGTGTGGGAAACTCATAGAATTTTAGATGCAAACATTGAGGTGAGCGCGACGTGTGTAAGAGTTCCTGTAGTAAATGGACATTCAGAATCTGTACATATTGAAACCCACGAACTGTTAAATATTGATATTGCTAAACAGTGTCTGAGCGAAGCTAAAGGAGTAAAACTATTGAATGAAGAAGGCCCAGAAAGTTATGTAACTGCTGTAGAAGTGGATGGAACAGACTCTGTGTATGTTGGCAGGCTAAGAATGGATCTTTGGAATAAAAATAGACTTAATCTTTGGGTAGTAGCAGATAACTTAAGGAAAGGCGCGGCATTAAATAGTATCCAGATTGCTGAGATACTTTTTACCTAGTTTCTATGAACATTGATCAACTCATCAAAAAAATAGAATTGAGTTTTGAAAGTCTGTTAGGACTCTCCATTCACGGTTTATTGGGAATAATTGTAGGTCTAATTATTTTTTCTCTATTACTTTTTTTGATTAAGTACGAAAGAAAAATTGACAGGAGCTTTAATTTTCAAGCAGATAATCTCAGTGAAGTCGGCAATCCTATTGAAGCAAATATAAATTTAGCTAGAAGCTTGATTGAGATGCAGGAAATTCAAAAAGCAAAAGATTGCTTAAATCAAGTTGAAACAGAAAAAGATTTGACTGAAGAGCAAAGAAATAAAATTGAAATTCTCAAAGGTAGAATGAAAGAAAAAGAGGATGGCTAAACAGATCTCCCGTATAGTTCTTGGAATTGAATATGACGGAACAGCCTACAGAGGATTCCAGAAACAAAAGAACACGATAAAGACTATACAAGGTTGCTTAGACAAAGCCCTAAGCCAGATAGCCGACCAAAACATACTAACAGTCTGCAGTGGAAGAACAGATGCAGGTGTACATGCCTATTGTCAGACCATACATTTTGATACTGCTTCTGTAAGAGAAATTAAATCTTGGATTGAGGGAGGTAATGCATTACTTCCAAAAGACATAAGAATTATCTGGGCAAAAGGAGTAACTAATGACTTTCATTCTAGGTTTTCGGCTATTTCAAGAACTTACAGGTATATTATTAGAAATTCATCCCTGCCTTCAGCTTTAGAAAGGAATCAAAATTTGTGGGTAAAAGAAAATTTAGATTTGTCAGCCATGAGAAGGGCCTCTTCTTATTTACTTGGCGAAAATGATTTTTCCTCTTTTAGATCTTCTTCTTGTCAATCAAAAACGCCTTACAGAAATATACATTCGATAGAAGTTAAGAAAAAAGGAGACTTAATCTCTATTGAGATAACAGCAAACGCTTTTTTGTTAAATATGGTTCGGATAATAATAGGAACTCTTTTAGAAGTGGGTACTAAAAAGATAGTCCCTAAAAAAGTTAAACACATCTTAGAAGCTAAGGACAGGAAGCTCGCTGGCAAAACTTCTTCTCCCAAGGGTCTGTACTTTGTTGGAACTAAATATCTAAAGAAATACAAAGTCCCTTACATTTTAAAACCTGTTGTCTAATCGTAACCTAAAAGATGTAATCTGATAGACTGCGCGACCTCAGGATAGATGATGAATTTGTTTATAAAGATTTGTGGTATTACTAATGCTAAAGACGCAGGTTTAGCTGTCTCTTTTGGAGCTAATGCATTGGGATTTATGATGTATCAAAAGAGTCCCAGGTATATACCTAAACAGGAAGTAAAAGAGATACTAAAAGAGTTACCAGATGAAATTATTCCGGTTATGGTTTTTGTTGACCCCAGCACTGAATATGTAGACTCTTGCCTAAAAATTTCTTCTAAGATTATTCCTCAGTTTCACGGTAATGAAACGGCAGAATTCTGTTCATCTTTTAATAGAGATTTTATTAAAGCCATAAGGGTATTTAAAGAAGAAAATCTTATTTCTGGTTTTGAAAAATATTCCAATTCTTGGATGCTTTTGTTAGATAGTTATGTAAAAGATAAGTTTGGTGGAACAGGGAAGGTATTTGATTGGAGTTATCTAAAAGGGAAGGACTTCAACAAGGCTTATTTAGTTGCTGGAGGACTGAATCCCAATAATGTTGAACAGGTATTATCAGAAACTTCTTGTTCAGGATTAGATGTAAGTTCAGGTGTAGAATCTTCACCAGGAAGTAAAGATTCAGTCAAAATGAAAAGATTTATTGCAGTCGCAAGGAATTTTCATGCCTAAGAAGGACAAGAAAGTTCCTGATTCCCAAGGGCGTTTTGGGGCTTATGGCGGAGTGTATGTAGCTGAAACATTAGTCCCTGCATTAGAAGAACTTGCTCAACAGTATGAATTAATTAAAGAAAACAAAGAATTTAAGTCTGAAGTACAGAATGATCTGGAAAAATTTGTTGGAAGGCCCTCTCCTTTATATTTTGCCAAACGCTGGTCTAAGCAGTTAGGAGGAGCAAAGATATATCTCAAAAGAGAAGACTTAAATCATACAGGCGCTCATAAAATAAATAATACCGTTGGACAAATACTTCTTGCTAAGCGCATGGGTAAGACAAGAATAATTGCTGAAACTGGAGCTGGCCAACATGGCGTGGCTACAGCAACTGTGGCTGCGAGGCACGGCATGAAATGCGTTGTCTATATGGGTGAGGAGGATATAAAAAGACAATCTTTAAACGTCTATAGAATAAAAATTTTGGGTGCTGAAGTTATTTCAGTTAACTCAGGATCAAAAACTCTCAAAGATGCCATGAATGAAGCTATGAGAGACTGGGTGACCAATGTAGACGACACTTATTATATTATTGGAAGTGTTGCGGGTCCTCACCCTTACCCCCAGATAGTTAGGGACTTCAATTCAGTGGTTGGGAAGGAAGTGTTGGTTCAAAGCAAGGAAGAAATAGGGAAAATGCCAGATCTTCTGGTAGCTTGCGTTGGTGGCGGTTCCAATGCAATGGGTCTCTTTTATCCCTTTTTAGAGATTTCTACTACCGATTTAGTGGGAGTAGAAGCTGGGGGTTTAGGCCTAGATACTGGTAAACATGCAGCTCCTCTAAATGCTGGTAGTGAAGGAGTACTTCATGGAATGAGGACTTACCTAATGCAAGATGATAAAGGTCAAATACAAGATACCCATTCAATCGCTGCAGGTTTAGATTACCCTGGAGTTGGACCTGAACATGCCTGGTTAAAGGATATAGGCAGAGCTAATTACACCACAGCTAATGATCAAGAAGCACTTGATGCTTTTAAAGAGTTAACACTAGTTGAAGGAATTATGCCCGCATTGGAAACAGCTCATGCTTTGGCGTATGTAAAGAAAAAAGCACCTTCCATGGATTCTGAACAAGTAATTGTTGTAAATGTTTCTGGAAGGGGTGATAAGGATATAAACACAGTTGCCAATATCGAGGGCATAGAACTCTAATGGGTCGAATTCAAGAGACCTTTTTAGATTTAGAAAAGCTCAAAAAGAAAGCTTTGGTTGGCTATATAGTTTCTGGGGATCCGGATGTTTCAAGTACTTTGAATGCAATGCAATTAATGGTGAAAGGAGGGGTTCATGTAATAGAACTTGGGATCGCTTTTTCAGATCCAATGGCAGAAGGACCTTCCATCCAGCAAGGGCATGAAAGAGCCCTAAAGAACAAAATTTCATTACAAGAGACTCTCGGTCTTGTAAAAAGTTTCCGAGAAGATGATGATAAAACCCCAATTGTCTTAATGGGCTACATGAATACTTTTGAAGCCTTAGGAAGTAAAGTTTTTTCTTCCACAGCAAAAGAAAATGGTGTGGATGGAATTCTAATAGTTGATATGCCTATAGAGGAAAGCGTTGAATTTACTGAACAAACCAAAAAACATGGCATTGATATTATTAGGCTTGTAGCTCCTACCACCAGTGAATCCAGAATTAAGAAAATTTGTAAACAAGCTTCTGGATATGTTTACTACATATCTCTTAAAGGTATAACTGGTGCAAATTCTATAAACGTGGATGAAGTAAAGAATAAAGTATTAAAATTAAGAGAATTAACTGAATTACCCGTGGTTATAGGTTTTGGAATCAAAGACGGTTCAACTGCCTCTTCTGTAAAAGACCTAGCTGATGGAATAGTAGTAGGAAGTACCTTAGTTGATATTATGGGAGGTAATAAAGAGGAGATAGAAAAGCATTTATCTATTAAAATTAATGATCTTTCTCGAGCGCTAAATTAAACTTAAATATGGCCAATTGGTTTGACAAAATTATTCCTTCTTTTATAAAGAAAGATACCTTAAAAAAATCTTCAGTGCCTGAAGGCTTGTGGCAAACTTGTTCAGCTTGTAACACCATACTTTATGTACCTGATCTAGAGGCTAGTCTGTATGTTTGTCCCAAATGTGATCACCACATTAGGATTGGAGCAAGAAAGAGATTAGATTTATTTTTAGATTCTGAAAATCAAATAGAGATAGCATCGGATATAAGGCCAACTGATTGGCTTAAATTTAAAGATACAAAGCGCTATAAAGACAGACTTATAGAAGCAGAAGGGAGTAGCGAAGAAAAAGAAGCCATAGTTGTAAAACAAGGCTCACTGTTAAAACTTCCATTGGTTGTTGCCGCTTTTGAGTTCAGATTTATGGGAGGATCAATGGGGTCTGTGGTTGGTCAAAAATTTGTAGAGGGGGTTAACCATGCGCTGAAGAATCAACTTCCTTTCGTTTGCTTTTCTACAAGTGGTGGAGCCAGGATGCAAGAATCCTTGGTCTCTCTTTATCAGATGGCGAAGACAAGTGCTATTCTTCAAAAATTAAAAGAAAGAGGATTGCCCTACATATCTATCATGATTGATCCAATTTATGGTGGAGTTGCAGCCAGCTTGGCTATGCTAGGCGATATCAACATAGCCGAGCCAAAAGCTTTAGTAGGATTTACAGGGCCCCGTGTCATTGAGCAAACTTTAAAAGTTCAGTTGCCAGAAGGTTTCCAGAGAAGTGAATTTCTTTTAGAGCATGGTGCTATAGATATGATAGTGCATCGTAAGGATCTGCAATCAACAGTAAGTAGATTACTTTTTAATCTTTTGGATAATCCTTCGAATTAATGATGAAAGAGAACTCATTAGAATTTTGGCTAGACTACATTCAAACCTTTGGGCCTAAAGAAGTAGAGTTGGGACTGGAAAGAATAAAGCCAATATATGAAAAATTAGTCAAATCTAAAATTTCTTCTAAAGTTATAGTTGTCGGAGGAACAAACGGAAAAGGGACAGCAGTTGAGTTTCTCAGCCAACTTTTAATGACAAAAAATAAAACTGTTGGAACTTTCACCTCACCTCATTTGTTTCATTTTAATGAGAGGATAAAGATAAATGGTATGACTGTTTCTGATGAGCTCATCATCGAAAGCTTCAAGCTAATTGATGAGAGCAGAGGGTCGACGCATCTCACTTATTTTGATTTTTCTACCTTAGCATCCTTGATCACTTTCAATGAATTTAATGTTGATTTTATGGTTTTGGAAATAGGACTAGGTGGAAGATTGGATCCAGTTAATGTTGTAGATTCAGATATTGCTATTTTGACGAATGTTGAATTAGATCACCAAGACTGGTTAGGTGAAGATCGAGAGTCTATTGGAAAAGAAAAGGCAGGTATTTTTAAGTCTCAAAAGCCTGTTATCCTAGGACAACACAAAGTCCCAAGCAGTGTCCTTGAAAACAGTGTCAAAATGGAAAATCAAGTATTCAGAGTTGGAGAAAAATTCAATTACCAGATAGATGATCTGAGTAGAAGATGGTCCTATAGCTTTGATGGGAAAAAAAAAGTTTCTTTCTCAAACATTGAATTGAATAGCCTTTCAGTGAGTAGCCTTTCATGTGCTTTAACCGCTTTTTGTCTTTTGGAAGAAGAAATCAATGTAGATTTGGACTCTGTTTTTAACTCATTAGATTTGAAGGGTCGATGTGAACTTATTGATGAAAGGTTTCTTCTTGATGTCAGCCACAACGAATCATCAGCCAAATATCTTGCATCTTTCATACAAAGAAACTTTGATGACCAAATAGTGATAAATGCTGTTTTTGGAGTTATGAGAGACAAAGATATCAATTCGATTATTGAACCCCTAATAAAAAGGATTAACAAATGGTATGTAACTTCTCCTGATATAGAGAGGTCTATGCCAGCGGAAGAACTTGGTGGACTAATATCCTCTAAAAGTTCTAACCAGGTGCAAACTATCAGAAGTGTGAGGAGAGCCTGTCTTAAAGCTCAGGAAGATACCGAAGAAGGCGGATTGCTTCTAATTTTTGGCTCTTTTTATACGGTGGCTGAAGCTTATCCAGCCTTAAAATTGTTGAGATCAGTTGCTTAAATGCTTGTAATAGATTGGTTTTCTCTGGCAGTAATTGGAGCTTTTGGAATTGCAGGGTTTTTTAATGGTTTTGCAAAAGAAATTTTTTCTACAGCTGCTTGGGTAATATCTATTTTTGGAGCTTGGTATTTTGGGCCTTTTCTTTTCCCATATTTGGAAACTTATATTAGCAATGAACAAGTAAAATCTATAGGGTCGTTTATAGTTCTTTTTTTGATTTTTTTTACTTTAATAAAACTATCAGGATCTATTATCTCTAAGTTTCTTAGTGCCATTGGATTAAGCTTTTTAGATAAGGGATTAGGTTTTATTTTCGGTGCTATTAAGGCTACTGCAATTTTAGTTAGCGTATTTATATTGGCTTCAGGTTTTTTAGAAGACAAAAGTTGGTGGAATGATTCTTTGTCTAAGGAATGGACACTCAGAATAGCTGAAGTAATGGAACCATTACTCAAAGATTGGAGAGCACAAGCTGAGGTTTTGTTAAATAAAGAGAAGGTAACTTTTCCTCCCTCGTTATAAACTAGTCAATCCTGATGTGTGGAGTTGTAGGAGTAGTCAGTAAATCGGAAGTATCTCCGATGATTTATGATGCTTTAACAATTTTGCAACACAGAGGCCAAGATGCAGCTGGGATTGCGACTTGCGATCAAGATAAATTCCATTTAAGAAAACAATTAGGCCTGGTTAGAGATGTCTTTAGAGATGCTCATATGATTGGATTGAGAGGATCAATGGGAATAGGCCATTGTAGGTATCCAACGGCCGGAAGCCAAGATCGAGAATTAGCTCAGCCTATGTATGTCAACTCGCCTTATGGAATCAGTGTTTCTCATAATGGTAACTTAACCAATAAGGATGAAATAAGTCAGATACTGACTGATGAAAATCTCAGGTATTTAAGTACAGATTCAGACAGCGAAGTCTTATTGAATGTTTTTGCACATGAGCTCCAAAAACAAGGGACTTCATCCCCTACCCAAAAAGAAATCTTTAAAGCGGTGAGAGCTACTCACAAAAGAATCAGGGGAGCTTACTCAGTGATTTTTATGATTAATGGAGTTGGAATTGTAGGGTTTAGAGATCCTTTTGGGATTAGGCCTCTCATTTTCGGTTCGAAGGAAAATGATTTATTAGGACCTGATTATATGCTCGCTTCTGAAAGCACTGTTTTAGATACATTGGGATTTAATATAATTGATGACGTAGAGCCTGGAGAAGCAGTGTTTGTAAACAAAGAAGGCGAAATGTTTAGAGAAGCGTGTATTGAAAATCCCATTCACACTCCTTGTATTTTTGAGTATGTGTACTTAGCTAGGCCTGATGCAGTAATTGATAATATTTCTGTGCACAAATCTAGAATGAGGATGGGTGAAGCTCTTGCTGAAAAGATTAATAAGCTTAAACCTGATCATGACATTGATGTAGTTATCCCAATACCTGAAAGTAGCACTACTTCAGCTCTCCAGCTAGCCAATACTTTAGGAATTAAATATACGGAAGGATTTGTAAAAAACCGTTACATAGGTAGAACTTTTATCATGCCTTTTCAGGAAAAGCGGGAGAAGTCAGTAAGACAAAAGCTCAATCCAATCGATTTTGAGTTTAAGAATAAAGTGGTTTTATTGGTTGATGATTCAATAGTTAGAGGAACTACAAGTAGGCAGATAATTGAAATGGCACGAACAGCCGGAGCCAAAAAAGTTTACTTTGCCTCGGCTGCACCTCCAATTAGATATCAAAATGTCTATGGCATTGATATGGCTACAACAACTGAGTTAATAGCACATAACCGAACTGAGGATGAAATAAGCGAACTCATTGGTGCTGACTGGTTAATTTACCAAGATTTAGAAGACTTAATAGAGTCAGCGAAACATGGGAACCCTTCAATCCAACAGTTTGAATGTTCTGTATTTGATGGGAAATACATCACCGCTGATATAGATAGAAGTTATTTGAAAAAGTTAGAAGAAACCAGAAGCGACGATAAAAAGTCTAGAAAATTAAACTAAATAGAATTTTTACTTAGCTGTTTCAATAGTTAAAGTCGGGAGTACTGCGTTCTCTGCTGCTTCCTTATAAGAAGCAATTTCATTAAAATTTAGATACCTATAGACTTCAGGTCCCATAGTATTTATCTCTTCCATGTATTTTTGATATTCTCCAATAGAAGGTAGGTAGCCTAATATCGAGGATATTGCTGCCAATTCTGCCGAAGCTAGAAAGACATCAGCACCTTTACCTAATCTATTAGGAAAATTTCTTGTTGAAGTTGAGACCACGGTAGAATTATCTTCAACTCTAGCTTGATTGCCCATGCATAGGGAACATCCAGGAACTTCTGTTCGAGCTCCTGACTTTTCAAATATTTCATAGTAATTCTCTTCTATTAACTGATGCTCATCCATCTTTGTGGGAGGAACTATCCAAAGTCTTGTTGGAACATCTTTAGCTTCCTTTAACAAATTACCTGCTGCTCTAAAATGCCCTATATTTGTCATGCAAGAACCAATGAAAACTTCATCAATTTTTGTATTTGCTACCTCTGATAAGGGCTTAATATCATCAGGATCATTAGGACAGGCAAGAAGCGGTTCTTTTATTTCATCAAGATTAATTTCAATTACTTCAGCGTATTCAGCATCTTCGTCAGCTTCAAGAAGTTCAGGATTTTCGAGCCAAGCTTCCATTGCCTGAGCTCTTCTTTCAATCGTTCTTTCATCTCCATAGCCTTCTGAAATAAGCCATCTCATTAAAACTATATTTGAATTAAGATATTCAATTATTGGTTCTTTATTAAGTTTGATGGTACATCCTGATGAAGATCTTTCTGCAGATGCGTCTGAAAGCTCGAAAGCTTGTTCAACTTTTAAGTCAGGTAATCCTTCAATTTCCATACATCTTCCAGAAAATACATTTATTTTTCCTTCTTTTTCAAGAGTTAAGTTTCCAGTTTTTAAAGCTGTGTAAGGGATAGCATTTACAAGGTCTCTGAGCGTAATACCAGGTTGCATTGTGCCACTAAATTTGACTAGAACAGATTCAGGCATATCTAATGGCATCGAACCTAAAGTTGCACCAAAAGCTACTAAACCCGATCCAGCTGGGAAGCTTATTCCTAAGGGAAATCTTGTATGAGAGTCGCCCCCTGTTCCCACCATGTCAGGAAGTAACATTCTGTTCATCCAGGAATGAATTATTCCGTCACCTGGTTTAAGTGCTACACCGCCTCTGGTTTTTATGAAATCAGGTAAAGTATGGTGAGTCTCTATGTCAGAAGGTTTTGGATAAGCAACAGTGTGACAAAAAGATTGCATAACTAAATCTGCTGAAAATCCTAAACACGCAAGTTCTTTGAGTTCATCTCTAGTCATAGGCCCAGTAGTATCTTGGCTCCCCACAGTAGAAAGTCTAGGTTCGCAATAGGTTCCAGGCCTAATACCTTTAACTCCACAAGCTCTTCCCACCATCTTTTGAGCCAGGGTATAACCTTTATCACTTTTTTTCTGACTCTCTGGTCTTACAAATACAGTCGAACTTTTTTCAGAGAGGGCTTCTCTGGTTCTATCAGTTAGTGATCGACCTATGATCAAAGGAATTCTTCCACCGGCCCTTACTTCATCTAGAAGAGTTGGGTTTTTAAGATTAAAAGAACTTAATTCCTTGCCTGAATTACTGGAGCATATTCGTCCTTCATGAGGGTAGATATTTATACTGTCTCCTAATTCCATCTTAGTAACATCGCATTCCAGAACTAAAGTCCCTGAATCTTCTAAAGTGTTAAAAAAGATTGGTGCTATTTTTCCTCCGAGACAGATTCCCCCGGTTCTTTTATTCGGAATGTAAGGTATATCATCACCTATATGCCATAAGAGTGAGTTAGTTGCTGATTTTCTTGAAGATCCTGTTCCGACAACATCACCTACAAAAGCGACAGGGTTGTCTGATTCTTCAAGTTTATTAATCGTTCCAATAGGGTCTTCAAAATCTGTATTTTCTAACATTGTTAAGGCGTGTAGGGGGATATCTGGCCTTGACCAAGCTTCAGGTCCAGGGGATAGGTCATCAGTATTAATCTCTCCATCCACTTTTAGAACCATGGCAGTAATGTGTTCAGGTATAGCTGGCTTATTTAAAAACCATTCCGCTTCTGCCCATGAAGAAATAACTTTCTTAGCTCGCTCATTGGTTTTTGACAATTCCAACACGTCATGGAAAGAATCAAAAATTAATAAAGTATTCGATAAAGCCTCTACCGCTTCATCTCCAACTTCTTCATTGTTCAAAAGGTTTATCAAAGGCTGGACGTTGTAGCCTCCTAACATGGTTCCTAGAAGCCTTGTTGCCGATTCGCAAGTAATCAATGAAGTGGAGACTTTGCCGTTGGCAACATCGGTCAGAAAGGCAGCTTTAACATAGGCTGCTTGATCAACACCTGCAGGAACTTTATTGGAGAATATGTCTAAAATGAAATCCTCTTCACCGACAGGGGGTTCTTTTATTAATTCAACTAAATCTGCTACCTGTTCAGCATTCAAAGCAAGCGCAGGGATACCTTGTGCGCGTCTTTCTTGTTCATGTTTCCTATATTCTTTGAGCATAGAAACTTATTTTTAGTAGGCTTTAAGTAGGAGCGCATTCTAACATAGAAAAATATATAAGAAGTTGCGTTCAAAAGAGTTCTAGATATCATACAAATATATGGAAAGAAAGGTTAAAACACCTTGTGTAGGTGTCTGTTCTACAGTATTTGGCGATCAGGTCTGCAGAGGATGCAAAAGGTTTCATCATGAAGTAATTGAGTGGAATGGCTATACCGATGTCCAAAAAGAAACTGTATGGAATCGTTTAGAATCTTTAAAAGTACTGATTATGAAATCAAAAATTTTTATTGAAAATCAGGTCTTACTTCAATCTAAACTGGATTCTCTCAAAATATCTTATTACGATAAGGTTGACCCTTATTGCTGGGTCTTTGATCTAATTAAGCAAGCCAGTCAATCAATAAATGACCTTAGTGAATTTGGCTTAAAACCTCTCTTCGAACCAGATGTGGAACTTGTCGAACTCAAAAGATTAATTGAAGAAGAGTTATTTACTCTTTCCGATGCTCATTACCAAAGATATTTTGCCCTAGAAGATAACTATCGTGTCTAACCCTTGGGAAGAGATTCTCCTTAGTAAAACACCACGATCTTGGATTGACCGAGCTTTAGGCTCTTTGGATGTATTGCTACTTGATCATGCCCATTGCGAGAAGAAGGCAGCCACCACTGCTATATCTTTAATTCATAGATATCCTGAAAGAAACTTATCCCCATACCTTTCACCATTAGCTAGAGAAGAGCTTCTTCACTTCGAAAGGGTTTCAAGCTTGCTCAAAAAGAGAAAAATTCCTTACAGAAATTTAAAATCAGGCCGTTATGCAAGCAGTTTGCATCAGATTGTAGCCATCACTGAGCCAAATAGACTTAAAGATTCTCTGCTGGTCTGTGCCTTAATTGAAGCAAGATCTTGTGAACGCTTTAACTGCTTAGCTGGTTACTTGGAAAAGTCTCTTGGATCTTTCTACTCCAAGCTGTGTGAAGCAGAATCAAGACACTGTGACCTTTATCTTAATCTCTATCAAGATTTATTTAGAGAAGATTGGAGTGCAAGATTAAAGCCATTCAGTGAGCTGGAATCTGATTTGATCAACACCCCAGATTCACTTTTTAGGTTTCATAGTGGTATTTAGGTTATCTTACAACTAGCAGATCATCCCAATTAGTCGTGTATTTTGGTGATTGGAAATATCTCTGCATTGACCATGGCTTCCTTATACCTTGAGCAGCGAACGTGATTTTACTTGCACCAGAAGCATTAATCTTATCTATGGTTTTCATTAGCTTTTCACTTTTCGGTCGCCTGGAATTAGGTATAAAAAAATCTGCTTGATACACGCCCTTGTCATAAAAGTCACTTAGCATCACGCCGGCCTTTATAAAGTTATACCCCTTTTTGTAGACCTTTCTTGAGAGCATCTTAGTGGCATGCAGGATATCGCGGGTATCGTTTGTGGGTGAATTAAGCTTATAACTCAAAATATTACTGTATTGCTGATCTTGTAATCTAAAGGGGTTCGTTCTAGCAAAAACGGAGACAACCCTGCAATACTGATTTTCACGTCTTAGCTTTTCTGCCGCTCTTGCTGCGTAATCACTCACAGCTTCGTTGATTAATTCTAGGGTGGTTACTTTTTTACCAAAGGTTCTGCTAACCACTATTTCTTTTTTTGTAGACGGGTGTTCTTCAAGACCAATGCAAGGATATCCTCTCAGTTCCATCACTGTCCTCTCCAAGACAATACTGAATCTTCTTCGGATTAGTTTCGTGTCGGTGTCAGCTAGCTCAAGAGCTGTTTTAATACCCATTTTATTGAGATGTTGTTTTAATCTACTGCCCACGCCCCAGATTTCTTCTATGGGCATGATAGACATAAGTTTTCTTTGCCTTTCTTTTTTTGATAGGTCAACAACACCGCCTGTGGCTACATATTTTTTTGCACCATAACTGGCAGCCTTAGCTAAAGTTTTTGTTGGACCTATCCCAACGCGAACTGGCATACCTGTCCAACGTTTAATTTTTTCTTGGCATTCACGACCAAATTGCTCTAGTCCAGTACAAAAACTAATACCACTAAGATCTAAAAAGGCTTCATCTATACTATATATCTCAATTCTAGGGGCAGAGTGCTCCAGGGTTTGCATGACTCTGGCTGAGATGTCTGCATACAGTTCATAGTTCGAAGAAAATGCTACCCCCCCCTGACGGGTGAAAGAATCTTTTATCTTAAACCAAGGTTCGCACATCTTTATGCCAACGTTCTTTGCCTCTTTAGAAAGTGCTACAACGCAGCCATCATTATTTGATAGAACGACAATTGGCCTATCTTTCAAATCAGGTCTAAACACTCTTTCACAAGATGCGTAAAAACTATTGCAGTCAACTAAAGCGTAAGTCATTGTCTAATAGGTATTTATTGCAGCAATTACGACACCAGCAATTTCCAGTTCTTCGTTTTCTTTTATGAATATGGGGGCGTACCTGGAGTTCTCTGAGGCAAGACAGGCTTTTGGCTTAGTTAAGAGCCTTTTACATGCATAAGATCCGTTGATAGCAGCAACCACAATGCTTTTATGTTTGGGTTCTACGCTTCTGTCAACAACCAGTATGGCGCCATCACCAATATATGCATCTATCATGGAATCTCCACTGACGCGCACGAAATAGGTTGCCGCTGGGTTTTTGATTAAATATTCATTTAAATCAATAGG
>Ga0207966_1000245_pt1 | contig 30816 bp, 26 predicted proteins | sample Knorr_S23_td_NAD_FD_185611 | JGI IMG/M metagenome (GOLD analysis project Ga0207966, IMG submission 185611) | Marine microbial communities from Southern Atlantic Ocean transect - Knorr_S23_td_NADW_ad_2500m_LV_B (SPAdes) (version 2) | ecosystem: Environmental > Aquatic > Marine > Oceanic | place...
AGTTGAAGCCTAGTTCGCTCGGTTTTTAATGGTGACCCATTATTAGGGTTAAATACATAGACCAAAGGCGACAATCAAGAACGACGGCTCTGCAATCCTTGTTTGCTGCCGATGTGCGGGGTATCTGGAATGACCCGTTGTTGGAGTGGTTGGACGAGGACGAAGACCTGCCGCAGAATTTGATAGGCTTCGCGCAGGACCTCTTAGGTGGCGTATCACAGACCCGCTTGGGGTTGGACAACGTGATTACCCGCTATGCCCCGGCTTGGCCGGTGAGTCAATTGTCGGTCATAGACCGCAACATCTTGCGTATCGCTCTATTCGAGTTGATATACACCCCTGGGACTCCAAGAAAGACGGCCATAAACGAGGCCGTGGAGCTGGCAAAAATCTTTGGTAGCGAGAGCTCGGCCCGGTTCATCAACGGGGTTTTAGGATCCGCGATGTCCGGACTGGAATCGGGAGAGATCGCCACCATTGAGCCCGTGCCCGAAGGGAGATAATTATTTGACCACTGTTTATGACAGAGTAAAAGCCATCGTGGTCGACAAGTTGGGAAAGGACGATGACGTGGTCACCGAGACTGCTTCGTTCATCGATGACCTTCAAGCCGACTCCCTCGACTTGGTGGAACTGATAATGGCGTTTGAAGAGGAATTCTCCAGCGGCGGTAGCCAACTGGAGATATCCGATGAGGATGCTGCCAATATCGCGACGGTTAGCGATGCTGTGGCCTATCTCAAGGAGCACGGCGTCACAGACTAAGGCTTTGTTGGGCGCTACCCGGCTGTGGGATGCGGTGGTGGGAGCCAACGGTTGAATGTCGCCACTTAGTAACGCTATCTAGAACTTGTTTCCCCTCACCCTGGCCTTATTGCCTTTTGACGCCCCCTATCGTTTGACGTGTTCTATAGTAACGATATCGCGAGGAAAAATGGTGCTATAACGTGACTAGAGACACTAGCGACAAGCCTTAATTGAGTAAAAAGGTACCAATTAGCCAAGCGCACATTCCCAATAGATCGGTCAAAAGGCGCCACCCGCAGCCCGCATGACGGGCCGCTTACCCCAGTTGGCTAACTTAGTCGAACCGGGAGGTTGGAAACCATGACTTCATCTGTGAACGAGTCTGATACCGCCGGAACTGATCCAATGGAAACCTTGGATAGGGTGGCATTCCTGGTGCGAAATTGCACCGATTGTCCGTTGGCCAGTGGCCGCACCCATGCGGTCCCAGGGGAGGGTAATCCCCAGGCCGATGTGATGTTCATCGGGGAGGCGCCGGGTTTCCAAGAAGACCGCCAAGGGCGCCCCTTCGTTGGGCCCGCCGGTAAGCTGTTGGACGGGCTGTTGGCGTCCATCGGCACCAACCGCGACGATGTATTCATCGCGAACATGGTCAAATGCCGGCCGCCTGATAACCGTGACCCGGATCCGGGGGAACTGGCGGCATGCACCAAGTTCTTGGACCGGCAGATCGAGTTGGTAAACCCCAAACTTATCGTCACGTTGGGCCGATTCGCATTTGGGCGTTATTTCCCGGGTGAGGGCATCACCAAGGCCCGGGGCAGACTCAGAGAGAAAGGCGGGCGAAAGATCTTTCCCGTGCTTCACCCGGCTGCGGTGTTGCGTAGGGATGAGCTAAGGCCCACAATGATAGAAGACTTCAAAGCGATTTCGGAGATATTAGAAGGCGGAATCGAGGATACTGACAGCGAGGCAGGCGTGAATGCGCCTACGGCTTCAGAAACAGTCGTTCCAACAGCCCAGTTGTCCTTTGTTGACGCCTCCGGCCCGGCAGCCGTTCCCACGGTGCAGGCTGAGACATCAACCGTCAACGTAGAAGAAGCATCCCGGCCAGAGCAATTGACTCTTTTCTAAAGGTCCACAGCTAGGCCGGGCAATCCACATTTAGGAACGTAAAGAACGTTGACATCTCAGCTACGCGTCATTCCCCTGGGGGGCCTTGGGGAGATTGGCAAAAACATGATGGCCCTGGAATACGCAGACGATATAGTGATTGTCGATTGCGGGGTCCAATTCCCCGAAGAAGGCATGTTTGGGGTCGACCTGATCATCCCCGACATCTCTTATCTGATGGAACGGGTCGACAAGGTCCGCGCCATCCTCATCACCCACGGTCACGAAGACCACATCGGAGCCTTGCCCTTCATCCTGCCCCAATTGAAATGCCCGGTTTATGCGCCTCGGCTGGCCCACGGCCTCATCACCGCCAAGTTGAAGGAAAGGCGGGCGGCCCGGGACTCGGTCGTGAACCCCATAGACCCGAACGAGGTCCATCAGATCGGCGAGAGCTTCGAGGTCTCCTGGTTCCGGGTGTGTCATAGCATCCCCGACGCCATGGGCATCGCCATCGGGACTCCGTTGGGTACGGTGATCCACACCGGCGATTTCAAGATTGACCACACCCCGGTGGACGGCCGCATCTTCGACCTGCCGTCTTTGGCCCACTACGGTGACGACGGCGTGCTGCTGCTGTGCTCTGATTCCACCTACGCCGAAGTCCCAGGATACACGACCTCCGAGCGGGTGGTCGGAGAGGCCCTCGACCGGGCCATCGGGGAGGCGGAAGGCCGGGTTCTGGTCGCCACATTTGCTTCGCTGGTATCCAGGGTCCAACAAGTCGTTGACGCCGCCGCGAAATACGACCGGAAAGTCAGCATCGTGGGCCGCAGCATGGTCGACACCGTGAAAGTCGCCACGGAACTGGGCTATCTAAAAGTACCCGAGGGGACGCTGGTCCCGTTGGGTCAGACCAGGAAACTGCCGCCGGAAAAGGTGGTCCTGATGACCACCGGCAGCCAGGGAGAGCCGACATCGGCCCTAGTGCGCATCGCCAAACAAGAACACCGCGATGTCAACATCGAGTCCGGGGACACGGTGATCATCTCCGCCACGCCAATTCCCGGCAATGAACTACCGGTCAGTCACACCATCGACAACCTGCTGCGGCAGGGAGCCAAAGTCCTCTACGACCGGATCGCCACCGTCCACGTCCACGGGCATGCCAGCCAAGAAGAGCTGAAGCTCGTGTTGCGCCTCGTGCGGCCGAAGTATTTCGTCCCAGTCCACGGAGAATTCCGGCATCTGATGGCCCACGCTCAAATAGCCTGGGACCTCGATGTGGCCAAAGACGGAATCTTCGTGATGGAAGACGGCGACGTGCTTGAGCTATCGGAAGACGGAGCGCGCCTGGAGGAACACATCTCCGCTGGACCCATCTTCGTTGACGGCCTGACCACCCGGGACATCCAGAGCCCGGTGCTGGGCGAGCGGCGCAGCCTCTCCAAAGACGGGGTGGTGGTTGTCGTAGTAACTACCGACAAGAATAGTGGCAAGCTCGTTGGAGAACCCGCGGCTGTCGCCAGCGGTTTCCTGGATGAATCTGAGACCGGAAATCTGTTCGAAGAATTGAGCGTTGCGGTTGCCCAGGAACTGTCCAGCAATGGCGGGAGCAACACAAAAAAGGGAGAAAACGGCGAATTAAAGGCAAAAGTCAAAGAAACTGCCCGAAGCTTCATAGCTGGCTCCGTTCGCCGTTCCCCTATGATAATCCCAGTGGTTTTCGAGGTTTAGTCCAGCCACTCGCCGGATACCGGCCATAGTAACTGCCACTGGAGGGATATAGTGGCCAGTTCCATTGGGCGTGAGCGGGATGATACTGCTTCGCCATCGATAAAGGACCTCATCCACGGAGCCCCAGGGTCGCTGATAGACGGTCTAGTCATCTTGGCTATAGGTCTATCTGTGGGCCTCTATTTCGGGTTCTCCAGTGGTGCACGGGAATGGGCCATCGAGGCTCTAGGCTACGGCTGGGCCCCTGCGGGGCTACTGGTTGCCGTAACCCTCGTCACACTCCGCTATAACCGCCACGTTCTTTTCACCCACTGGCGCCGTTTGGTCATGGCTGTGGCTTTGGCTGCCATCTCCATATCTGTCCTCTCTACGATCTTCCCTTCGGACGGCGCTCTGGAAGATGTGAGCTTGGGCGGCAAATGGGGCGCTTACCTTGGTGGGACCCCGGCGATTCTAGCGGCCGCCAAGATGGCCGCAATCGTTTTCGCCGTTCCTCTGGTCATCCGGCCCAAACGGTTCGGCATCGTGTATCTGCGGTATGCCAAGGTGGGTGTGCTGGGGCTGCAGCTAGGGCTGCTATATACCTATCTAGGGCTCCAAAATTCGGCACGTTTGATCGACCGCAGAGTCCGGATATTGCACTATGGGATGCACCGCCAGGCGTCACGCAAAGACTTGCTGAAGATGTTGGTCATGGGTCCGTCTAAATCTCCGGTGCGTACTTTGGCCTATCAAGGAGACCCGGAGACCGCGATCGAGCAATCAGACTTTGGCGGTCCCGATTTTGAGACCGGTCTGGATACCCTCGTTCAAGACGATGAAGATGAGGACTGGGAACTGCCCGAATCAGGGCTGATTCCAACTTGGGACAGTAAAGAACCCGCGCCGAGGAAAGCCCCCAAGCCTACCAAGGCGATCGGCGACGGCGCCGAAACCGGCAAGCGCACCAAGGGAAGCTGGCAGACACCTCCGGTGGACATGCTGACCCCGCCCGATACTCATCACGCCCCCGAAGCCGCCCTTCAAGAGATGGCGCGGTTGGTTGAAACCACGTTGGGCGATCATGGCGTTCGAGTTGAAGTCACCGATGTGAAAGCCGGTCCCAGAATCGTCCGCTTCGGGCTGGTCCCGGGCTGGGTCTCCAAGCGGGGAGAATCGGGCCGCGCCGCCATCGGACTCGATACAGCCGATGCGGACCTCTCTGCATTGGAGCGCAGCCGGGTCAAGGTCCAGAGCATATTGACTCGGGAAAAAGACATGGCCTTGGCTTTGAAAACGCCGTACCTGAGGATCGAGGCGCCGGTACCAGGCGAAGCTCTAGTGGGCCTGGAAGTGCCCAGTCCATCACCCAGCAAGGTCCACTTAAGGGAAGTGATGGAGACGCCGACCTTCAAGAAGCTGGTCGCCAAGGGCGGACTGCCCATCGCGTTGGGTCAGGACACCGGCGGAACTCCCGTGGTGCTGGACCTAGCTGCCTTGCCCCATATGCTTATTGCAGGCGCAACCGGCAGCGGTAAGAGCGTTTGTATCAATTCCATCGTAGCGTCATTCCTGCTCACCAAGACGCCGGAACAATTGCGCATCCTAATGGTCGACCCCAAGCGGGTTGAATTAACTCCATTCAATGGGATCCCCCACTTGGTGGGCCCGGTGATCGTTGATGCCGAAGAGGTGAACACTGCCCTTCGTGGGTTGATCCGGGAGATGCTGGGCCGCTACAAGTTGATGGAAGAGATCGGCGCCAGGAACATCGATGGCTACAACAAGCGATCCAAAGTAAAGATGCCATTCCTGGTCCTCATAGTTGACGAGCTGGCCGACCTCATGATGGTCGGTGGGTTCGAAGTGGAACAGAACCTGGTGCGGCTGGCCCAACTTGGCCGGGCCACCGGAATCCACTTAGTTCTGGCCACCCAGAGGCCGTCGGTCAACGTCGTGACCGGCCTGCTCAAGGCCAACATCCCTGCCCGCGCCGCTTTCGCCGTGGCCTCCCAAGTTGATTCCAGAGTCATCCTTGACGCCGTTGGCGCGGAGAAGTTGTTGGGCAAAGGCGACATGTTGCTGCTGCACAACGAGTCTCCCAAGCCCAGCCGGGTCCAGGGCACCTTGGTCTACGACCAGGAGATCGACCACATGGTTGAGTTCTGGCTGAACCAGGAAGGCCCGCCCCTGCCGTTGATCGACGTGGGCGAGCCGGCAGAAGACGTAGATGGCGACGAAGTGGACGCCCGTATCATGGAAGAAGCCAGAGAATTGGCAGCCAGGAATCCCCAGTTGTCCGCTTCCTACTTGGAGCGCCGGCTGAAGATCGGCGGCCGCAAGGCCGAAGAGGTCATGGAATTGTTGGAAGAAGAGGGCTTTTTTGACTCCCGATAGCAGGCCACGGCATTAGCTAGAATTCGCTCCATATCTACGGTGGCCAGCTATTTTTCAACCCCGGTTTGGTTTGCTATGATTCGGTTTGTTATCATTGGCGTATACCGTGTGCCCAGGTTGAATAATTAGTTTTTGCTGATAGATCTTCATACTCACAGCTACCCCCACTCTGACGACAGTTTCATGAGCGTTGACGAATTGATCGAGGGTTCCAAGTCTTTGGGACTGGACGGGATCTGCCTCACTGATCACGATACTTTCTGGACCGACGAAGAGATCCGGGACCTTTCCAATAAGCACGATTTCCTGGTCATGCCTGGCTGCGAGATCAATACCGAGGCCGGCCACGTTTTGGTATTTGGGCTGAGTAGCTACGAATTTGGCATGCATAGACCCGAATTCCTACAGGCGTTCGTAGATAGGGCAGAAGGCGTGATGATTGCGGCCCATCCATACCGGCGGCGCTTCATAGAAGAACCGGCGGAAAAGCCTGAGGTCAGGGAAGAGATGCTGGAGCGTGCGAGAGGGGACGGCTTCTTCGGTATGTGCCAGGGCATCGAGGCGCTGAATGGCCGGGGCTTGGCCGTCCAGAACGGGTTCTCCCTGGAGCTGGGTGGCCGCCTGAAAGCCAATATGACGGCCGGTAGCGACGCCCACAAAGTGGAACAGATCGGGACCGTTGCGACAGAATTCCAGCGTCCGGTATCCTGTCTGAAGGACCTGATTCGGGAACTGCGGGAAGGCCGCTATCAACCGGTGGACTTAAGGCAAAACACCGTACCCAATGCTTAGGCGAGACGCTTTGGCCAATGAGTGAATTACTCAGCATAGAAGACCTGACAGTGAGTTTCGGCACCTCCGCCGGACGGGTGAAAGCCCTGAATAACGTGAGCCTCACGCTGAATGAAGGCGAGGTCCTCTGCGTCGTGGGGGAGAGCGGTTCCGGCAAAAGTACGTTGGCGCTAACGATCATGGGGCTTCTGCCGCACAACACTGAAATCTCCGACGGCCGAATCATGTACCGGGACATCGACCTGCTTCGGGCCGGCGCCGACACGATGCGTGACCTGAGAGGCCGGGAGATATCTCTGGTGTTTCAGGACGCCCAGTCCGCGCTGAACCCGATCGAGTCCATTGGGCCTCAATTGGAAGAAGCGATTCTAGCCCACAGTAACGTGTCCCTTCGCGGCGCCAACCAAATGGCCCAGGACATGCTGTTTGAGATGGGCATGGCCGATCCGAAGCGGGTGATGGGCCAGTTCCCGTTCGCGCTGAGCGGCGGTATGTGTCAAAGAGTGATGATGGCCATGGCCCTGGTCATGCGCCCCAAATTGCTGATCGCGGATGAGCCCACTTCGGGACTGGACGTTACACTGCAAGCCGAGATCCTGCACCGGATCAGGGACCTGGTCAAAGAGCAGAACGCTTCAGTGCTGTTGATCACCCACGACATGGGTGTGGTTGCGGCAATGGCCAACACAGTTGGCGTGATCTACGCTGGAAACGTGGTGGAGAGCGCTGAGGTCGTGCCACTGTTCAGGCGGCCCCAACACCCCTACACCTGGTCGCTGTTACAGGCGCTGCCCCGTATAGACGACCCTGGTAGAAGGATCGAGCCGTTGCCTGGCACTCCTCCGGACATGATCAAACTGCCTGCGGAATGCCCGTTCTTGCCCCGCTGCTTCAAAGCGCAGAGCCAGTGCCGGACTGATCCCAAGCCCAAGTTGGTCGAGATTGAAGGGATGCATTTCGTAGCTTGCTACAACCCCGTGGTGCCCGAAGAAGACGACTAGGCGTACCGGGCAGCCGTACTCCAGTTACGGGCGGGGGCTTTATCCTGCGACTGAGTCGCCGACCAGCAATTCCAGGGCAAGATCGGGGCCCAGTCTCCCCTTTTTGATGGCCAGATCGGTCTCCAGAAGGCGGTTGTATCGCCAGATTATCTCCGGCATGGCATGACGCCTGGCTTGCTCCGCAGTCTTCCGCACCACAAAGTCTGAAGACGTTCCCAGCCGTCCTTTTAACTCGCTCTGGGGCGCACCCCGGTCGATGGCGTCCCTGGCCAACGCCAGAAGGCGCAATTGGCGTTCGACCATGCCGATGATCTGAGGAGCTTCTTTTCCGTCCTCTTTCAACTGATGCAACAACCGTAAGGCCACGCCTGGCTTGCCGTCGATCATGGCGTCGACCGCGACGAATATGTTGGCCTCGCGGACCTGAGAAACCATCTCGGCAACATCAGATTCTTGAATCTCCCGCCCGGAGCAATAGAGGGCCAATTTCTCCAACTCTTGGTCCAGGGTCCAGAGGTCGTTGCCCACAAGGTCGGTAATCGAACGGTTGGCCGAAGGACTGATGGATGCGCCCTTGGCCTCCACGGTGGTCTTTACCCAGCGGGAGAGGGCCTCGCCGGAGGGAGCGGACAGTTCTTCGACTTGGGCCACGGGCCGGAGCATGCGCAGCAGCGGATTGTTGGTGCTCAACACGCCGTCGGTGAACACCAGGACTGTGGAATCCGGCATCTGAGGAATGGCCTCCCCAAGCGCTTGCCATTGACCGGCCACCCCTGACTCCGCGGAAGAACCGCGGCGTCGGCCACGGCCTTGGGACTCCGCAGTTCCCAGCAACCCCTCAACGATCACGAGACGGTAGTCGTCCATGAATGGCAGGGCGTTACACATGCTCAACAGCTCTCCGGGCTTGGCCTGTGAGCCGACGAGACGGTGCCAGTTGGCTTCCAACACGTCTGATGCGCCGGCTTCGGCAATAAGCTCGGCCAGACGCTTGGGCACCAAGAAACCGTCGCCGTGGAGCAGGTGTACGGGCAATTCAGACTCCCAAATTCATCGCAGGTCTGGCGGGCCGGATTATATCACCAGGCCTTTCGCGTCACGACTAGAAATTCTCGATAGATTGTCATCAATATATCGTTGGCGGTGGTAGCAGTTGTGTGTTCTAATAATTCGGGCTTTTCGAATAAGTCCTAAATACCCGAATTGGAGACCTGATACCGATGGATTTTGCCCTTTTCTCCCATGTGCCCTGGCCAGAAGGTACCGACCCCAAGCAGGTCTACGATGACATCACCGAAGAATTTGTCCTGGGCGAGGAGTTGGGGTTCAAGAGCGCCTGGATGGCCGAGCACCACTTCACCCGCTATGGACTGGGCGCCGCACAGAACGTGCTCGCCAGTAACATCCTGGCGAGGACCACAACTCTGAGGATGGGATCGGCCATAGCTGTATCCCCGCTACATCTCCCGGCCAGGCTGGCTGAAGAGATAGCGACCTTGGACGTCCTGAGCGGAGGTCGTATCGATGTGGGCTTTGGACGCGGGGCCGCTGGGTCTGAATACAATGTCGCTAATGTACCGCTAGAAGAAAGTCAGACTCGGTTCAGAGAGTCCATCACCATGATCGAGGGTCTCTGGACCAACAAGAATTACTCATTTGAGGGGGAGCATTATAAGATAACCAGCGCCAACCTGGTTCCGATGCCCGTGCAGCAGCCTCACCCTCCCATCTTTATCGCGGCGACCCGCACCAAGGCGACCCAGGAATTCGTCGCTGGGTCAGGCCATCCACTGTTAGTTGGCGTGGTGCTGGACACCGTGGATGCCATAGCGCTATGCCACACCATGGTTGCCCTGGCCAAATCCAAGGGGAACGATATGGCCATGGGTCAGATCCCCTTCTTCCGTTATTTCTACGTGGCCGAGACGGAAGAGCAGGCCAAGGCCGACACTAAGGAATCGCTGGACTGGAATATAGATATGATCCAGTGGCGGCGCACATTCGACTTCGGCAGCGAAGTGTACGAAAAGATGGAAGACTTCCGGAAGACCCGCACGGAGTTCCCACCCAGCTACGATTACCTGTACGAGAACCGGGCCTTCATCGGCAGACCAGACCAGATCATCGCCAAGATCAAAGCGCTGCAGGACCAGGGCATCGAATATTTCGGCTGCAACTACTCGTTTGGCGGCATGCCCAAGGAAAAGGTCCTCAAATCCATGCGCCTATTCGCCAAAGAAGTGATGCCCGCGTTTAAGTAACGTGGTCGTTACAACTCCGGATTCTGGCCGCGGTTTCCGTGCCATAGAGCCAAAATTTCAACTTGGTCGGGCTTCACTCAGTAGTAGAAGAAATAGCGAATCCGACCCAGGTATACCCGACGAACATCCGGCAGTGCGACGTTCGTTGCGGCGGCGCCGACGCTGGGTCGATGAGAGATCAAGTCAAACGCTTGTCGCAAGTCATCGCGAAATGCCAGAGGAGCGGAAGCCCTGTTTGCCGACTACCATTCTTCCGCCTCTTGGACCTGAAGCGATGCACTTTGGGTTACCCTGATTGGCAACATCGGACTGGCTACGAGATTTTGTTAATGACGTCATCGCCGTCAATGAGATCGCCCCGGTCCGCTTCCGCGATGGCTTGAAGGAGGGCGGTTTCGTCTTCAGGGTTCAGCGTGAACGTTTTCCATCTTAAACTAAGACGGTGACAGTTGAACCTTCATCTAGAGGATCGCCTTCAACGACGACCTGCCCACCAACGACTTTGCCTTTAGTTATCCGCATGATTAGATTTTATCCTCAATCCTCACTGGTTGCCTACGGATGCGCCGGTAATCTCTCACCGTGAAAGCCGGAGCGGTCTTCGAAGGATGTTCCGGGCTCTGGGTAGACCTGGTGGTAGAGGCCCCGGGTCCTTGCTTTGATGGTCTCATTCACCCGCAGATATAGCTTTGTGGGATGGGCGTTCTGGTCCTTGTACATCTCGCTCTGTAGCGGGCTGCCGTCTTCCATCTCCCAGATGCACAGGTACTTGAGCGCATTGTTGTTGTTCTCACCTTCAAGCTTGAACCGGCGGGCGGAGACGTAGCCTGGGATGGCCATGCGCTCCGGCAGATGCTGCTCGTTGTACCACTTGTTGAACTCGACTTCATCTGCTTCGTCCACTTCCATGGTCACCACCAGCACGGTGGTGCCGATGTGCTGCGACGGGGCGTTGCCGTTCTTCTGGGTCATCGTTCTCACCAAGATTTTTTAGGATAGGAAACCAAGTTAAAGGAAAAACACACCCATGAAAACCCGGCGAGCCGGCGGCGCGACGCTTGCGGGTAGTTGGGCGGTAGTATAACATTGGGCGTGATTTTTCACGCTCATTAGCTGGCATTCATCGAGACCGGCAAGGGGAAGGCATGAACCTAAAGGTCCGACTAAAAGTTAACGGCGCCGACCATGAATTGGACATCCCGGCCCGGCGTCTGCTGGTCGACTGCATCCGGTACGACATCGGCCTCACCGGAACCAAAGAGAGTTGCAGCGTCGGCGTTTGCGGCGCCTGCGCGGTGTTGGTCGACGGCGAGATGTACGCCTCTTGCATCACCTTGGCTGCCGCCGTGGACGGCGCGGAGATCACCACCATCGAGGGGATCGCCGAGAACGGCAACCTTCATCCGGTACAACAGGCCTTCATCGACCACGGCGGTTTCCAGTGCGGCATCTGCACTCCCGGCCAAGTGATCGCCGCCAAGTCGCTGCTGGAAGAGAACCCGACTCCCACCGAAGATGAGATCAAAGAGTACATGATGGGTAACCTGTGCCGCTGCACCGGTTACTATGGCATCCTCAACTCCATCGCCGCCGCCGCGGAGACAATGAACAAGGCGGCAGGGAGCGGAGGATGATCGACTTCGAATACCACTCCCCCACTGGCTTGGACCAGGTGTTTGACCTGCTGGACAAGTATGGTGACGATTCGCGCGTCATGGCGGGTGGCACCGCATTGGTCATCCAGATGAAGCAGCGCCTGTCCCAGCCCGGGCATGTGATTGGAATGCGCCGGGTCGGCAGTCTGAACGCCATCGAGTCCACACCCGAGGGACTGAGGATCGGCGCGCTCTGCACCCAACGCCAGATAGAGAACAGCGAATTGGTGGGAAAAGAGCTGCCCCTGGTGGCCGACACCTTCCGCAAAGTAGCGACTCCCCGGATCCGCAACATGGCCACGATCGGCGGAGGGCTGGTGAACGGCGATCCCAATCAGGACCCTCCTCCTTCACTGATCGCCCTGGGAGCGTCCGCGGTAATGACCTCCAAGAGCGGCGACCGGGTGGTCCTTCTGGAAGAATTCTTCATAGATTACTACGAGACCGACGTGCAGCCGGGTGAGATATTGACCAGCGTTATGGTCCCCCATGCCCCCGCCGGCTCGGGCTCCGTCTACCTGAAGTTCCTGCCCCGCACCGCCGACGACTACGGCACGGTCAACGTGGCGGCGGTGGTTTCTAAAGAGCAGGACGGCACGTGCAAAGACGTCCGCATCGTCCTCGGGGCGGCGGGTGTAACGCCGATCAGGGCTAAAGACGCAGAAGACGCCCTGCGCAGGAAGCCGCTGACCGACGAGAACATCCGCGCCGCAGCAGCGCTGGTCAAAGACGCCGTTGATCCTCTGGAGGACTTCCGGGGGTCAGCCGAATACAAGACCGACATGGCCGAGGTTTTCGCCCGCCGCGCGGTGGAGCAGGCCATGGCCGCGATACCGTTGGGAAGTTAGCAGCTTGAAGATTGAGATTCTCTCGGACGTTCCCGCTAGCCGCGAGGCTACCTGGGCGCTGGTCATGGACATCCCCAAAGCCGCCTCCTGCATCCCGGGAATCAAAGACATCACGCCAGACGGCGAGGGTAAATACCAGGCGACGCTTCAGGCAAGGGTCGGCCCCATGGGCATGAACCTCAGCGGTACCATCACAGTCCTGTCCCAGGACGCCGATGCCGGAGAGGCGTATTTCCTGGTTGAAGCAAACGACCGGCGGGTAGGCGGCGGCATCAAGACCAACATGAGTATGAAAGTGACCGCCAAGTCGGCCGATGAGACCGAGTTGGAGATCATAGCCGACACCACCTTCATGGGCCGCCTGGGCGAACTTGGCCAGCCACTCATCCGCAGAAAGGCCCGCAACACCCTGGAAGAGTTCTCCAAGAACCTCAGCAAACTGCTCTCCTCGGGCTCCGGCTAACCCGGTTTTCGCCGTCCCGCCAGGCTGGATTCGTTGACACGAATTTCCCGTCGTTCCTATACTGTTGTAAAGCGCAGTTGGTTGCGCGTTTCATCTTGAACCTGTGGCTCGGCGCATATGGCGTAGCTGGGAGGGCCTTTGTGCGGCATTGTTGGGTACGTTGGCGGACAGGAAGCCTGGCCCGTCATATTTGAAGGGCTGAGGCGGCTTGAATACCGGGGCTACGATAGCGCCGGAATAGCCATCATCGACCCTCAAGGCGACATTCAACTGCGCAAGACCGTGGGCAAGGTCAATGGCCTAAGATCGACCGGAGCTTACCCCCACGGAACAGTGGGCCTGGGCCACACCCGTTGGGCCACCCATGGCCGCCCCTCCCACGAGAACGCCCATCCCCATACCGATTGTGAACAGCGCGTTGCCGTGGTCCACAATGGGATCGTTGAGAATTACCTCGAATTGAAGCGGCGGTTGTTGGATGCTGGCCACGTCTTTGGCTCGGAGACCGATACCGAGGTCCTGACCCATCTGGTGGAAGAGGGGCTTGACCGGGGTCTGAGCTTCCAAGAAGCGTTCAGGCGCATGGGCCGTATGGTGAAAGGATCACAGGCCATCTCAGCGGTCCTACAGGGCGATGGGGCCGAGATCTGCGCCCTGAGGTTGGGGCACGCCGGCGGAATTGTGGTGGCGCAATCGGAAGGGCAGGCGATCATAGGGAGCGACCTGCCGGCTTTGCTGCCGCTGCTCCAGACCGAGTCCAACATGGGCCAGGTAGGCTTTCTTGAGACCGGTGAGATGGTGGTGGTTACCCGGGAAGGGGTCGAGTACCAAGACCTTGAAGGGAACCACATCGACAAGCAGCCCCGGATGGTCTCTCAGGAAGAGGTGTTGGTTGATAAGGCCGGTTACCAGCATTTCATGTTGAAAGAGATAATGGAGCAACCCCAGGCCGTGGCCAGCGCCATGCGTGAGCGGGTAGATTTTGAAGCACGGCGGGTGGACCTCCCGGATTTCCCTTTTTCTTCGAGTGAGATAGCCGATCTGGACCGGGTGATACTGATCGGTTGCGGCACCAGCCTGCATGCATCCCAGGTTGGCCGCCATCTGGTGGAACGCTACAGCGGCCTGCCAGCGGAGGCGGAGAGCGCATCGGAGTTCCGGTACCGCGACCCATACATCAGCCCCCGCACGTTGGTTGTGGCCATTGGTCAGTCTGGCGAGACGGCCGATACGGTTGCCGCCATGCAGATGGTCAAAGACAAGGGCGGTAGATTGGTCACCATCTGCAACGCCGAAGGCAGCCAGGCGTCTCGAATCGCCGACGGTTCCCTCTACATGAGGGCCGGCATCGAGATCGGAGTGGCGAGCACCAAGACCTTTGTGGCTTCGCTGACCATATTGAACCTGTTGGCCATCTTCTTGGGCCAGTCCAGGGGGTTTTTGGACACCGCGAAAACCCAAGAATTGGTGGATGGCCTGGCCCAACTTCCAAGGCTGATGGGCGATCTCCTTGCCGACGGCGCGGTTTATCAACACCTGGCCCAGGAGTATGTTGCCTTCGATTATTTCTTGTTCTTGGGGCGGGGACCCAACGCACCGATAGCGTCCGAAGGGGCGCTGAAGCTCAAAGAGATCAGTTACGTCCATGCGGAGGGTTATCCCGCGGGGGAGATGAAACACGGTCCAATAGCTCTCATCGACAACGCCATGGCCACCGTCGCATTGGCGCCGAAGGACACCCTCTACGACAAAGTTGTAAACAATGTGAAAGAGGTTAAGGCTAGGGACGGCCGGGTACTAGCCGTGCTCACTGAGGGAGATACCCAGTTGGCCGGCGACGTGGACCATGCACTGTATATCCCGGAGGCGCCCGAACATCTGATTCCGCTGCTCACCACCGTGCCGCTTCAGATGTTGGCGTACCACATCGCCCTTCTGCGAGACCGGGACGTGGACCAGCCCCGGAACTTGGCCAAGTCAGTTACCGTAGAGTAAATCCCCAGGCTCAGCACATTTGCGCCCCGTTCTATCCCCGAACTTGGATGCCTACCACGATGCGGGCCCGTGGGGCCTATTTCGACGCCAATCATACTGATTTCGGCGCGGATGCAGTTCGGTTTATCCGTTGGCGTTAACGTCGGGTCGAATTCCTGCAAAATTTGCTGAAAGAGGATTGCAGTAATTCGTTAGCGGTGTAATCATGTTATTAGTGGTTCCTTCGCGATTAAGTGCGAATTTCCACATCGATTTTAAGCACCCAGATAAGGATAAATCTTAGATGTTCTCCAGGCTCGATCATCCTCCGGTAGCGTACGAAGATTACCGCCCATTGCTAGACCCCAAACTGGCCGATGAATTGGCTACCGTAGCCGGAGAGATGGGACAGCTACGGGTGTTGCACCTGAACAGCACCGCCACCGGCGGCGGGGTTGCCGAGATTCTGCAATCGATGGTGCCTCTGGGAAATTCACTGGGCATCGAGACCGAGCGGATCGTGATCAACCCGGACGCCGCAGAGTTCTTCGATGTCACCAAGAAGATCCATAACATGCTCCAAGGTTCCGAGGGCGAGCTCTCGTTCGCGGAGTTGGATATCTACTTCAGTTGCATCCAGAGGGTGGCCGATGACATGCGGGCCAAGGGGCTTGAGGCCGACGTTTGGTTCGTCCACGACCCGCAATTGCTGCCACTGGCCCGGTTGTTGCCCAAGAAACAGGGAGAGACCTGGATCTGGATCTGCCACATCGACCTAACGACGCCCAACAAGTCGGTGTTGGACGCGCTGATGCCCCTGAGCCAAGACTACGACCAGTTGATCTTTTCACAGTCGGCTTATGTTCCCAAAGACTTGGGAGATAAGGTGCCGGTCCTGATCGCGCCCCCAGCCATCGACCCGCTGACCAGCAAGAACACGGCAATGGACCTGCCCCAAGCGCGGAAGATAGTCGCCGCCATGGGGATCGACACTGCCCGACCGCTGGTCACGCAGGTCTCGCGCTTCGACCTGTGGAAAGACCCCTGGGGGGTGATTGACGCCTACCGCATCGCCCGGGAATCCGTTCCCGGTCTGCAACTGGCCCTTCTGGGGCTGAGGCAGGCCACCGACGACCCCGAGGGCGCGAAAGTCTTTCAGACGGTGGCCGACCATGCCGCGGGCGACCCGGATATCCACTTGTATTTCGACCCTGCCGAGATGCCCGTATCTGTTGACGAGGTGGTGAATGCCGTCCAGATGGCTTCTGCTGTCTTGATACAGAAGTCCACCAGGGAAGGTTTCGGTCTCACAGTCACTGAGGGCATGTGGAAGGGCAAACCGGTCATCGGCGGCGACGCCGGCGGCATCCGCGTCCAGATAAACGACGGTGTCACCGGGTTCCTAGTGTCTTCGCCTGAGCAATGCGCCCAAAGGCTTGTGGAGTTGCTTCAGGACGACGCTCTTAGCGCTCGCATCGGCGTAGCAGCCAAAGAGAGCGTGCGCCAGCGGTTCTTGCTGCCCAGGCTGGCGCTGGATTATCTGAGAGTTGCGAGGGCCCAGGTAAACGGGCGGATACCCGCGGTGAGCGGCGACTAGCCCACCGCTGCCTCTTTACCAGCGTTCCTAGTCCCTTCGATCTCCCGATATTTTCGTGGCGATCTATGAAGTTGCCCACCGTTTCCCGCCTAGCATGTTGGGCGTTTGATGTTAGAGTAGAGACTGTTTGGTCGTCCCCGATAGCGTTGTTCGCGCAGCGTTCGGAAGGCCACGATTTCAACATTAAGCCCGGAAGCCGATTTAAGCACGGAAGCCGGCCCGGCAAGAAATATCCGAATGACTCTGGTCTGCGTCAAAGCCCCAGCCACCACCGCAAATCTCGGCCCTGGATATGATTGTCTGGGCCTGGCCCTAGACGTCTGGAACACCATTGAAGTGGAGGTCCTCGACGGCGGAGATCCCGTTGTCGAGGTTACGGGCGAGGGCGCCGGTGAGCTGGCGACGGGACGAGACAACCTGGTCTACCGCTCCATGGAGTTTCTATTCCAGGACGCCGGGCAGGAGATGCCCCCACTTCGCATCAAATGCGAGAACGCGATTCCCTTGGCGCGGGGCATGGGCAGCAGCGCGGCGGCTATCGCTGGTGGGTTAGTTGCGGCCAACGCGATGTGTTCCGAGGACTACACGGCCAACGACCTGCTGGAGATGGCCGCGACCATCGAAGGCCACCCCGACAATGTCGCCGCCGCCGTGATGGGCGGCATGCAGTTGGTCATCATGGACGAAACTGAGGACGGCCGGCGGCTTTACACAGTCCCGGTCAATGTGCCCCCGGAATTGCACGCAGTTGTTTTCGTACCCGACGTAAGGATATCCACCGAGGACGCACGGGCCGTCCTTCCTGAAACCGTGTCTGTGGCCGACGCAGTACATAACATGGGCCGCGTTGGGCTTCTGGTGGCCGGTATGGCCACGAATCACCCGGAATACTTGGCCATCGCCACCCAGGACCGGCTGCACCAGCCCTACCGCCAGCCTCTGTTCCCAGCCATGAAGGTGATCTTCAAGGCCGCCCTGGACGCCGGGGCACTGGGCGTTTTCCTTTCCGGCAGCGGCTCCACAGTGCTGGCCTTAACCAAAGGCCGGGAGATGACCGTGGCCTATGAGATGGCCGAAGCCGCCCGCCAGGCCAGCGTTGAGGGTAACCTCAGCGTTACTCAGCCCACGGTTCAGGGCGCCCATCTGGTAGACCAAGAATAGAAACACCATCATGTCACTAGTAGTCCACAAATACGGCGGTTCTTCGGTCGCCGACGCCGGAATGATCCAGAACGTGGCCCGCCGCATCGCCGAAGTCAGGAAACAGGGGACGGGCGTGGTGGCGGTTGTCTCAGCCATGGGCGACTCCACCGACGACCTGCTGGAACTGGCCCACTCGGTCTCAGACCAACCCCATCCCCGTGAGTTGGACCTGTTGCTCTCCACCGGTGAATTGGTTTCTTGCACGCTGCTGACCATGGCTCTGGCGGACCTGGGCCAAGAAGCAGTGAGCCTCACGGGTTCCCAAGCGGGGATCCACACCGACACCAGCCACGGCCGGGCCCGGATCTACAGCGTGGACACCGCCCGGATCCAGAAAGAGCTGCAAGAGGGCCGAACAGTGGTGGTTGCGGGGTTTCAGGGGATAACCGAAGGAGAAGACATAACCACCCTTGGCAGGGGCGGCTCGGACACCACGGCGGTGGCGCTGGCGGCGGCGTTGGAGGCTGACCGGTGCGAGGTCTACACCGACGTTGACGGCATCTACACGGCAGACCCAAGAATCGTCCCAGAGGCCCGCAAGTTGAGCGAGATCAGCTACGATGAGATGCTGGAATTGGCCAACTACGGGGCGAAGATGCACCCCAGGTCCATCGAATTGGGTGCGGTCTACAATGTTCCCATATACGTGGCTTCCAGTTTCAACGACACGCCTGGAACATTGATACACGGCGAAGCGGACAGGGGAGATATGGAACATAGAATCAAAGCAACGGGGATAGCCATCACCCGCAACGTGGCCAAGATAACCGTGCGCAGCGTTCCGGACCGGCCTGGTGTGGCGGCAGCCCTCTTTGAACCCCTGGCCCAGGGCGGGATCAGTGTGGATACCATCGTCCAGAACACCAGTGAGGACCGGACCACTGACATCAGCTTCACCGTCAGCGGCGACGATCTCAAGGCCGCGCTCGCCAAGGTCGAAGAGCTAACCTCCGTGATCGGATTTGGCACCCTGATCAGCGAGCCAGGCCTGGCGGCGGTGAGCGTAGTGGGTTCTGGCATGCAGCACACTCCGGGTTATGCATCGCGCATGTTCCGGGTGCTGGCCGACGGCAGCGTGAATATCGACATGATCACCACCTCTGAGATTCGCATCTCATGCATCATAAGCGAAGACCAGGCAGAGGACGCCGTGCGACTGCTCCACCGGGGTTTTCAATTGGACGAATCAGACGCCGGTTAATCTCGCCTCAGATCCACTTTTGACCCAATGGGAGTTAGGCCCTTGCCTAAGCCGTTCCTGTCAGTTGTGATTCCCACCTTCAACGAGGAAGCCCGGATCGCGGGGACTCTCGACTCCGTTATCGAGTACCTTGTGAGCCGGGATTACCAGTGGGAGGTTGTGGTCGCCGACGACGGCAGCACCGACCGCACAGCTCAACTGGTGGGCCGCGTCATTGTCGAGCACTCCAATGTCCGCGTCCTACGGCTGCCCCACCGTGGGAAAGGTTGGGCGGTGAAGAACGGCATGCTGGCGGTGGAGGGCGAGTTCCGCCTGCTCTGTGACGCCGACCTATCGGTCCCCATCGAGCATGTGGAACGGCTGTTGCCCTTATTTGACGCGACATCCGGCGGCGCGGGTTCAGACATCGTTTTGGGCTCGCGGGAGGCTCCCGGGGCGGCCCGGATTGGTGAACCTTCTCGCCGACATCTTATGGGCCGGGTCTTCAACCGCATCGTGAGCTTGCTGGCTGTGCCAGGCCTAACCGATACCCAGTGCGGGTTCAAATGTTTCCGGGGAGAGACGGCCCAGGACCTTTTTCCACGGCTGACGCTAGATGGGTTCGCATTTGATGTCGAACTGCTGTACCTAGCCCGCAAACTGGGGCTCCCTTACTCGGAGGTGGGCGTGGACTGGTATTACCGCTCTCAGAGCAAGGTCAGGCCCATCCAAGACTCGCTGGTCATGGCTTTAGACCTGATTAAGATTCGTTGCCGGCACCGTAATCCGGTCTGACCCGATCTTCGTATTGACCGTTGATATCACGCTGCAAAGACGCCTGCCTCCCTTCGAATTTTTGACGTTGGCTACAAGTTAGTTGGGATTTCTAGATTTTCCGTGTTTTAGGGCTTGACCTTTGGCGAGGCGATAGTGTAATTACTAGTTAGACCCTAGGCATGGAATGAGCCTCGCCGGGCGTCGACCGTCGAGTTGGTAATAGGGTCCGGCAATCAATATCATCTCAAGCGACCATAAGAGGCTTGTGAGGGCGTGCCCGACTGTGATGTGGCCCCTATTTGGGGGTTCGGTTAACGGGAATGCAGCACCGGACAGGAGACGGGATGGATTCGGAAGCTACACGCACACCCGGCAGCATGAGGCTGATATGGGACCTGAGCCGCGAGGCGGTTAACCTGGCCCTCCAGGGAGAGTGGGAACGCGCCACCGAGGTCAACAAGGCCATCTTGGAGTTGTTCTCAGACGACGTTGAGGCGATGAACCGGCTGGTCAAGGCGCTGATCGAGTTGGGCAATTACTTGGACGCCCGTGCCGTTTTGAACCAGGTCTGCGAAGTAGCCCCCTATAACAACATCGCCAAGAAGAACCGGGCTCGGCTCGACCAGTTGACCGCAGACCCCGAAATGGCTAACACGGGTTCTTCGAAGCAGCCGAGGAAGTCCGCCGGAGCTCCCCATATCTTCATCGAAGACAGCGGGAAATCCAGGACCACGGTCCTGCGGAACACCAGTGGAAACAAGGCGGTGCTACACCTATCTCCCAGCGACCGCGTGGCCCTATCCCGGGACAAGAACACGGTTACTGTGCGGACGTTGGATGGGCAGTTGTTGGGTCACATTGAGCCTAAAATGGGCAATCGGCTGGCGCGTCTGATAGACGGGGGAAATAGATATGCCGCTGCCGTGGTGACAGTAAACGACCAGGGTGTCTCGGTGATCATTCGGGAGACATTCAAACACCGCGATCTGCAGAACGTGTGCTCCTTCCCTACCAAGGCCAAAGAAGAAGACCGGGTGTTCCTAAATGAGGCTGTGGCCCGTTTTATGCGGGAAGAGGAAGGGGACGACGATGATGACGAAGAAGAAAACATCATCGATGAAGAAGAGATGGACACCGGCTGGTCGGAAGACGAGTAAAGGCGTCTAGTTGCCCTTGGATCTCATCTGAACCTTTGCCTGAGTCCCTGCGGATTTTTTGCCTGAACCTGAGTTATTGCAGGTTCCAGGTATCGATTACGCCGTTCTCATCCCCAACCCATACCTGTAATGCGATCACCTGATTGTTGTCCGCGTCGTCGGTGGCCGTCACGGTGTAGACATCTTTAACTGAGATCAGTGCCGTGGGCCAGATATATCTGTCCTCCGAGAATGACCCTCCACCGAAGTCGACCAATAGGTCGCTCCAGCAATTCCCCCTGGTAAGGGACGTCGTGGTCGAGAATCTTCAGAGCGTCTTCACCGGTCCCGGCCCAGGTCACCCGGTAACCCAGCTGCTCCAGAACGAAACGCTCAACCCGCGAGATACGGTCATCGTCCTCTACGATGAGAATCATGCCGCCGTTGGAGGCTGAGATTCCGCCTGCGTCGGTACCGCCCAATGGCATTTTGATGAATGCCTCCGAGTTATCCGGTTAGATTCAACGCTAGCACGGAGCTATGTTAAAAGAGAGCCGGTTTCCAATGATCGGACTCATAGGTGGCGACGATGCGGAGGAACAGCCGGAACGGCTGGGTTAAGGCCCCGTAACGATGTCCATTTTCCATGGGGTATTGCCTAGCCAGGATTGGGCATATAGAATGTTTCATTGTTGCGCTCAATCCAACCCATATCTACAGGAGGACAGGTGATTGGAAGTACTAGGTTCTCATCTTTTGCTGGATCTGAAAGACTGTAACTCCGAACTGCTTAACGACCTCTCTTATATTCGCAAGGCGATGATAGAAACGGCCCAAGAGGTGGGCGCCACCATCGTCGGTGAATCATTCCACCACTTTTCACCGCAAGGCGTTACCGGAATATTGGCTATCGCTGAGTCCCATATCTCGATCCACACTTGGCCCGAATACGGCTACGCGGCGGCGGATATCTTCTCCTGCGGGACATCGTTCCGGCCCAGAGAAGCCGCCAGCAAGTTGGCTGACGCCTTGGAGTGCCGTAACCCGGAGATTAAAGAGATAGCAAGGGGTCTGGCGATTCAGGAGGCCGTGGGACTCTAGCTGGGCCCGCGCTTCAAGATGGACATGTCCGGAAACTGGTATATCGAGAGTATCTACCCTGACTTGTCCATGATGCTCAAGGTCCGGGAGGTCTACTACTCCGGCCAGACGGCCTACCAAAAGGTCGAAGTCCTGGAATCGGAACTTTTCGGCCGCAGCCTGGTACTGGACGGCAAGACCCAGTCCACGGAACGGGACGAGCACATCTACCACGAAACGCTGGTCCATCCAGCCATGCTCTGCCACCCGGAACCCAAGCAGGTGTTCATCGGCGGCGGCGGAGAAGGCGGTACCCTCCGCGAGGTCTTGGCCCACAGCTCAGTGGAAAGCGCCACGATGATCGATCTGGACCCAGAAGTGGTCGCGCTTTGCCGCGAATACCTCCCCAACCACCACCAAGGCAGCTTCGACGATCCCCGGACGAATCTGATTCACGAAGACGCTCGTGGCTACCTGGAAAACACCTCGGATTCCTACGACGCAATCATCCTTGATCTCGTTGACCCTCTGGAAGGCGGTACCGCTGCCCTGCTCTACACGCAGGAGTTCTACGCGATCGCCAAGGCGCGGCTCAATCCCGGCGGGGTGTTGGTCACCCAGTCTGGCCCGGCGGGGTTGCTCAGCTTCAAAGAGTGTTTCACCACCATCTTCAATACGTTGAGCACTCTGTTCAGTTACACCAAGGCCGCCCAGGTCCACATACCCGCGTTCCAGACGCTGTGGGGGTTCACCATAGTCTCGGACACGCCTTTCTTGCAGATGTCCGAGGATGAGGTCGACGCGGAGTTGGCCCGGCGACTGTCTAAACCGCTGAAGTACTATGACGGTGAAAGCCACCGCAGCATGTTCGCTCTCACCAAGTTCCAGCGGGAAGGGCTAACGAGCGAAGACCGGGTAAACCGGGACGCCGATCCAGTATTCATGGTCTAATCGACGGCGCCGCGCCGCAGCTGATACCTGCCGGTTACGGCGTGCGTTTAGGGCGTATGATTAATCTCATTCAACGCAATAACGACTAAGGGGCATCCCGATTCGTTCGGGATGCCCCTTAGTTTTTGCGCGTGTTCTTTTTCGATTGAGGCCGGTTACGGGCGGATGAGCACCCGGGTGGTACCGTCTGGGTCAGAGCGTTTGGTCAATACCTCATGCCCGGCCCGCTCGGCCCACAGAGTGACGTCGTATATATTTAGGGCGTCGGCCAAGATGGCTTCCACGAAGGACTCGTTGTCCACCTCAACCTGCTTGGTCAAGGCGGCGAGCACACCGGCGCAGCTCTTGCCGCGGCCGTCGATAACCACCCAGCCGTTGGAGCCGCTGACCGGCACGACCTCACCGTCAAAGACGTCGACTTCGCCGCTCTTGCGAAGGTCAACCTGTCGCTTGAACTCGGCTACCGCTTCCCAGGCCACAGCCCGGTCGCGTTCTCCGTTGCCGCAGACCGCGCCGCGCACGCCGACGATGTCGGGATTGATGCGAGCCAGTTCGTCTAGGTCAGAGAGCTTCAGATGCCCTGAGAGAGCGGTGCTCATGCCCAGCTCTTTGCCTTTAAGGACGATGCCCTTCAGTACGTCTTCCGGCATGAAGTCGAAGATGTTGCGGCCGTCTTTGGTTAGGGTGTCGATCAGGAAACCATCGCATTCGCCTTCATGGGCTAGTTGGACCATGCAGAGGGGGTCCAGACCGTCCTCGAACAGGACGTTGTCCGCGAAAACGGACCCGACAAGCTTGGTGTTGAATCCTTCCAGAGCCATGCGTGACTCTTTTAGGACTTGGACCGCCTGATCGTACTGGGCCTCTTGGAAGCCGACCTTTACTGAGGTGGCGTCCATCATCGCTGCGGCGTAAACGGCCATTGCCACAGTGCCGGGCTGGTTGGGCACCACGCCCAGGGTTACACTAACGTGTTTTTCCACCGGCATGATGCCGCGGACAGCCTTCACGATGTTCGGATGGCCGGAACCGACCAAGGCTTCCTGCAGGTTCTTCACGTCGACGATATCGGCGCCACCCTGCTCGGCCTCCATCGCCTCTTCCATGTTCTGCACGCTAACCATGAGCAGCATGCCCGAGGCGAAGTTATTGTTGCCGTCTAGCCATGCGCCACGGGACGGGGCCGGCACAGCGGGAATCTTGGGCTCGGGTTTGGGCTTGAGGGGTTCAAGTTCTTCTCTCAACTCTGATTTCTCCACTGGTGTTAGATCGAATAATGGTGGCCGTACGGAACCGGCTGACATGCCCATCAACTCGCCCCAATGCTTGGCCATGGCGACGGGCAATGCGCCGTTGTACTTGGTCTGAATCTTGGTCCACCAGGTGTCGGACAGTTCTTTCAGACGGCGTAGTTTGTTGTCGTATAAGGTTTCGTCCAGGTCGCCCTTGCAGGCCCGGTCGATCCACTGGACGTAGTTGTTGGCGCCCGGAACGTCGAATCTCCAGTCGGATGTATTGGCGAACATCACCTGCTGTTCGATGCCCAGCTCCTGGCCTTTGAAGTAGATCCACTCATCTGGTGTGCTGATGATGTGGTCTCTTCCCAAAGACAGGTGCGTTTCGATGGAAATCTGTTGGTTGAAGCTGGCCTCTTTGATCCCCACAACGTTTGGGATGGCGCACAACTGGCCCATACCGTAAGGACTCATGATGATGCCGAACTGGGGGGAGTTGTAAAACATGATGGCCAGGTTGGTATTGTCGGCCAGCAACCGGACGTATTCGACCACCTGGTCCTCTGTCTTGGTGGCCATATATGGGGGTGCGACGATCAGGAGATCGAAGCCTTTATCTTCAGCATGCTGGGCCAACGAGATCATCTCATTGGCGTTGGTGTTTGTTACGTGGGCTCCGATGGGCCAGGTGCCTTCGGCTGCTTCGGCAACGGCGTCCATCACCTGGATGCGCTCATCGTAGGACAACGCCCAGAACTCGCCCATGTTCCAGGTGCAGCCGGCGCCGGTGGTGCCCAGGCTGCGGACATGGCGGACGTTCCGTTTGACGCCATCTATGTCGACGAGGTTATCGGCAGTGAATGGAGTGATGAGTGTGGTCCACTGCCCCTTCAGGGTATCCCAAGCCCAGTCCTGGGCCTCATGTTTCTTATAACTCGCCATTACCTAATCCACCCTCCATGAGGGAGTAGTTCGTCTATGCTGCGGCTGTTTGACGGGGTCAGCTAGTCTCGTTCCAGAACGATCCGAAAATCCTATTCTTCGTCGCCGTATTGTTCCTTAAGAGAGTCTACCACCGCTGGGTCGGCAAGGGTGGTGGTGTCGCCCAACGCCCTGCCTTCAGCCACGTCTCTGAGCAGGCGGCGCATGATCTTGCCGCTGCGGGTCTTGGGCAGTTCCGCGGCGAAGATTATATCGTCGGGCCGGGCCATGGCGCCGATCTTGCCTGCCACGTGGGCCTTCAGCTCAACGATGACATCATCGGACATGGCCACGGTGTCCTTCAGAGTGACGAAGGCGACGACCGCCTGGCCCTTGATCTCGTGGGCTTTGCCGATGCAGGCGGCTTCGGCGACCTTGGGGTTGTCCACCAAAGCGCTCTCGACCTCCATGGTGCCGATGCGGTGGCCGGAGACGTTGATTACGTCGTCCACGCGGCCCAACAGCCAGAAATCTCCATCCTCGTCTAGCTTGGCGCCGTCGGCGGTGAAGTAGATGTCCGGATAACGCGACCAATACTGCTCGATGTAACGGTCATGGTCACCGTAGATTGTTCGGAGCATGGACGGCCACGGCTTCTTGATGGTCAGATAGCCGCCGCCTCCGGGGCCCACCGGGTTTCCCTGCTCGTCCAGGATCTCGGCCTCGATGCCGGGGAAGGCTTTGGTCGCCGAACCGGGTTTCAAGGTAGTTATACCCGGCAGAGGCGCAATCAGGATGCTGCCGGTCTCGGTCTGCCACCAAGTGTCCACTACTGGACACCGGCCGCCGCCGATGTTCTTGTGGTACCAGATCCAAGCCTCGGGGTTGATGGGTTCGCCCACCGAACCCAGCAGACGCAGGGACGACATATCGTGTCTCTGCGGGTAGCTCTCCCCCCAGCGCATGAAGGTGCGGATGGCCGTTGGCGCGGTGTAAAGGATCGTCACGCCGTATTTGGCGACCACCGCCCAGAACCGGTCCCGGTCGGGATAGTCTGGCGACCCTTCGTACATCACCGAAGTTGCCCCGTTGGCCAGTGGGCCGTAGACGATGTAGCTGTGGCCGGTGACCCAGCCGATGTCTGCGGTGCACCAGTAGGTGTCGTTCTCTTTGATGTCGAAGATCCACTTGAACGTGGCATAGGTGCCCAGCAGGTATCCGGCGGTGGTGTGGACGATGCCCTTGGGTTTGCCGGTGGTGCCGCTGGTGTAGAGCAGATAGAGCATGTCCTCGCTGTCCATCTGCTCCGGCTCGCAGGTGAGGGGCTGTCCTTCCATGAGGTCGTGCCACCAGATATCGCGGCCGTCGACCATCTTGTCGTCGGCGGTCTCGGTCCTTCGCACCACCACGACCTTCTCTACGGTGGGTGCGCCGCCTTCGAGGTCCAACGAGTCGTCGGCGTTCTGTTTCAGGGGGACTATGCCGCCCCGACGAAAGCCGCCGTCGGCGGTGATCATGATCTTGGACTCGGAGTCGTTGAGCCGGTCACGCAGTGACTCGGCGCTGAACCCCCCGAATACGACGCTGTGGGCGGCCCCGATGCGGGCGCAGGCCAGCATGGCGATCGGCAGCTCCGGGACCATGGGCAGGTAGATGGTGACGCGGTCTCCCTTCTCAACTCCCAGGCTTTTCAGCCCATTCGCGAACTGGCAGACCTCCCGGTAAAGGTCCCAATAGGTGTAGACCCGCCGGTCTCCCAGTTCACCCTCCCATACGATGGCCGCCTTGTTGCGGCGGCTGGTGGTCAGGTGCCGGTCAAGGCAGTTGTAGGAAACGTTGAGCTTGCCGCCGATGAACCATTTGGCGTGTGGCGGGTCCCATTCCAGGACCGTGTCCCACTTTTTGAACCAGTCCAGTTCCTCGGCGAACTTCGCCCAGAACGCTTCCGGGTCGCGCAGGGCCTCTTCATAGACACCAGGATCGGAGATGTTGGCCTGGGCAGTGAACGCCTCTGGAGGAGGAAAAGTTCGGTCCTCTTGAAGCAAGGCATCGAATCTTCCGGAATCTTCTACCACTTGGCGACCTCCTAGGCGATTTAAGGGCGCACCGGCGCGAATCTGCTGGCCGACTCAGACCAATTTTGCCCTTCGGTTTTCAGGCTAAATAGCACTGGATTTTTAACACAAGCAGCAGGGCTTTGCAATCAGAAACAGAAGATGGGCGTATCGACTTTCGAACTGGAAAGGGTAGAATTCGATTCTTATGAGCTTGGAGCCGGAACAACCCTCGATAACAGCCTCGGGTAACGAGTCGATATCCGGGCGCAGGGTCTTAGTAGCCGTGGCCGCCACATTGGGCATGTTCCTGGCTGCTTTGGACACCTCGGTGAATGTGGCTTTGCCGTCGATGACCGAGGACCTGAATGCCGATTTGCAGAGCATCCAGTGGGTGATCGTCGCTTTCATAGCCACCCAAGCAGCGTTGGTCATGGGGGCTGGCAGTTTCGCCGACCGGTTCGGATTGAGGCCGGTGTACATCTTTGGCGCAACGACATATCTGGCGGCCATGTTCGCCATCGCCTTCTCGCCGAATCTGGAAACCGTGGTGGGATTCCGGGTGCTCCAAGCGCTGGGAACGGGGTGCCTGTTCGCCGTTTCGCCAGCCATAGCCGCCGGGGTGTTCCCCAGCCGCCGCCGTGGCCTGAGCATGGGATTCGCTGTGGGTAGCCAGGCCCTGGGCATGCTGGCAGGCACGATCGGCGCCGGATTGTTAGTTGGCTGGATCGGATGGGAGTGGATCTTCCTGGGGCGGACGCCATTCGCCGTGGCCGCTATTATCCTGGGCGTCTGGTTCCTGGAACAGAAGCGAAACGGCTCGTCGGCCGGGCCGGCTTTCGATGTCGCGGGGGCGGTCTTTCTAGTCGGGGGGCTGCTCTGCTTGATAATCGGCTTGAGGCTGGGCCGTTCCACGGGCTGGGACTCACCTGCAGTTCTTACATTGTTGCCATTGGCGCCCGTATTTCTAGTCGCTTTCTGGCGAGTGGAGCGGACCGCGAAGTGGCCGGTATTGCCCGGTTATCTGCTCCGGCTGGCGGGATTCATAGTCTCAAGTTTAAGCATGTTTTTGGCCAACCTGGGTGTCTTTGTCATCTGGTTCATATTTCCTTTCTATGTGGCCGATAGTCTTGGCGGGAGCGCGCTCACGTTGGGGCTGATGCTGGCAACCCTGGCGCTCTTGAACACACTGTCCTCCGGCGCCGGGGGCTGGCTTTGCGACCGGTTCAGCTATCTGCCGATGGGATTTGGCGGGCTGCTGGTTATGGCCGCCGGGCTGCTCTACCTTGGGTATTTAGACACAGCGTCGAGTCTGGGACATGTGGCGCTTCGGGTCGGGATAGTCGGCGCGGGACTGGGGTTGTTCCAGGCCGCGACCTACTCGCTGATGTTGGGCAGCGTGCCTTCGGATAGGTTCGGCACGGCTTCGGCAGCCCTATCCCTGGCCCAATCATGCGGGAGAGTACTTTCAGTCGCCGTGATTGGCGGAATTTTCGCCTGGCGAAGCGACCATCACCTGGCGGCTTTGGCGGTTGGCGCCGATGCCGAAGGAGTGGCGTTCATCAAGGCTTTCAAAGACGTATTTGTGATTGGCTCTTCCCTGGGCCTGCTGGCGGCACTGGTGTTCTTGGCCGGAGGCTGGCGTGCGTTACGGAGAGAGACGGCGGTGGAGAGACCGCCAAGCGAGACAACAGGGGCTGGTTTGACGCCCCAGGTTTGACGCTGATAGTAAACTTCGAGGTGAGTATTTTTTTACGGCCTAGGAGATTCGGTAGATGGCCCTTCAATTTGGGGTGTTCGATCACATCGAGCCCGTACCCAACATGGGACTTCAGGAGACCTACGATCTGCGTATGCAGCAGATCGAGGTCTTGGACCAAGCCGGCTATTACGCCTACCACCTGGCTGAGCACCACACCCCGGCGGTCCACAGCCTGGCGCCTTCGCAGAACGTATTCCTCGCAGCTGTTTCCCAGCGGACCAGCAACATCCGGTTCGGGCCGGGGATCTGCGTGCTGCCCCTCCACCACCCCGTCCAGCTCATCGAGGAATACTGCATGCTGGACCATCTCAGCGGAGGCCGCTTGGAGATCGGGGTTGGCCGGGGCGGCGTTTTCGAAGCCTTTTTCTGGGGTCAGGACTCCGATGTGGAGACCAACTACGCCCGCTACCGCGAGACTTTGGCGGCCGTGCAGAACGGCCTGTCCAACGATGTGCTGACCCACCAAGGAGAGTTCTACAACTTCGATGCGCTCCCCATGCGCCTACGGCCGTTGCAACAGCCCATGCCGCCCTTCTGGTACATGCGCAACGTGGAGACGGCGGCGATGGACGGTATGAACACAATCATCGTCGGCGGTCTGGACAGCTTCGAGTCCAACGTCAAGCGTTACCACCAAGAATGGGAGAAACATCAGGGGGTTGGGGCGCTCACCGCACAGGGGACGGAGCCCAAGATTGGGTTGGTGGTCCATCTGCTGCTGGCCGACACCGATGAAGAGGCCATGAAGCAGGCCGAGCCGGCCTGGGAGCACTACCGCTGGAACCTGGCGACTCCCCGGCGCTTGGAGGCAGAAAGACGGGGTCTGACCCAGTTCGCCGGAGAGAACATGAACCCGCGACCGGCTTCCGTTCCAGCCCGGGAATTACCCCAGGAAGAACGCCGGGACCTGGATGCATCACTGGAGGATGCGGATCGCCAAGAGCGGAGAAAGAACCTCCGTGGCCGTGTCGCAGAAGGCGAGGGCGGCGGCGCGGGGTTCGGTTCCGTGGCCGGTTCGCCGGAGACCATCCGGAAGTATATGGATGAATACGTGGCCACCGGGGCCAACTACTTCGTCGGCGCGTTCCAGTGGGGCGACCTGAGCCACGAGCAGGCCATGCGGTCCATAGAGCTATTCACCAACGAGGTGATGCCGCATTACGCTGGGTAGTTGCCTTCGGGATCCTTGATCTCAGATGGTCCTTCGGCAGGCTCAGAACGAGCGGATGTAGAAGGTAGGCGGTTATGAAGACCGCTCATGGTGAGCCTGTCGAACCACGTCCTTCAAACTGGACCGTGGTCACCCCGTACAGTTCCAAGTCCTCGAACAAACCCCACTTCTCTGTGTGTCCTTTGAGAAAACCCTCATGCAACATGCCCGCTTTTTGCATGACCCGGCCCGAGGCTGGGTTGCGGGTGAAGTGAGCGGCGTAGACGCGGTCCATTCCCAGGTCAGTGAATGCATGGTTAATCACGGCTTCGACCACTTCAGTGGCGTAGCCCTGATTCCAGAACGGTTTGCCGATCCAATAGCCGAGTTCACCTTGTGTTTGGCCAGCATCGGGATGCAGGCCGATTACGCCCAGCAATGAGCCGTCGCTGTGGCGGGCGATGGCGAAGTTGATCAATTCACCGGCATCGACCTTCCCCTGGCAGGACCTGATCCACTTTTCGGCCATGCCATCTTCATATGGGTGCGGGATGTTGCGGGTGGTGGAAGCCACGTCCCGGTCGCCAGCCAGACGTTGGATATCTGACGCGTCGGACAGCTTGAGTGGACGGAGCAAGAGGCGTTCGGTCTGGATGTTCAAAGTCGTTTTATCCTAGCACGCGGTTGCCGGTCGGATGCAGGGCCTGTCTTGACTGGTGAAAGCGCCCCTTGGTACACTTTGGACGTGCGGGCGGTTAGCTCAGTTGGTTAGAGTACTTGCTCGACACGCAAGAGGTCACTGG
>Ga0207966_1000247_pt1 | contig 30794 bp, 31 predicted proteins | sample Knorr_S23_td_NAD_FD_185611 | JGI IMG/M metagenome (GOLD analysis project Ga0207966, IMG submission 185611) | Marine microbial communities from Southern Atlantic Ocean transect - Knorr_S23_td_NADW_ad_2500m_LV_B (SPAdes) (version 2) | ecosystem: Environmental > Aquatic > Marine > Oceanic | place...
CTCCAGGCGACATCAAAAAGGCCTACGACTCTGGGGCCGTGGGCGTCATGGTCCCCCAGGTGGACAATCCAGAGGAACTTCGGGACGCCGTGCGTTACGCCAAGTATCCGCCCATCGGAGAACGAGGCATCGCTCCGTGGTTCGCCGCCCCTCTTGGCATCACCGTTCCAGAAGTAATCGAACATGCCAACTCGGAGACAATCCTCATCATCCAGATGGAGAGCGTCGAGGCTTACGAAAAGCTGGACGAAATTCTCGCTGTTGAACACTACGATGTTCTGCTAGTCGGCCCCGCTGACCTATCAGCATCTCTCGGCGTGCCTGGGCAGATTCACCACTCCAAAGTCGAAAACGTGATGCTTGACGTTGCCAAAAGGGCCAAGGCCAAAGGCAAAATGCTAGCCTGCACCTTCGCCGACCCTGAGGACGCACGACGGTGGATTCGTGAAGGTTACCGCATGATGAATGTGAGCAGCACGCTCGCTCTCGGCACCATCCAAACTCAGAAGATTTTCGAGGAATTTCGCGAAGAGTTTAAGTAAGCGGGGTTTCTGGAATGGCACATGAGGGACTGACAGTGTCAGGCGTCGATCAGTTGTTTTCGATGGTTGAGTGTGACCCGGCTTTCAGGAATTGCATTTTCGACGGCGCCGATCTGGCTGGCTTCTACGCCGAGGAGCTAGAGTTCGAGGAGTGTTCCCTCAAGGGCTGCGACTTGTCTGATCTCTCGTGTGAAAGCCTGCGGATTTCCAGCTCGAATCTCGAACACGCGATTTTTGAGAGCGCAGACATCCTTCAATCGGAATTCGTCAAGTGTGTCGGAGGCTCAGCCAACTTTCAAAACGCCAAAATGAACTTCGCGAGAATAATCGGCTCTGACCTGTCGTCGTCAATATTCAATTGGGCCAACCTGTATGGAGCCGACCTGTCCGGCTCCAGATTGATGGGCATAGACTTCACTCAGACGAACATCGACTCCACACGATTGGATGGCGCCAACTTGGGGTTATGTTCGCTCCGGTTGAAAGATTTCAAGAAACGCAGGTTCGTAGGGGTCAATTTCTCGGAGGCCGATATCACCGGGTGCGATTTCTCGCTGTGCGAGTTTGAAGACTGCCATCTGGAGGGCGCTGTCATTTCACCGGAGACCACATTCAATAACGCTGACCTACGAGGCACCACGTTTGTAGGCTCGGAATTGTGTGTCGCGCGCCTGCAAGGGGCTGTGGTAACCTCCAACCAGGCAAGTTCCATGCTATTCGACAGATACGGGATCGTGGTCGCTGGCAATCTAGATGCGTGACGCGTCGCAGCGCGAAGATTACAAGAATTTCCCCACTAACTCTCCGGCGATTCCCGTATAGTCAGAGGGAGTCATTTCCGCCAATCGCGTTTTGTCGGCTTCTGGCAGGTCAAGAGATATTATGAAGTTACGCATCCCTTCTTGATCGATGGCTTTGCCTCTGGAAAACGATTTTAGCTGTTCGTATGCATCACCGAAACCATGCTTACGCATGACTGTCTGCACTGCCTCGGTCAGCACCTCCCAGGCTTCGTCAAGCTCGCGACTCAGCAGCGCCTTGTCAACCTCGACGCGGCTCAAACCTCGTATGGCAGACTTCATGCCAACGAGGCTGTGGCCCACCGCCGGGCCGACGTTCCGAAGCGCCGACGAATCGGACAGGTCTCGTTGAAGTCGCGAAATCGGCAATTTGGTCGTCAGATGTTCAAATAGCGAGTTGCTGATCCCTAGATTGGCCTCCGAGTTCTCGAAGTTGATCGGATTGACCTTGTGGGGCATGGTCGATGACCCTACCTCGCCTGCCACTGTTTTCTGCTTAAAAACGCCTAGCGAAATATACGCCCACATATCCCGGTCAAAGTCTAGCGTGATCGTATTGAACCGAATTAGGGCATGGAACACCTCGGCCATGTAATCGTGAGGCTCGATCTGTGTCGTCAAAGGGTTGTGGATCAACCCAAGACGCTCAACGAACGCCTTCGATATGTCGTTCCACGGGGCGTCTGGATATGCAACGGCGTGAGCGTTATGCGCCCCGACAGCCCCGTTGAACTTCCCCAGAAATTCTGCGTTCTCAATCTGCTTTAATTGACGCCTCCATCGGTGGACGAACACGGCCATCTCTTTGCCCAGGGTGGTTGGCGTGGCAGGCTGACCATGGGTTCGAGCCAACAGCGCCGTGTCCGCGTGATCCCTGGCCAGCGAGACAACGCCTTGGACGAGCGATTCCGCCGAGGGAATCCACTCTGTCGCGACACCTTGCTTCAGCATCAGCGCATACGACAGGTTATTGATGTCCTCGGACGTACAGCAAAAATGTATCCACTGCGTAACGTCCTCTAGTGACGTGCCTTGGAGTTTTTCCTGAATGTAATACTCGACGGCTTTGACGTCGTGGTTCGTGGTTCGCTCAATTTCAGTGACCCTGAGGGCCGCGTCGTCGTCAAAGTCCGCCACCAGGCCGCGAAGAAGTTCTATTTCGTCTACCGACAGGTTGCGCATGTCGCTGATGTGGGCAAGTTCGGCCATCTCAATCAGCCATTCAACCTCCACCATGACACGATGCTTTATCAACGCCCACTCAGAAAGGCAGTCGGCGAGGCCCGATATCTGTGTCGTGTATCTTCCGTCCAGAGGAGTTATCGAACGAATCGACATTTTAGTATTGTCCTCACCTTTGCGGCGCGTGGTTCCGTTAGCTTGCGATGCTCATACATTTTAAGCGACAGACGCTTCAGGCTCAATCGGCGATCCGCATGAAATCCAGCTTGTTCTCCATCCACTCACACAATACAATACGCTCGCAAACCCATCCCACGCCAGAGGAGAACTTGTGAAAATCATTAAAGTCGAGGCTATCGGCGTCTCGCGATACCTGTACGCGAAGATTCACACCGACGAGGGAATTACAGGGCTGGGCGAGTCTGGAGCCTGGGGTTATCTAGAAGCGTCAAAATCTGCAATCGAGCTGTTCGGGCGATACCTGGTGGGCAAAGATCCACTACGCATTGAACATCACTGGCAGTATATGTACCGATTCAGCCACTTCCGAGGTGCCGCCATCATGGGCGCTCTCAGCGCATTGGACATTGCGATGTGGGACATCATGGGCAAGAATTTCGGGGTCCCCGTCCATCAGCTATTGGGCGGCAAGACGCGCGACAAGGCTCGTGTCTATTACCATGTGTTCGGAGACACAAGGGAAAGGCTGGTCCAGGGCATCAAGGACGCCAAAGAGCTTGGATTCACCGCCGTCGGCCATCTGACGCCGTTCCTTGACGAGTCTCGCGACGTTCCTTACTTCAAGACCCACGCCAACAAGATCGGCGACGCCATCGACACCGTCGGCGCGTACCGAGACGCCGTGGGCAACGACGTTGACCTTTGTATCGAGATTCACCGCCGCCTCACCCCAGCAGAGGCGATCGCTCTGGGCCGCGGTATCGAGCAGTACAATCCCTACTTCTACGAAGACCCAATTTTGCCTGAAAATTTCGACGCTATGGGTTTGGTTGCGCAACATATCAATATCCCTATCGCCACCGGCGAAAGACTGCACACCATCCACGAGTTCGAGATGCTCTTGAAGCGGGGCGCTGTCCAGTACGTGCGTCCAGACGTGTGCATGGTTGGCGGAATCACCCACGCCAAGAAAATCGCGGCCATCGCCGAGGCCCACTACGTCGGCGTCGTGCCTCACAACCCGCTGAGTCCTGTCAGCACAGCCGCCTGCCTTCAGATTGCGGCGTCCATCCCTAACTTTGCGCTCCAAGAGTACCCGATTGGAGAAGGCGAAGCTCCGAAAACCGAAATCGTGAAATCCGCAGTCAGGCAGGAGAACGGATACTTGATCGTTCCCGACGCTCCTGGTATTGGTGTCGAGCTAGCAGACGACGCAGCAGAGAAACACCCGTTCACGCCTCGCGTAGTCTCAACCAGGCTCCACGAGGATGGTTCTGTAATCGACCAGTAGAGATCGCCAATTTGGCAGATCAACATATCGAAATCCGCCCCATCACCGAAGACGAATGGCCTGCTTGGGAACACTCTGCCGCACGGGCGTTCGGCGAGCATTCCGATCCAGTCATGCAGGCGTTCATTCGGTCCATCACCGAGATCGAGCGGATATTGGACGCTTTCCAAAATGGCAGAGTCGTTGGTTCGGCCGCCTCCCATACTTTTGAACTGACCGTGCCGGGGGCGCGTGTGCCGTTTCCGTTGGTGGATAACGTGACCGTGCAGCCTACGCATCGGAGACGGGGTCCGCTGATTCGCATGATGAGACAGCAGATGGAAGATTTTCGAGAACGCGGGGAGTTTGTGACAGGCCTCACCGCATCGGAAAGCTCAATCTATTCACGATATGGATGGGGCATTGCCGTTTGGGGCGAGGATTGGAGCATCTCCCGTGAACACACCATCATGTCGTGTGCCCCAGCGCCGTCTGGGGAAACTCGGTTTGTCGATCCAGACGAGATGCGCCAAATCTGGCTTGGAGTATATGATCGAGTCCGGCGCGATCGCGGCAGCATGTTTAATATTTCTGACGTTTGATGGGAAGGTTTCTCACAGGAAACATTGCCGTGACGGCGAGGGGCTTCCGCGTTCTTCCATATGGCCTACGCGAGAACAGAATTCCACAAGGATTCGTGACCTACCGACTAAGGAACAATATCGTAGGGGGCATAATACTGCTGGACGCAACACCAGAGGCGGAGACGGCCCTTTGGAGTTACTGTTTCGACATCGACCTGATGACTTCGTGCGACCTTTAGATGATCCTCTGCTGTGGCTGCTGGCAAATACCTGAAGGCTTGGGTAAAGTGCAGGACCTCATGTGGCTCAGGATCGTCGAAGTTCCTGCGGCCCTCCAAGCGAGAAGCTATGATGCAGAGGCGAGCGCCGTGATCCAGATTCGCGACGATTTCTGCCCGTGGAATCAGGTTTGTTACAAGTTGATTGTCTCGCCGGATCGATCGATCTGCCAACCAACGACCCAGGCGTCAGACCTGGGAGCTGTTTACCTCGGCGGCACGTCACTCGAAACCCTAATGAGGACTGGCCGGATTCAGAAGTTGAAATCCGGAATTGTCTCCCAATTGGACAGAGCATTCGCAGTCGAACGACAGCCGTGGATGGTCGATGTCCAGAGTCCTACCGCGTCGCAATCGGCGTGTGCTAGAATTACTTGTCGCAGCGCGGTAACGTTTCAACGCGACAAGCCACGAGTTAGATAATACCAAAACGCAGCCAACGCCAGAGACGTGACCCTGCGTCAGGCCACAGGAGCGACCCTCAATGGATGTAAAAAGTGTCAAACTTTCAGCGAGAACGATAGTTGGAAAGAAAGTAGCCTTGCTCAGGCGCAAAGGCATTGTGCCGGTGCATGTTTATGGAACCCAGGCCGAATCCATCTCGGCCCAGATCGAAGATCAGACCCTGAATCGCCTACTGCTTGAAATCGGCTCCAACATCCCTGTCTCTGTCGAGGTAGAAGGTCAGGATGGCGCCGACATCTGCTTTGTCCGCGAGGTTCAGCGACACCCGGTTAAAGAGTCGATCCTTCATGTCGACTTCCTCCGTGTGGACGTCAGCCAGACGATCACCGCTCAGGTTCCGGTTGTCTTCGAAGGCACGGCTCCAGGCATAACCCAAATGGGTGGAGTTCTACTCCAAAACTTCCAGTCACTGCTCGTTGAAGCGCTGCCTATGGAGATTCCTGCGGCGTTCAACATCGATATTTCGGGACTGATTGACTTTGAAGTGACGATCCAGGTCTCCGATGTGGAGAGTCCGGAAAATGTCTCGATTCTCAATGACCCCGACGCTCTAGTAGTCAGAGTGACCGCGCCAAGAATCGAAATCGTCGAGGAAGAAGAGATCGAAGACGAAGAAGGTCTCGAAGGCGAAGAGGGCGAAGGCGAAGAGGGCGAAGGCGAGGAAGAATCAGAAGAGTAATTCGTTTACCGACTCACCTGATCAGCACACAAAAGGGGAGTGGCGTCGCGTTGATGCCACTCCCCTTTTTCGTTTCTGTCAAGGTCGTCCCGTGAGCTTACCTTACTCGGTGCGGCGCAAGGGCTTCTTCGTTCAGGTCGATTCCAAACCCAGGACGGTCCGGCGGACTGACAAACCCGTCCTTGACTTCGAGCGGCTCCAGGAACGTCTTGTCCCACATCGGGTCTGTAGAACCACGGTAGTATTCGACCGTCAAACCGTTGGGAATGGCGCAGACGAGATGAACGTGAATCTCCTGCTTGCCGTGGGGCGCGACGTGGAGATCGTGAGATTGAGCCATCGCCGCCACTTTCATGAACTCTGTCACTCCACCCATAATCAGGCCGTCGGGCTGGAGGATGTCACAGCATCGACCCTCGATCAGCTCACGGAATCCGTAGCGAGTGTACTCGTTTTCGCCAGTGGCTATTGGTATTGTCGTTGACTGGCTGATTAGTTGGTGACCTTTGTAATCATCAGGATTGACCGGTTCCTCGAACCAGAACACGTCGTAAGGCTCCATCTTGCGGGCGATCTCGATAGCCTCGTAGTGACGATAGGCGCAGTTAGCGTCCACCATGACTTTAACGTCTGGACCCACCGTTTCTCGCACCACCCGGACCCGTTCCACATCTTCGTTAATCGGCGCGCCGCCGATCTTCATTTTGATCGCGTTTGCGCCCATCCCGACGCTCTCCTCCATCTCCTCCGCCAGCTCCTTCAGGCCCTTGCCTTCCTCATAGTAACCTCCGGCGATGTACACCGGCACCTTGTCAGCAAAGCCGCCCAGCAGCTTATACACGGGTTTGCCCACCGCCCTGCCCTTAAGGTCCCAGAGAGCGATATCTATGCCGCTAATCACCCGAGTTGTGATGCCTCGCCTGCCGACGAGCTTGGGCTGCCACATGGCGTCCCAGATTCGCTCAGTGTCGAAAGGGTCCTGGCCCATGACAAACTGCTTAAAGTGATCGAGAATGACCGAGCCGATCTCTTCGGCGCCCTGCACCCCTCCGGCCAGTCCGATTCCGGTGATGCCTTCGTCAGTCTCGACCTTCACCACGTTAAGCCCAGACGTCGGGTAGACATACATGCCATTTCGGATGGGCACCGTTCTGTCCCACCTATAGGTCTCCATCCTCAAATCGGTAATTTTCATTCTGTCAGTCCTCTCGATAATTTGGCGCAAATTTAATTGGCTTTAAAATTTCTTTTCTATGATCGCAACATACTCCGGCCCATCCGAATCTATGGTCCGTCTCAACGTCCAATTGGTCCCTTCCAAGAGGTTGCGAAGCTCGTCCCGAGATACGAGCATATAATCGAACCACGCTCCGACATACTGCCTGTACCGCACACGAATCTTGACTTGGCCCGCCATCTTGCCCCGCTGTCGGTTGGACTCGTGATATGCGACATGGATTGGGTCGTCGGTTTGGTGGGGGTCGCGGGTCTCTCCGATAATACGCGCTCTGTGGTTCGTGATTCGATCTAAACGCTCCAGAAGCCGCTTGCCGCGATCAACATCTGCCAGCAGGGCTAGGTTTCCGCCCATCATGATTATCGTGTCGAAAATTCCGAGAGTGCGCGACACCTGATAAACGCTCATTTCACGGGTTTCGCGGACGCCGCGTTTCCTGCATACCTCTAAAGCCAGCGGGGAGTTGTCGATGCACAACACATCGTGGCCTCGCTCTTGAAGGTGGAGGGCGTGGCGGCCCGCCCCACTGCCAACATCCAAAACTCGACCTCTAACAAATCGCATAGCTTTTCTGGTCTGGACAGGCCAACGGCGGAACGAGTCAAAGTACATCTGAGGCCCTCCAGATAACAGAACCATGCCATCGTCACGCTCAATTGCCTCAAAGGCTGGTTTGCAGTTGAGGAAATCCATTATTTCGTGACCGTAGGCGTCCTGTGCATCTCTCATGCCGTCATCCAGAAGCAGTCGTGTCATCGTGTCTCTGAGCGAGTCGGATTTTAACATACCCTTAACTGTCGAGGGATTGTCGCCGAGTTGTCCCCGAATCGCAACTGAGGTCGTAGTATGCTGTCCACAGCGACTCAGGAAGAAACCGCGGCCTACGCAATGGTAACAGGAAGTCTGTCACAAACTACTTAATCGGGTTGACCGACATCACCAAATCCGACGCTGTGAAAGTTGTTACGGCATACCTGGTGTCCACCAGTTTTGATTGCTGATCCTGCGGGCTTACGACTTTCGAATTTATACGTCAATTTCATGCCTCGTCGTTGACACCCCAGACCGCCCCAATTATCATGACACTGCAAGAACGACATCGGGTGGAATATCGCAGGCATCTCCAAACGACGGGCTGAAATTCACCTGATCCGCTTCCTTTAGCCGTCCTCCAATGACCCTCTATCCCCTAAGGAATCGTCATGATTAACTACCGATATTCCCGGTGGGACGGAACCCAAAACCCATTCAATTTCGACGAAGATGACATCATGGAAGCGCTGTCTGACGACATCATGGCTCACGGCGACGTGAACCGAGCGTTGAGGAACCTGTTCCGCCAGGGAATGCCCGACGACCAGGGCCAGCGGGTAGACGGGCTGCGCCAGCTTCGCGAGAGACTTCAGCAACAAAAACAACAGCAGTTGGAACGCTACAACCTGGAATCCCTGATGGATGACATCCAGGAGCGGCTTCAAGACGTAATTGACACCGAGCGCAAGGGCATCGAGGATCGACTGCGCGACGCCCGTGAACAATTGGAACACGCAGGCGATGACTCAGAATTTCTGCAAGCGCCGATGAAAATCCTGGAGGGCCGAGCTCAACAGGCCACCGAAAAATTGGACAACCTGCCTGAAAGTTCAGCGGGTCAGATCAAAGAGCTGGGCAACCATGAGTTCATGGACCCGGAGGCTCAACAAAAGTTCCAGGAGCTTCTGGACTCCCTCAAACAGCAGATGATGCAGAATTTCTTCCAGGGCATGAAGGACGCAATCCAGAGCATGTCCCCGGAAGAAATGCAGCGCATGCAAGAGATGATCCAGGCTCTGAACCAGATGCTCAACGATCGAGCGATGGGAGACGATCCCGACTTCGAAGGTTTCATGGAGCAGTACGGCCAATTTTTCGACCCCAATCGACCATCCAGCCTGGACGAGCTTATAGAAATGCTCCAACAGCAGATGGCATCCATGCAGTCTCTTATGGACTCCATGTCGTCAGACATGCGAAGCGAACTGGAGCAGATGATGCAGTCGTCGATGGACTCTTCGATGATGCAGGACCTGTCCGAGTTGGCGTCGATGATGTACGACATGTTCCCCTTCGACGACATGGCAAACGAGTACCCGTTCATGGGCGACGAATCGCTAACCCTCGATCAGGCGATGGAGCTAATGGGGCAGCTTCAAAGCATGGATCAACTAGATCAGCAAATTCAGTCCGTGATGCGAAACGGCGACATTGAGGACATCGATCTGGATCAGGTGGAGGAACACCTCGGGGAAGACGCCCGGCGACAAATGGAGCAGATGCAGGAATTGATTCAACAGCTTGAGGAAGCCGGATACCTGAAGCGCAAGGGCGACAACCTGGAGCTTACCGCCCGCGGCATGAGGAAACTCGCGCAACAGGCCTTGAGAGAGTTATTCTCCGAGTTGAAGAAAGACCGCATCGGAAGCCACGAAGTTTTCTATCGCGGCGACGGAGGGGAACAGACCGGCGAGACCAAACCATACGAATTTGGCGACCCATTCGACGTCAATCTGCATCGCACGCTATTCAACTCGGTGCTGAGAAATGGCCCAAAGGTGCCAATCGAACTTAACGCAGAAGATTTTGAAATCAATCGCACCGAACACCTCAGCCAGACAGCAACAGTGCTGCTGCTGGACCAAAGCCGGTCGATGGGAATGTTCGGAAGCTGGGGCTCTGCCAAGAAAGTCGCAATGGCCATGTACTGGCTCATCCACAGTCAGTTCCCTCGCGACTATTTCTATCTGGTGGGATTCTCTGACTACGGAATGGAGATCGACGAGCAGGACCTGCCAGAGTTGACGTGGAACGCCTGGGTTTCAGGAACCAACATGCAACACGCCCTGGTCTTGGCCCGCAAGCTGTTGTCTCGGCAAAAAGTCGCCACCAAACAGATAATTATGATTACCGACGGGGAGCCGACCGCCCACCTGGAGGGGGGTCACGTATATTTCGCCTATCCGCCCAGCTATCGCACCCTTGAGGAGACGCTCAAAGAGGTCAAGCGTTGCACTCAAGAGGGCATCACCATCAACACATTCATGCTGGAGTCAAACTACTACCTCATGGACTTCGTTGACAAAATGACCCGTCTCAACAAGGGCCGCGCCTTCTACACCAACCCCAACGAACTGGGGAAGTACGTCATGGTGGACTACCTACGCAATCGACGGAAACGAATCGCATAATTTATCAAAATGACGAATCTCGACAACGCAAACAACTGGTGGGGCGGCGAAGGCCGAAGCCAAAACCGACTGTCACTGCTTGATCTTATCGGCAACGAAACATTATCAATAGAATTAGCCGCGCTGCTGTGGTTGTTTGTTGAAAACAAAACATCCATCCTAACTGCGGCCGGGCCTCAGTTGGCGGGCAAGACGACGTTGTTGACTGCCCTGTTGGATATGGCCCCGCGACGTTACAATTCCGTCCTCACACAGGGCCGATCAGAAGACTTTTCGTTCCTTGACACGACCGACGCTGCCAACACGTACGTACTCGTTCCCGAATTGAGCGATCACACGCCGGCTTACCTGTGGGGCGAATCTGTCAGCACACTGTTCGATGCTCTGGATGCCGGTTACTCGATGGTCGCAACCATACACGCCGACTCGCCGGAACAAGTGACACAGATGCTCAGACAGCCACCAGTGGCAATACCCAGTGAACAACTTCATCACGTTGGGGTGGTCATCAACATCCGCCTGATGTACGGAGAGCGGGATATGATCCGCAGGGTCACCGCGGTCACATTAATCGAGCCGGGGCCGAAGTTCGTTCGATTGGCAATATCGAACGACGCGGATGAAAGCTCCGCATTCCTGGAGTCCGAGCAGTCGAGACAAGCTGTGTCCAAACGCATCAATGCCGACAACTTGGCAACTTTGCTGACCCAACGTGAGGCAATCTTAGAAGAGTGGCTCGCCAGTCCCCCTAATGATGCAGCATCTTTCGCTGGGCGAGTAGCCAAATTCTACGAATCCAACCCCTCGAACACGTCCGAATAGGCGACGTCTACGGGAGGTTTTGGAGCGGCCTGGACCAGATACTCCTGCGCTATCAGCGTTTTGGCAGACTCCACCGGAATCCTGTTGAACAGGTTGTCAGGGCCGAACTGGGTCTTGTGTTTGTTCAGAGCCTCCCACTTCGTATCGACAACCTCTGACACGTCCAAAACGCCGTGAATCTCGTCGTCAGGCCAGCCAAAATCGCCTTCCTCAAATCGGTCAAGGTCGGACGTGTCCATGCCATTCTCCACCAGCATGGAGCGCATCCTGGCAAACGTTGATTTTGGGAACACCGCATAGTATAGACGCTTGGGATTCCAGGGATCACCCTGATCGACGAACCTGGTTGAGTCCCCGGCTGCGTGGTATGCGACCACAGTATGCTTGTGGATGGCGATGTGGTCGGGATGTCCATAACCGCCATTTTCGTCGAAAGTTACGACCACATCGGGCTTCAGGCGACGAATTATCCCTACTAGTTGACCAATCACTTCGTCAGCATCAGCCTGAGCCAGCGCATTAAGATGCTCATTGTCCTCGGTCCCAACCATGCCGGAATCCCTATAGTCCAGAATAACTAGCTCTGAGACACCGAGGACGTCGGCTGCCTCCCGAAGCTCCTGCTCTCTGACCTGACCCAGATTTTCCGGATTGGCGAGCGCAGGGTCAGAAATTTCGCCAACCTCGCCGCGAGTTGCTGTCACAAGCGCAGTTTTATGGCCTCTGGAAGCAGTTAGCGCCAACAACCCTCCAGTTCCGAATGCCTCATCGTCGGGATGGGCGAATATGGCTAGAAATGATTTTTGGGAGTTTGAATCATTCATTAATATTGTCCTAGTTCCAGTTCCCGTGGGTCAGCGTTCAACCGACTGCCAGTTTGCCATTTGGAAGCGGTTTGAACGCGAACCCGACGGATTCGACTTTTCGCAAAATCGCTGGACTCATTATCACTATTCTATAGAGCATTGCGCCATAGCTAACGGCCCTTTTTGACGCACATGATTGCATAATCAACTATTGTTGATGCAATTTCGCTATGTTATTATCAAAGCATGAACTCCATGACTAAAGAGGACAAGCTGGCCGCCTGGCGCGCTTTCCTTCAGGCCCACACGAAACTGATGCGCGTACTGGAACGCGAGATGATGGATGATCAGGAACTTCCGCTTACCTGGTATGACATTCTCGCCCACCTTGACGACGCGCCAGAGGGTAGGCTCCGGATGCAGGAACTGGCAGAATCGGTCTTGCTGAGTCGCAGTGGGCTGACCCGGTTGGTCGACCGCATGGCGAAGTCCGGCTTGGTGTCCAGAGCGCCGTGCCCTCACGACCGACGCGGAACGTACGCGGTCATGACTCCACGGGGCAGGGATACGCTCCAATTGGCGAAACCAGGGCATCTTCGGGGCGTGGGAAATCACTTCTTGGACCGGCTTGACGATCTCGAACTCCAGGCGTTGGACCGCTCACTCTCGAAGGTGCTGGAATCCGAAACGCTGGAATAGGAATTCTGGCTTTTTACGCGCACAACTCCAACAGCGTCTCGTATATGATCCGAGTTCCCAATTCCAGATTCGCTATCGAAATTCGTTCGTCCACACCGTGCATTGTGTCCAGGTCTGCCTGAGTGAGAACCGCCGGCAACAGACCGTATGCCTGAGCGCCTTTCTGTCGGAAAAACCTGGAATCCGTTCCCGCCGGAGTTTGAATCGGCGTGACGATTGACTGAGGGACTCTTCGATAGATCACACGAGCCAACGTTTCATAAAACTCCGAGTCCATTGCTGATGACCCGATCTTCGGTGGCGGCTCGGCGCTTTCAATCAATATCGAATCATCTCCAAGAACGGACTTCAACTTCCTCAAGAACTCAGACTTTTCGGTCGTCGGTAGCAATCTGACATCCAACCTCGCGCTCGCAGAGTCCGGGGCGACGTTCATTCCAGCGCCCGATTGCACGCTGGTCACCGTCACGGTGTCCCTCAGCATGGCATTTATCACTGGGATCGAAGCCAGTTTTTTGACCATGAATGACCTGAACGGAGGCATGGAAGCGTTACGAACCAGCCAAGACGATGGGAAGCTTTGACTCTCAGAAACGTTGCGAAGAAACGACTTTGTGACCTCGCCAAACTGCACCGGCCATTGACTGGATTTCAGTCGATTGAGGGCCGACACCATCCGATTCAAGGGGGAGTTCGCAGAAAATGAGCTATGTCCGCCTGCTCCCTTCGCCATGAGTTGCACGATCATGCCCCTCTTTTCAGCGACGGACACTGCAAACACTGGCCGGTCTCCCATGATACCCAGAGTTCCCGTTCCTCCTTCGTCCCACACGAACTCGCACTGAATGTCAGGCCAATGATTTTTAACCATCCATTGAGCGCCGCACTTCCCGCCCAATTCCTCGTCGCTGACCGCCAGCATCAACACGTCACGCTTGAGAGTGACACCGCTGTCTTTCAACAGGCCGAATGCCATCAACTGCATGACTCCCAGACCTTTGTCATCGATCGCCCCTCTACCCATGACATGCCCGTAGGCGAGCGTTCCTGAGAACGGTTCCTCGGCCCATCTCTCAGTATTCGCGGGAACCACGTCCATGTGATGCAGCAGCATGATCGGCCTTTCGGAACCGTCACCTTCCAGTTTCGCCAACAAATTTGCGCGCCCAGGGTCCGGCGTGTATATAGTCGACTGAACGGAGCGAGACGAAAGGAAACCCTCTAGGAAGTCAGCGGATTTTCGCTCATTCCCTGGAGGGTTTGTAGTGTCGATCTGGATGTAGCGACTCAGCAGTCTGGCCGTATCGCGTCCAACATCAGTCCAAATTATTTCGCTCACAGGTTTGTTTCTCGGTGGGTGACGGGTCAGGAACCGAAATTCGCGCCTTCGATCAGTCCCACAGACTCAACCCAATCTGGCGCCATGACCTTTCGCTGGCCCTCCTGCTGGACGCGGCCAATCCAGATGGAACCACCATCTGCCGCGATGCGGAATCCGTCGTCGGCGATCTCCACAACCTCGCCAGCAGGTCGACCCGTGTCTCCATCCATTTTGCCGGCCTTGAAGAAACCAATTGCGGCGCCGTTGAAAGTGGAGTTGGCTCCCGGACTTGGATCGCCGCCTCGAATCATATTGTAGACGTCGCTGGCTGACTTGCTCCAGTCGATCACAACATTCTCGGCACGGCACCATCCCTCGTAAGTCGCCTCCGACTCATCTTGCGCGACGCTGGGAGCCGTGCCGTCAGTCACCATTTGGACCGCCTCAATCATTGCGTCAACGCCCAGATCGAACAGCTTTCCGAAGTACACCGTTCCTAGCGTGTCATCTGGAGTAATCTCGACCTCTTTTTGCAAAAGAACAGGACCGGTGTCCAATCCAGCATCGGGCCAGAATATCGTGAGACCGGTCTTGGTCTCGCCTTCGACTATAGGCCAGTTTATTGAACTTGGCCCACGGTGCTTAGGAAGCAGTGACGGATGATACTGGATCGTCCCTTTGGTGGGCGCCTCCAGGATTGCGTCAGGCACTATATCGGTAACGAAGGCCATGACACACAGGTCTGTGTTCAATTCCAAAAAGGCGTCGATTGCCACTTTCCGTCGCATCCGGCGGAACTGGAATACTGGAATGTTGTGTTTTTCAGCGGCCTGTTTGATCGGGTCGGCTGGCCGACCCTCTGCGTCGGGCGAACAGAACACGCCAACGACGTTCTCGCCCTTTTCCACCAGCGCATCCACTACCTTCTCTCCAAACGCCGCCTGCCCTATCACCACGATTCGTAGGTCTCCTGCCATGTTATCTGTTCCTCCCGCGTCTGCCGACGGTTTTAATCCGTATTCAGGCCTGAGCCGCGGTGACATGAACTCAAAAGCTCCTGCCACTGGGTTGCCGCCTTTCATGCCAAGGTCGTCAGGCCGTTTTTCTTACAAATTGAGCATTAACAATTCTCGATCCGGTACCGAATATATCATCTTGGTCAGACGAAGAGCAACGGCATGCTGACACTCATGCAAAATACATGCTTTCGTGATTGACTGGGCCTCCAACGGGGCGGTACAATTTTCAGTAACAAAGGTCACGGTAACCTTGTCACGCACGCTGAGGAGGACCAAAACAAATGGACCCAAGCTTCATGAAGAAGATCGAGAAGGCCAAAGATTACGCGGTTCAGCCCGACCGGATCAAGATCAAGACCTATCAGGCGGAATTCCGAGGCGACAACGGCAACCATACGATCACTTATGAAGGCGAGCAATGGCACTGCGATTGCGACTATTACGTCGGTCGAGAAAATTGCACTCACGTAATGGCAATGCAGATAATGCTGGAAGGCATGGTATCTACAGAGTTCCTAGTTTCTCAGCAGGTTTAGAATCCAGAATCTGTCTGGAATTGAAGCCAAATCGTTAATGAAATATCAAAAAGGACGCTCCCTGGATTTCGGGTGGGCGTCCTTTTTCCGTTCTCATGGGATTCGGTTCGACTACTCCTCGAAACGACGGAAAATCGCGCTTGCGTTCTGGCCGCCAAAACCGAAGCTGTTGGACAACACGGCGTCAACGTTAGCTTCACGGGCCTCGTTGGGCACGTAATCAAGGTCGCAGTCCGGGTCAGGAGTTTCTAAGTTTATCGTCGGGTGGATCATCCCAGACTCAATCGTCTTGATGCTGGCGATAGCCTCCAGCGCCCCGGCGCCGCCGAGCGCGTGACCGATCATTGATTTGGACGAGCTTATTGGAACCTTGTAGGCATACTCTCCAAAAGCTTTCTTGATCGCCAATGTCTCAACGCGGTCATTTATCGGAGTCGATGTGCCGTGGGCGTTGATGTAATTGATGTCCTGGGGTTGCAGGTCCGCATCCTCCAGCGCCCATCGAATTGCGCGAGCCGCGCCGGAACCATCCTCCTCCGGCTGAACAGCGTGGAAGGCGTCTGATGACACGCCGTAACCCACGACTTCAGCAAGTATGTTCGCTCCTCTGTTTACTGCATGCTCCAGGCTTTCCATCACGAGAATTCCAGCGCCCTCCGCAGGCACAAAACCGTCTCGGTGCGAGTCGAACGGCCGGCTAGCGTTTGCAGGGTTTTCGGTGTAGCGGCTAAGAGCCTTTATAACGTTGAATCCACCGAGGCCCAGTTCGCAAATCCCTGCCTCGCAACCTCCGCTAACCACGACGTCTGAAACCCCTCGTTGAATGACAACCGCAGCCTCGCCAATAGCCTGGGTCCCAGCCGCGCATGCGGTCACAACCGTGTTCGTGTAACCTTTGACGCCGTAAATTCGGCTCACGTTGGCTGCCGCCATATTGGGTAGGACCATCGGGATGAAGAACGGACTGATTTTCATGCCGCCTCGCTTGACCATGACGCGCGCCTGGTCATCGGTGGTCGGGAACCCGCCGTTGCCATTGCCCATCACAACGCCGATGCGCTCAACGTCCTCTTTGGACATATCGAGACCGGAATCTTCTATCGCGACCCCGGCGGCGGCCACAGCCAATTGCGAGAAACGGGCCATGCGTCGAGCATCTCGCTTGTCGATATACTGGCCTGGGTCAAATCCGCTGACTTCGCCTGAAATCTTACAAGGGAATCCCGCTGGATCGGCGAGGGTCATCTCGCTAATGCCAGACCTGCCGTTCACTAGACCATCCCAGTAGTCCCCTACTGACTCGCCGAGGGGGGACATAACTCCCATGCCAGTAATTACAACTCTGGGTACGTCGTTTTTCATTGCTAGATGCTCCAGATTTAAGTGTTTCTATTTTGTATCATATCTGAGCCTACCATCATATGGGAGTCAGCGTGGAGTCTGTCGAGGGTCGCAGATTCGGATAAATTTCAGGCTCTATATCTCTCAGTTCCTCCAGAACCTCAGAGGCGACGGATAGCGAACCAGTGCAGAGTATCAGGTCGCCAGGCTCAGACATTTCGATGGCCTGATCGAATCCGCCGCTGACGGTGTCGGACGTTACAGCGACTTCGATGCCAAGCTTTCGGGCTGTTTCGGCGGCGTTGGTTGGGTCTGCCGATCTTGGATGACGCGATCTCACGATAATCGCTGCCGGTTCCAACGGCGCCAGAGCCGACAACATGCCTTCCGCAGAGTGTCCACCCAGCGCGGCGAACACCAGAATGACACGGCCTTCCAGATCGACGTATTCCCCCAGGGTCTTGACAAGCCGAGTCACCGAGTATGGATTGTGGGCCCCGTCGACGACGACGCTGCGCCCTTTATGTTCAAACGCTTCCAATCGACCGGGCCAACGGACGTCTTTGAATCCTTTGACGATGCTGGATTCGGACACCGAGAACCCCGCATCGTTCAGCGTGTTAGCCGTCGCAACAGCAGACGCGGCATTCTCCAACTGGTAATCTCCGAGCAACGGAGTCCACAAACCATAGGAACGGCCCAATCCAGCCAACGTGAAGCTCTGACCCGACAAGGCTGATTCTTCTTTCTGCCAATTGAAAGAATTTTGAACTTCGACGATCGGAGCGTCCGCGTCCCTCGCGACCTGACGAAACACGTCTAAAGCGTCGGGTTCCGCTTGGGGCGCTACGATGACGGGTTTGCCTTTCTTAATTATCCCAGCCTTCTCGCGGGCGATCTGCTCGATAGTGTCGCCCAATGTGGCTACGTGGTCGAGGCTTATGGAGGTAATCACCGAAACCGCGGGATCAACGATGTTTGTGGAGTCGAGCCTGCCGCCCAATCCGACTTCGATGACTTGAAAATCGGCTTTGATGTTGTGATAGTGTTGAAACGCCATTGCGGTCATCAACTCGAAGAACGTAACACCGTTGTGCCCGCCCTCCGCGCCGACCCACTCGACGGCGGGCCATAACTGCTCTATCAAATCTGCGAATTCGTCTTTGCTGATCGGGTCAAGACCGACTCTCACACGCTCCACAACGCTGTGCAGGTGCGGCGAGGTGAACAGCCCGACCCGATACCCTTCTGCCGACAGCATCGACGTAATCATGGCCGACGTGCTGCCTTTGCCCTTGGTGCCTGCAACGTGCACGGTCGGGATTCCCTTGTGGATGCCTCCCAACCGGTCGGCCAATAACGTCATCCGCTCCAGATGGAACGACGAGTGGCCAGGACTGGTTGTCGACCGCTCAAAATCGGTAAGTCCCATCGCCAGAGCCACCGCTGACTCGAAGCTCAGTGGCATGGCTCTGGCTCCGAAATAAGGGGATAATGTCGTGACATAACGATTGCGCTCATTGATCCAGGGGATTGTCGGTAAAGCGGAATTGACCCATTAACTTTACATCAAATTTAGGGGGCCAGTGACTTCACGGGACTAGACCGTAATCACGCCGACGCTGTTGGACACCTTGATTTCGGTCCCGAATGGCTTGGAGAGACGCCTCATCCGATCCAATGATTTTCGCGCAAGGCGGCTGTCGGCCATTACTGGCCTACCTCTCTGAGATCTGGGGCGTCCGTGTCCCAAATCTATGGGATGAAGCGTTACTCGCGATAAGCTTTTCTTCTTGAACTCGCACTGAACTACGACACTCTCCCAATATGCAGACTCCGATGGGAAACCTCGTGTGTCTTTCTCGCTGCGAGCGTCATAGAAATCGGCAGGCGTGGAGCCGTGGTCTAGGTTCACCGAATCGTAGTTAAACGCTGGCTGCCAGCGCACAGTGTCGTTCTGAAATATGAAATTGCCCAGGCTGTAAAATATGGGCTTGCCATGATAAACCTCGACGCCACGGGTGACGTGCGGGCCGTGGCCCAGGAACGCGTCAGCCCCTTCGTCGATGCAGGCTCGGGCAAATGTGGTGAGGAACTCAGGTGGTTCGTCGCGATTGGCTCCGCTCTCGTGGCAGTGGAAGGCAACAAAAACCCAATCAGCCATCCGGCGGGCGTCACGTATCCACTTCAGATTCTCGTCCATGTCTCGTGTGTTCGGTTTGCTGGAAATCTTAAATTCTTCACCCAGCACGAATCTGTTTCCCTGGAATCCCAACTGCGTGTCGGTGTCTTCGATAACTGCTCCCTGAGGCCGGAACCTCCTCAACGCGGAATTGTTCGCTTCAAACCCAAGCTCGCGGTTAACGCGTTTGAGTTCGTCGAAGGCGTCCCTGTCAACGGTGTGGGTCAGGCTGAAACGCAAGGCGTTGAGTCCGGGGCGTCCCTTGATGTCAGGGCGTTGGTCGAGCGCCCGTCCCGACTCGCTGAACGTGGATGAAGCAGAAATCAGGGCCACGCGACCTTTGGCTGTGTCCAAGTAACCGGGCGCTCTGGCCTCGCTGGTGTTCCGTCCTGTTCCGGCATATGCAATGCCCGACTTGTGGACGTTATCCAGATTGGTCAGGACTCCGCCCTCGCCGTAGTCATAGGCGTGGTTGTTGGCAGTGGACACGAGGTTGATCCCTGCCCACTTCAATTCCTCCAAGTTTCGAGGATCGGACCCTGTGAATGTACCACCGGCGCTTCCAGGAGAGTGCTCGAAGTCGTGCATGAGCATCTCCAGGTTTGTGTACCCGACGTCCGCTTTCCGGAACATGTCCACGAGCGAGACAAAACTCGGCTCGCGGAATACGGAGAGCTTGCGGGTTATCATGCAGTCGCCGCTTGCGACCAGCGTCAGGTCTCCGGATTCAGCTTCGTAGATCAATCGGCCCCTCTAATCGTTGCCTAGAGTGAGTGAGACACTTCCGAGTTTCGATCTTGCAATTTCTGTGTGTATTCCGCGGCCAGCATTCCCATCACCACCGAGTCGAACCTGGACCCTTCATGAGGCCTGCTCTTGCGAAGCGTGCCTTCATGAGCAAATCCAAGATGCTCGAAGAGCGTCTTCGCTGCGGCGTTGTATTCAGGAATGTCAACCCAAACTCGGAACAGCCCGAACTCGCCAAAACCCAAATCCAGCGCAGCCTGCGCCGCCGCTGTGCCGAATCCGTGATGCCACATATCCTTGCGCCCAATCAGAATTGAGAGTTGACCGTCTCCCAATGATTCCTCAATGGCGATATGGACCTCGCCAATATGCTCGCCTTCGGCATAGATCGAGAGCGTTTGATGCTCAGGGTCGTCGAACACGCGCTGGAACTCCTCGTCCGACGCTTCCTCCATCTCAGCGGGGTGGTATCCCAAGTGCGCCGGCTCGCCGTAAGAGTATCTGCCGAACCAGGTCTCGGAGACTTCTTCGTCTTCCAACCATACCTTGATGCGGGACACATCTTTTCTAGTAACGTGGTTGAGGATTACTTTCTGTGGCATGTTAGTCCTCTGGTGGCTAAATGTTGATTCGTAAATTTTGAGGAGACCCTTCCAACGTTATCTGTTTTACCAGATTCGCCAGGATTTATCCACTGTGCTAGCCTGTGCGACAGGCTTGCCGAGGCTATCGGCTGCCAGTATGATTGAACAGCAGTGTGTTCATGCTTTTGTCTCCCGTGGATCTCGTCAAAATCGTGCCCACTCTTCACTAATCACATTGTCTCGGAGCTGGGCACGATTTTGACGAGATTGTTGGGCGGTTGCCTGAGAATCGCAGATCGCATGCTTGCTGCAAATGGAATGCTGCGCAACGTCGAGAAGGAGAACGCGCAAATGGATTTCGGGCTTGAAGGCAAAGTGGCCGTGGTCGGCGGAGCCAGCAAGGGTCTTGGACGCGCCTGCGCGTTGGGCCTGGCTCGCGAGGGGGCCCGTGTGGTCGTGTGTAGTCGAAGCGTCGAGAACCTGACTCTGGCCGCCCGAGAAATCGCAGACGAGACCGGCGCGGAGGTTGTGCCTGTCCCTTCTGACCTCTCGACTCTCGACGGCGTCCAATCCTTGATAAACCAGACCGTTGAGCAGATGGGAGGGCTGGACATTATCGTGAACAACTCAGGTGGCCCTCCAGCCGGAACCGCTGAAGGAGCCGACGAAGAAGCGTGGGCGCAGGCCATCCAGATGTCGCTCCTGTTTTTCGCCCGCATGAGCCGCGAAGCTGTGCCGCTTATGCGAGAAAGAGGCGGTGGTCGGATTATCAACATCTTCGCCAGCTCGATCAAACAGCCTATCGAAAATCTAGTGCTCTCGGCGGCAACCCGCATGGGCGCCCTGGGCTACTCGAAGACGCTGGCCGACGAGGTCGCCAAGGATGGAATCCTGGTCAACAATGTGGCCCCTGGCTACCTCCTCACCGACCGCATGATGGAGGTCATCCACCATCGAGGGGACGCCACCGGAGCAGACTACGAAGAGGCGATGGCCGACCTGACCGGCATGATTCCGATGGGCCGTATCGGTAGGCCCGAAGAATTGGCGAATCTAGTGGTCTTCCTGGCATCCGACGCCGCGAGCTACATAACAGGCGCGACCATCCAGGTCGATGGCGGCGTCATACGTTCAATGATTTAATCGGGAGTTCTCCTAATATGCCCATTGCGACTGTGATTGCTCAGGCCCAGGAATACATGACAGACCGAGACCTCGCAGGTTGGCTGCTGTACGATTACCGCGGTCTCAATCCCATCTTCTGGGATACCGTGGGGCCGATCTCCAACGTAACCCGTCCCTGTTGGCTGTGGATACCCGCCTACGGCGACCCTCAACTGCTCGTCAGCTTCGTTGATCAGAACAGATTCGCCCATCTGGGAATTGAGACGACGTTGTTCGTCAATCGCAAAACCATGACCGACCATCTCCAGTCGATTCTGGAAGGACAGAGCCAGATCGCAATGGAGTACTCGCCCAATGGCGAATTGCCACGAGTCTCGAAAATTGACGCTGGAACCCTAGAATTGGTCCGAAGCATGGGGGTCGACATCGTGCCTTCGGCGGACGTAATTCAATACGCCACCCAACGTTGGAATGATGAACAGTTGAAATCCCATTTATTTGCCGCAGAAAAGTTGAGTGAGATCGTCCAGGAAGCATTCCGGCACATCGGAGATTCGCTGGCTTCAGGGATTAAAGAGAACGAGGTCGCAGACTTCATCAACAACCGCTTTCGCGAGGAAGGCCTGATCGTGAGTGACGGGCCAGCTGTCGCCGTCAACGAGCACGCATCAGACCCCCACTTCCACCCCACGCCTGAAAATTCGGTGACGATCAAACCTGGCGACTGGGTGTTGATTGATCTTTGGACCCGTCTGCCTGGAGAAAACGCCATGTACGGGGACATCACCTGGACCGCTTACGTGGGCGACGAAGTTCCGGCGAAGCACCAGGAAGTGTTCGACGCTGTGATTGGTTCTCGCGACGCCGCCCTGTCCGCGCTGGAGACAGGATTCCGCGAAGGGCGAGTCCTGGAGGGCTGGGAATTGGACATGGTGGCTCGCGATTACATCATCGAGGCTGGATACGGCGATTACTTCAACCATCGCCTGGGCCACAGCCTAGGCCGTGAAGTTCACAGCAACGCCGTCAACCTAGATAGTTGGGAGACTCACGACACTCGACAGGTCATTCCCGGAATCGCGGTCACTTTAGAGCCGGGCATCTACATTCCGGAGTTCGGTGTGCGTTCGGAAATCGACGTTTTCATATCTGAGGATGGGCCGCAAGTCACGACCCAAGTCCAGCGTGAAGTCGTGAAAATCAGAGCCGGTGGCTAGCCGAGATTTCGTCATCGTGTTGTCCACACAGAGGAATTGAGCGCATCTGAATCAAGGAGACATGAGGAAATTCCTGGAGCCTGGGAGAATCGCATGGCCACGCCCTCTCCCGACAGAAGAGTGCTTTTCAGACCGCCCAAGCCCCTGATCGAGTAGGTCAAACTGGGTTCCCAAGCAACCATATGCCCGGTGTCCACGGTGAACGAGCCGTTAATGTCTTTTTTGATAAGCGCTCCGAAGGGGTTAAAAAACAGGTCACCCTCGCCACTGCACTCGATAAAGAACGACCGTTCCCCAGAGAGCATCGCTTTTAGTCCGCCGTACCGGGTCTTGAGATTGATGCCCGGAGTGCAATCCATGAACGCACCTCCTGTCAGGATAAACGAATCGCCAGACATCTTTCTATGGCTGATCTCGCCAGGGACGGACGGCCAGAAAGTGGCTTGTCCGCCCGTGTAGTGGCTGAACTCGCCGACGAACAGGGATTCGCCGCCCACCAGTTTTCGGATGAAGGCGCTGACCTTCCCGCCGAGAAGCCGCGCTTTGACATCCATGCCCTGAGACATCCACGCCAACGCTCCGTGATCGGCAATGAATTTTTCGCCGAGGTTCAACGAGACGGTCAGGTGTCCGTAATCCGGATTGCCGTCAATATTGTGTTCCAACTCCAAGTCTCCCGTCTGAGTGATTGTCGCGGATTTGATCATAAGTCATGGTTGCGACTCAGACTGTCAAGTCGAGCAGTCGTATCGCAATTTCAAATCCGCAGCTTTCACAGATCAGGTCTGTTTGGGCTGACTACCCGACCCGTTCCTCCGCCATCTGGTTTGCGGTCTTGGGAAGGCGAGTCAACGCCAGAATAAGAGTGGCAAGTAGTATCATCGCGCCGCCATACAAAAAGGTGTTCTCCGTTCCGTAGTTGTCAGCAATCCTTCCTGCAATCACAGGCGATAGGGTTCCGATGAAGCTGGCCCCGTAAATCAACGACACGACCGTAGACTGCACTTCATCTCCAGCCACGTCCATCGCGGCGGCAATAAATATTGTGTGCAGCGAATAGAGAAACGTTCCCAACGCGATAATCGTGACGATGAGCGGCCAACCCGGATCAGCATATGTGAGGACGAAGAACAACAGACCCATCACAGTCATCGAAGGTATTAAAACGATCTTTCGCCCGAGACGGTCGGAAAAGTACCCCATCGCCGGTTGGGCAAACATGCCCACAACTTGCGCCATTGACAGGTATATAGCGACAGTAAATGCAGAATACGCCAAATCCTCGCGCAGATACACGGGCAGAAAAATCATGATCGCCGCCTGGCCCATGCTTCGCAACGCGGTCACGGCCACTAAAATCGCCAGCCTGCTCTTCCTCAGCAACGATGCGATTGACTTGAAGTAATCGCTGGTCGAATCGGTGCTTGCGACCTCGCCGCGAACGGTACGCATCATGCTCCAAATCAAGAAGCCGGCGAGAATCGCAGGAAACAGACTGACCTTCAAAACGTCCTGCCACATCAGGAACGTCAGCGCGCCTGCTGTCAGCAGCGGACCGACAACTTCTCCTACGCTGCCGCCGGTCCCGTGAAGTGAAATAGCGAATCCGCGCTTGTCCGGGAATCGGCGCGATAATGCTCCGATGGCCGGGGGATGGTACATAGACGGCCCGATGCCCACGAATAGCATCGCAGCCAGCATCACCCAATAGTTGGTCGCGAATCCTGCGAAGAAGTAAGACAACCCCATTAGTGTTATCGAGATGCCCAGCATCAGCGCCGCTTTGTTCGCGAATCTATCGCCCAAGTATCCTGCCGCCACCGTGGTGAACCACCCTGCCAACTGCCGTGAAAACGCCAGAGTCCCCAATTGTGTTCCAGTCAGGCCCAGACCCAATTTGATCTCTGGCAGCAAGATCGTGGACAGTCCTGAATTGTATATGTGCTTGATGGCATGCCCCAGAACAACCGTTACCGCTAACTGATTTCTGCCTTCTTTGATCTCGGGCGATACTTGGATTCCTGCCATATTCGATCTGTCCCCCCAACTCGCTAATTTTGACAACGACGCAATACTACTTCATATATGAATCTTGTGCCATGAAATTTACGTCGTATTTCTATGCGGTCCAACCTCGGCTGTCAGTCACCCACTACTCGTCAGGACTCGCTGGACCGGCTACGGCACATTTGCGATGGGCTGCGACCCATCGGTACATGCGAGTCCCCTTGCAAGTCACATAGGGAATGTGGAGTATCGGGGCTAATGGAGATAGTAGAGGCAACAATCCGGCCAGTTCCCGAAAAGCAAAATACCCGTGAAAGTATTTTCCGGAGGGCGATTCCAGAATCACCGCTTCATTCAAATCTTCCCAGGTCAAGCCGTCCGGCGGACAGTTGAGGCTCTGGTATGCGACCCACGAACATCTGCGCGACCAGTCCAGTAACTTCAACACCGCAACCGTTCTTCGACACAGGCCACAATCGCCATCATAGTAAACATGCCAACGTCGCCCGGTCACTGATGCCTGCGGCCTTGGTATGGATGCTGGGCCACCAGAGGTCGGCCTTCTGCATAGCGGCTGGCTCTGAACTCGCGAATTGGGTGGTCGACGGTGTCGCCTTGCGTCACAAACTCCGCCACCATTCTTCCGACAACCGGGGACAGCTTGAAGCCGTGTCCACTGAAACCGACTGCCCAGTACAGGCCGTCCACCACCGCCGAGCGGTCGAGAATCGGATTGCCGTCAGGCGTCATGTCATACAGAGCGCCATAACCTCCACGACTGATTGCGTTGGCGAAGTCAGGGAATCGCAGGTTCGCTCTGCGCCAATATCTTTCGATCGTGCTATGGTCAGCGTTCAACCCGTAGCCGTTAGGATTCACTGCCTCGGATAGATCATCATATGCTTCGCCACCCACCAGTGTACCGTGTCCCGCGTCCACACGGAAGTAAGCGCCAGTCGTGTAGTCGATCACGTTCATGGTTAGCGACTCCAGAGCCGGTGGGCGACGCAAATGGGTCATCTGCACCCTCGTCGGCGTAATGGGCATAACCTCACCAATAGGGCCGCCCAACAGGTTCGACCAGGCTCCGGCGACGTTCACAGCGACATGGGTTTCGATGTCGCCCTCACGCGTTTCCACCGCAGCGACCCGGCCGGCAAACACGCGAATTCCCGTCACTTCGGTATGGGTTAAAATCTGAGCGCCGAGGGCTTCAGCCTGGGCCGCGAACGCGTATGTCGTCGCGACAGGATCGGCGTAACCTGAATCGGGTTCATAAACGCCTATGGAAATGTCATCCAGGGACGCCTGGGGAATCAGTTCGCCAATTTCGTCTGGAGTGATCGTGTGAATATTCACTCCAAGCTCGCGGTTCATAGCGACATTAGCCTCGACGGCGCCCCGTTCGCTCTCAGGAAACATCAGGAGCCTGCCGGTCTGTTGAAACCTGGCATCGCCTCCGACGGCATCGTCGAAGTTGTGGAAAATCTCGCTGGCTTCCATCGCCATACGAACCAGCGTAGGGTGGAGATAGTGTTCTCTCACCATCGCTCCAGACCTGCCGGTGGCACCAGTAGCCAGCCCGCCTTTCTCCACCAGAACGACTCGCCCTGCTCCCAGCTTTGCCAGGTGCATTGCGATGCTTGCGCCGTTCACGCCTCCGCCAATCACAACCACGTCCGCGGTTTTTGTTGCCATCAGTTCGCCTCGTCGGTGCAGTCTAAATTCCCACGCGATTATATGCGCCACATATCGTTAATTCAACGACGCACGCCATATATGAATCTCGACGCGACGCACGTCCAGAATTCGACTGCAATCGAATCTGCCATTGTCTCTGAAACCGCTTGCGCCTACAATATCCGCCGAACACAACACTGAGAGGCGCATTATGACCGACCTGCCCCCGATCTCTGACGAGACATTAGAAGTTCTCAAGAAAATTCCCACACAAACGCTCATAGACGGATTATGGGTAAAAGGCTGGCCCATGAGCTACATCGAAGACGCAATGGCCCTCCAGGAAGGCCAACACATGGCCGGGCGGGCTGTCACGCTCCGATTTGTGCCTCACAGGCCGGATCTGGCTGCGGACAAACCGAAAGGCGATCAGTCGGCGGAGTATGTCGCCATCGAGTTGTGCGGTCCGGGAGAGGTGCTGGTGATCGACGCGATGGGATGGAAGTACAGTTCCGTCGGCGGCGACATCAAGTTCATGCGAATGATGCAGAGGCAGGCCGGCGGCCTGGTGACCGATGGCGCCGCGCGGGACAGCGTAGCCCTCAAAGAGTACGGGTTCCCAGTGTACTCTGCCAGCACGACGGCCAAACAAGGCCCCGCCGAGTTCTGGCCGTGGCAGGTTAACGACGCGATTCAATGCGGAGGAGTCCTGGTGCGCCCTGGCGACGCGGTTGTGGGCGACGACGACGGAGCGGTGGTCGTGCCTCGAAGCGTGGTGGATGAAGTTATCGAGATAGCCCATGAGCGCGAAGCAGTCGAAGAGGTCATTAAGGCCCAACTGGAGATCGAGCAGTGCTCACCGGGCAAATATTACCCGTTCAACGACCTGACATGGAAACTATACAAAGAGAAGACGGGCAAGAAACCGAGGGGATAATCAATACTGTGAAAGGATAAGATGCCGGAAGAATCCGATCGTTGGCTCGGCAGTCTGTGACTGCTACGACCAGACTTTTCTCGAATTGGATCGTTCTGAGGGCGGAATCCATGTATCTGGATCCTCAAACCCTGAGCGCCTGAGGTTCGGCTAATCCAACCGTGAACCGCCGTTTACGTTGATGGCCTGTCCTGTGATGTTTTCTGAAAGATCGGACGCAAGGAACACGGCCAGATTTCCGATATCCTCCGGTGTCTGCTCACGGCCCAGGGGTATGCGCTCGCTGACAATCCGATTAAACGCCCGCCGTGGTGAAAGCCCGCCCATTGACTCATCCATTCGGATCCTGCGCTTTGCAATGCGCTCCCACATCGGAGTCCACAGCAATCCGGGGCAGATTGCGTTTACGTTGATGTTGTCTGACGCAAGCTCCAAAGCATAGGCCTGAGTCAAACTGATAACACCCGCTTTCGAGACATTGTAAGGCGGATTGTCTGTGCCTCCCTGCCTGCCGGCGACGGATGCGATATTAATGATCTTGCCATATTGCCGCCGGCGCATTTGCCTGACAGCGGCATCTGTGGCTTTGCTTACGCCTTTGACATTGACAGAGTAGATCATGTCCCAATCACGATCATTGGGCCGGTTGCGATCTTCCCACCCCGGCGCCGCGTAAATTCCAGCGTTGTTAACAAGAATATCCACCTGACCAAAACGGGCCACTGTTCCACGCACCATCCGGTCCACAGATGACGCTCGCGTAACGTCGACGGCGATAGCCTCGGCTTCATGCCCGTCCTGAGTCAACTCATCTGCGACCCGCACGACTGTGTCGACCGCAAGGTCTGCCACAACTACTTTGGCGCCATACTCAGCCATTTTTTCAGCGATTGCACGGCCTATCCCTCGCCCAGCGCCGGTTACAATAGCAATTTTCCCGTTCAAGTCCATAGTGTTCCTCCACTGTTGAGAAAATCAATGTTTTTCGACTCGATTATTATATCATGTGGTGTATCCACACAAATATGTTCCACTTTTCGACAAACCATTCAACTTCTCACATCTATAACGCCTTCCGCTATCCAAGGGTTCCCCTCAACTCACGAATTCCCCTGTTAACAGCGTCTGTCGAAATCATCTGTATTGCCAGTTGAAAGTTGCGACCGACTGAGGTGAATCCCTGGCGTCGAGATGAGATATTTTCTTGCGTGAACTTTCGCGCTTCGAAGAAGGAATCTGAGCCTCTGGTTCTGCACTCGCTGTCTCATGATAGAATGATGCCGCCAACGAACCCGACTTGATTTCAACAGATGACAGAACGCTGCTTTTCGCAATGATCACATCGACAACGACCATCGCGCGGCGCCGCAAGCAGCAGGTGAGTTCACTCGAAGCGTACGCAAGGACGAATTTCATCGTGTTGTTGGAGACACAATGCATTCCAAGTACACTCAACACAGCGGTAAAATTTCCTGCCCTCGCAGGCACGCATACATAAGGGAGGGAAAATGACAGACTTAAACAGAGCAGACATCATTGAGATGGCGAAGGCAGCAGGGCTTGAACTCGACGAAGCGCGGGCCGATACCATCGCGTCAAGGCTCTCCGGCATCCTGAGTGAGTTAGATCAAATTCCCATCGAAAATATGATGAGCGCGGAACCCGTGCAAATCTTCTCGGTGAAGAAGGCAAGTGATCGTGGCTAACTCAGACCTCCACAGACTCACCATCGCGCAGGCAGGCGAAGAAATCAAGGCCCGCAGACTCTCACCCGTCGAGCTTACGCAGGCGTACTTGGACCGAATCAGCAGCTTGAACGACCACCTCGGCGCCTACATCACTGTGACCGGCGAACAGGCGCTATCCAGCGCGCGAAAGGCCGAAACCCAAATCCAGTCTGGACGCCACGCAGGTCCACTACATGGAGTGCCTGTCGCCGTCAAAGACATCATAAGCACGAAAGGGGTGTTGACCTCCGCAGGCTCCAAAGTGCTGACCGACAACATACCGGACCATGATTCGACAATCATCGAGCGGTTGAACTCCGCCGGCGCTCCGATACTGGGAAAGCTGAACCTCAGCGAGTTCGCCATTGGCGGCACCATCGAACACCCTTATGGCACGCCCCGCAACCCGTGGAACACAATGCACTCGGCGGGAGGGTCCAGCAGCGGGTCGGCCGTCGCCACCGCAGGCGGGCTTGCCGCAGGCTCCCTTGGCTCTGACACGGGCGGCTCTGTGCGGGGGCCGAGCGCATTCTGCGGAATCGTTGGGCTTCGACCCACCTACGGTCGAGTCACACGCCACGCGGTAGTGCCCATGTGTTGGTCGATGGACACCATCGGCCCCATGACTAGAACCGTGGAGGATTGCGCTCTAATGCTCCGGGTCATTGCTGGACACGACCCTCGCGACTCGTCCACCAGCGTAAATCCCGTGCCGGATTATGCGGCGAGCCTGCGGAACACCGTCCGCGGGATCAAGGTTGGACTGCCTAATGAGATGTTCGACTTCAACGGCGTCGACTCCCAAATCAAAGCCGGGTGTGAAAAGGCCATCACGTTGCTGGAAGAGTTGGGCGTTGAGGCTGAACGCATATCGCTGCCGACCTCCGCTCAGAGCGGCGCAGTGTTTCTCGCCATCGCAGACGTCGATTCAGCGGAATTTCATTCCGATTGGCTCAAGACGCGAGGCGACGATTACGACTGGAGCACGAGGACGAGATTGGAGTCCGCCACTCTGACGCCAGCCAGCGCTTACATCCGCGCCCAGCGAGCCCGAGAACTGATAAGACGGGAAATGATTGAAGCGCTGGACCGTTTCGACGTAATTATCATGCCCTCCAGTCCTACAGTATCCCCGACAATCGAATCTGCAACTGGCTCTCCCGGAGGCTACTACCAAGGACGATTAGACCTCAGCCGGCGACGCTACACCAGTCCGGCGGCGTTGGCGGGTCTTCCGTCCCTGTCGGTGCCATGCGGGTTTTCGGACGAGGGCTTGCCGATGGCCATTCAGATAATCGGAAAACCCTTCGCCGAGGAGACGCTGTTCCAGGTAGGGCATGCCTACGAGCAGGCCACCGATTGGCACGCCCGCGAACCCGGAGTGTGAGAATACACTTTACCCTGCGAGGCAAAAACCTGTAACCTGAATGGCGTTCTAGTCGGGGTGTGGCGCAGCGGCAGCGCGCCTGTTTTGGGAACAGGAGGTCGCCGGTTCGATCCCGGCCACCCCGACCAGTCACCATCTACGCCTAGCTTTAACCACCCGCACCATCGCTAGATTGGGTGTTTGACAGCCATGTCGACAGCAACCGCACGCAAACTT
>Ga0207966_1000248_pt1 | contig 30783 bp, 28 predicted proteins | sample Knorr_S23_td_NAD_FD_185611 | JGI IMG/M metagenome (GOLD analysis project Ga0207966, IMG submission 185611) | Marine microbial communities from Southern Atlantic Ocean transect - Knorr_S23_td_NADW_ad_2500m_LV_B (SPAdes) (version 2) | ecosystem: Environmental > Aquatic > Marine > Oceanic | place...
CATTTCTGATCGGCGACGGGGTGGTGCCGGGCAACGAGGGCCGGGGCTACGTCCTGCGCCGGATCATCCGCCGCGCCATTCGTTACGGACGGCAATTGGACCTGACTGGTCCTTTCTTGACGCAGGTAGTGGAAGTTACCATCCCCCAATTCAGCGGCGTGTACAAAGAACTCGCAGAAAACCAAGATTTCATCATCCGGGTGATAACTCTCGAGGAAGAGCGGTTTGCCGAGGCCATCCAGACTGGTCTGCCGCTTCTGGAAGACGGGTTCATACCAATCCGTAAGTTGCTGTTAGCCAACTCTAATTTAGGAACCTTGGACGTTGCGACCATCGATGCGGCGCTGATGTTGGAAGAGATTGCGAATATCGCGACCCATGGGACGTTAGAGATCGTTGGCGAGGCCCTTAAATCCAATCTGCCCTCTGGTCTGGAAAGTCAAAGGAGGTTCTTTAGCACCTTGTCTGATGTCGAGACTTTCGTCCTTTACGACACCTACGGCTTCCCACCCGAGCTAACTGCTGAGATCGCCAAAGAACACGGGCTGGAAGTGGACATGGCGGGTTTCGAGCGAGAGATGGACGCTCAGAAAGAGCAGTCCCGGTCCTCGGGCTCGTTCTCCGGGGGCATGGATATGCAGATTTCCTACGCCGAGTTGGGTGTTGGCTCCAACGAATTCGTCGGTTATGACCTCACGCAGCAGGACTCCAAGATCGCCGCTATCTTGTTGGGCGGAATCTCTGTGGACCATGCCACTCGGGGCCAGCAGATAGAAGTTGTCATCAGCCAGTCGCCTTTCTATGCAGAGGGTGGCGGACAGTTGGGCGACCGGGGCTCCATCGGCGGCCCCAATGGCGTCGTCACGGTGGAAGACACCCAGAGCCCGGTGGCGGGATTGATCGTTCAACGGGGGTCCGTGGAGCAAGGCGAGATCTCGGTGGGCGACGCGGTCACAGCCTCGGTAGAATTGGCCCGGCGTTTGGACTCCTCGCGGAACCATAGCGGGACTCACATCCTCCACGCGGCCCTGCGCTCAGTCCTTGGCGCACATGTCCGGCAGGCTGGATCCTTCGTGGCCCCAGAGCGGCTGCGCTTCGACTTCAGCCACGTTAGCGCCCTGACCCGGGACGAGCTTCTGTCCGTTCAATCACTAGCCAACGAAAAGGTCCGGGGTAACTTAACCGTGACCTCCCACGAGACCAGCTACAGCGAGGCGGTCCGCGAGGGTGCATTGGCGTTCTTTGGCGACCGCTACGGCGATGTTGTGCGCGTCGTAACCATGGCGCCCCAGCCCCATTCAACAGAAGATGCTTTTAGCGTAGAGGTCTGCGGCGGCACCCACGTTTCGGCCACCGGTCAGGTTGGCACGTTGGTAGTGTTGGGCGAGTCCAGCATCGGCGGCGGCATGCGGCGTATCGAGGCCGTGACGGGCAGGGCAGCCGAAGAGCTATTCGTGCAGCAGTTGGACCGGTTGGAAGCCCTATCTCAAAAGCTGCAGACCCCTGTGGCCGACCTGGAATCCCGGCTGGACAGCTTCATGCAAGAGAACGACGACCTCCGGAAGCAGCTAGAGGGATTCCAAAAGACATTTTTGCGAGGAGAGGCCGAAGAATTGTTGAGCCAGGTGCAGGATGTCGATGGCGTCAAAGTCATTGCTGGCCGCACCTCGGCCGGTAGTGCCGATGGCATGCGGGAGATGGGCGATTTCCTCAAAGACAAGCTCGGCAGCGTCGTCTTGGCGTTGGCCACGGTGGTCGATGGAAATCCCATCCTGATCACTATGGTCACCCCAGACCTGGTTGAGCGAGGACTGCATGCCGGCAACATTGCTCGGGACACCGCCAAGGTCATGGGCGGCGGCGGTGGCGGGCGGTCGGAGATGGCCCAGGCCGGAGGCAAGCAGCCCGAGAAAATAGGCGAGGCTCTAAGCGGTGTCCCCGCTTTGGTGCGCCAGGGTCTTTCTTAGCAGGTTTATGCCTGACGAATCGAAACTGATCGCACTGGACCTTGGCGAACGCCGCATCGGTCTGGCGGTCGGCGGCCCCGGGGGCATGGCCTTACCTGCCGGACACATCGTCCGAAGCAAGCTGGCCCAAGATGTCCAACTAGTCATAGAGTCCGCCCAAGAACGCCAAGCCCAAGGCATCGTCGTGGGCATTCCCTACACGCTACAGTGCGAGATCGGAGATTCCGCCAAACTGGCCCGCGGCTTCATCCGGGCCCTGCGCCGGGCGCTCGGAGATGACGGGTCCTTGGTGATCTACGAGATGGACGAGCGTTTCACCAGCGTTGAGGCCGAGGGCCTGCTGCGGGAGTCAGGAGTTCAGCCATCGCGCGACCGGGCGTCGGTCGACGAGACGGCGGCGGTGCTGATACTGCAACGGTTCCTCACCTCCATAGGGTCGTGACCTGATAACTGGGCGGCCCGCCGTCCTGGAAAGCTGCTGCCCGTCCTCTAAAAACAGCCTTACCACCCGTGAGTGAAAGACATAACCTATCACTCCGACAGTTAATTGACTCCTGGTGTTTACGTTCGTCTCTTCTATACTATGGCTATTAGATATTCATCCATTGCTGTTATTCAGTTTGATGATCTAAGCGAGCTAAGTCGACGTCCGCTCCATGGACGGAAGGAACGAGCCGAAAGAATGAACGCTGATGCCCAAGCGATTCAAACATCACAGTTGCCGAGCGAGGTCAAAGGAATTCTGGACCGGGGAGAACCCTCTCACATCGCCATAATTTCCCCTGATGGGCCGGTGCTCACCTATACAGACCTTAAGCATCAGGTAGGTCTTTTATCGAAACAACTCCATTCATTCGGCATCGGGCGAGGAGACCGGGTAGCTATCGTCTTGCCCAACGGCGTCGAACACATCGTTTCCTTCTTGGCGGTTACCGCGGCTGGCGCCACCGCTGCGCCGTTGAACCCAGCCTTCACGAAAGAAGAGCTACGTTTCTGCCTGGAAGATGCCAACGCCAAGGCGTTCATCACCTCCCCCGCCGAGAGCGAAGCGGTCAAGGCGGCCCTCCAGGATTCGATGATCTCGATAGCCGTTGGGACCGACAGTGACGGGCAGGTCTGTTTCACCTCCAGCAATAATGAGATTGAACCACGCCCCGCCGAACCTTCGGATGCTGACGACGTGGCTTTGGTGTTGCACACCAGCGGCACAACCAGCCGCCCTAAACGGGTGCCATTGACCCACCAGAATCTGTTGGTTTCAGCCCAGAACATCGTCGAAACATATGCCCTTACAGCTGACGACGTTTCCCTATGTGTGATGCCGTTGTTCCACATCCACGGGCTGGTCGCCTCCACATTGGCCACACTGATCTCGGGTGGAGTGGTGGTTGTGCCCACAAGATTCAACGCCATGGACTTCTGGCAGACCGTTGAGGCCCACGACGTGACCTGGTATTCGGCAGTACCCACCATGCACCAGGCGCTGTTGCATCGCGCCAAAAGGAGCACGGGTAGCCAAGCCATTGAAATATCCAGCCGCAATCTGCGCTTCATTCGGTCTTGCAGCGCGCCGTTCACACCAGAGGTCCTGATCGATATGGAGGAGACGTTCAACATTCCAGTGTTAGAGGCTTACGGGATGACTGAAGCGGCCCATCAGGTGGCCTCCACTCCGCTGAATGGTGGTAAACGAGTGCCCGGCTCGGTGGGAATGGGGACCGGCGTTTCGATCGCCATCATGGACCAAGACGGAAACATTGAACCAGCCGGGGTAACTGGCGAAGTGGTTCTAAAGGGTGAAAATATCACTCAAGGCTACGAGGACAACCCGGAAGCGAACCGTGATAGTTTCACCGACGGCTGGTTCCGCACCGGTGACCAAGGTGTGATGGACTCAGATGGCTACCTCAAGCTGGTCGGGCGGTTGAAAGAGATTATCATTCGCTCCGGAGAGAAGATCTCCCCTCAGGAGATCGATGACACGCTACTAACCCATCCTTCGGTTGCGGGCGCCGTGGCCTTCGGAGTCCCCAACTCGACCCATGGCGAGGTCCCCAGCGCTGCGGTGGTTCTCCGTGCTCCGGTCAAGGCGTCGGAACTAGTTGCCTTCTGCCGGGCGCATCTGGCGGCATTTAAATGCCCGAAGGTGATTCACATCGTGGAGGAGATTCCTCGCTCGGCCACTGGAAAAATACAGCGTCGAATCGTATCTGCAGCCTTCGCCTAACCCACGTATCATTTGCTCAACCTAACACGCCAGCAATTCTAGACCTGTTACGGAGTCATATTTGTGAAGATTGCCATCGTTGGAGCAGGGGCCATCGGCGCTTTTCTGGGCGCAAAGTTGGCGCTAGCCGGAGAGGACGTATACCTGATTGCTAGGGGACCTCATCTGAAAGCGATGCAGGCGAACGGGGTCCGGGTCCGGAGTCCTGAAGGCAATTTTGAGGCCCACCCAACCGCCACCCACGACTATGAGTCCATCGGCCCGGTGGAGTATGTTTTCCTCACGGTAAAAGCCCATAGCCTAACGGTCATCGCGCCAAGTTTGGCCCCGTTGCTCGGCCCGGATACCGCCGTGGTTTCAGCCCAGAACGGCATCCCCTGGTGGTATTTCATGGGTCACGGCGGCCCGTTCGATGGCTCGTCCATCGAGAGTGTCGACCCGGGCGGCGTGATCGCCCAAGCCATCGACTCATCGCGGGTAATCGGATGCGTGGTCTACCCCTCAACGGTGATCGTTGAGCCAGGTGTGATCGAGCATATCGAAGGCAACCGGTTTTCCATCGGCGAGTTGGGCGGGACGAGTAGCGAACGGTGCAAACGCCTAGCCGCATCCCTGATTGGCGCTGGACTTAGAGCGCCCATACGCGGGCATATTCGCCACGATATGTGGATCAAGTTGCTGGGCAACGTTGTCTTCAACCCCATGAGCGCCCTGACTGGGGCTACCCTCGTTGAAATGGCCACCCACCCCGAGTCCAGCGACATCGTACGGGCCGTCATGGCTGAGGCCGATGCCGTTGCCGAAGGCCTGGGAGTTCGCCTGTCGCTGACCATCGACCAGAGGATGGATGGGGCCAGAAAAGTGGGAGCCCACAAGACTTCCATGCTCCAAGACCTGGAGGCGGGCCGGCCGATGGAGTTGGAGAGCGTGGTGGGGGTGGTTATCGAACTTGGCGAGAAGCTAGGGCTTCCCATGCCCCACACTAGGACCCTCTATTCCTGCGCCAGGCTGCTGGACCAAGTCCGCACTCAATAGGCTTCGACCACCGGTCTGCCGGTCTTGAGAATCACTCCTCTGCTGCGTGCCTGGCCGCTAGGTAGCCGAAGGTCATAGCGCCGCCTAGTTCGCAACCTGCCTGGTAGCCTACGCCATAGTAATGGGCGCTGGCGCTTCCGCAGGCGTAGAGTCCCGGGATGGCGTGACCGCGCAGGTGCACTACTTGAGCAAACTCGTTGGTCATCAGGCGGGTCGAGCCGGCGGCGGCCGGTTCCAGAGGGAGTCCGTAATACGGCGGCTGGTTCAGAGGGCCCAGATTGGGGTTGGGCTGGTGGGTCAGGTCTCCGCTTACAGAGTTGGCGAAAGGAAACTCACCGCGGCCAAAGTCTTTGTCTTCGCCGACGGCCGCGAAACGGTTGAACCGCCGTATCGTCTTGGCCAAGCCGTTACTATCTATGCCCAATTCCTTGGCAAGTCCTTTGATGGTTTTATTGCGGACCAACCAATCGGGAACGTCTTGGCCGGGCTGGATGCTGCCCAATCCATAGTTGTCTAGATAAGTCTGGTCGAAGACCAAGAAGCACGGCACGTTCACGTACCGGTGCCGGCGAACGTCGAAATTACGCAGCATCGATCCGACTTGCTGCCCTATTGACTCGTCGGAGAACCGGTCACCGTCCAGGTTTACCAAGATACAGTGGGGAAAACCCGACTCGTTGTTCGTCACACCCCGGTAGAGCGGCGTTCCGTAGTGTTCCTCGCCTGGAATGACGTACAGCAGGTCCTGCTGGAACTGGGGTTTGATGCTGATCGCGGCCCCGATCTCTCCAGCCAAGACCACCGCATCGCCATCCACGCTGGGCGGCAGCAGCGACTCGGTGGCTTGAAACTCGCTGGACCGCCAGGTAAGAGCCTCGTTCCTGACGTTGCTCCCGGTGGCTAGGACGACACCTTTGCGGGCCATGATTCGAACCTCGTTGCTTCCCTGCCTGGCGACAACTCCCGTCACATGCCCCTCTTCCGTGATCAGAGAAACAACCTGAGTATCCAGGTGGAAAGGGATGTTACGGCGCAGGACCGCAGTCATCAGGTGTCCGATGAGGCCGGCGCCAAAGGTTCGAATATCCTGGTCCATGCGCTCCCTGATCAAGTGCCGGTCCCAATTATGGGGCTTTGCCCGCCCGCCCCAACTGGCGACCTCCTCGAAGGTCGCCCGGTGGGTCACCGCCGGCGCCGCTCGCAGATTTTCGCGCCATTCGCCGAGAGATTTAGCCTCGAATGGCCTCACTTGCAGATTGCGGCCCTCGCCCAATGAGCCCGGAGACATGTGTTGGAAGTAATCAGGAAATCCGGGGACCACGTAGAAGGGTACTCCCGCTTCGTCACAGAAGAACCTAAGCGCTTCAGGAGACCATTCGATGTAGGCCTTGAGGTTGGCTTCAATCTCATGGCCGGCGGCCAGGTGGTGCAGGTATTCGTACGCTTCCTCTTTGGAATCTTGAATCCCTAAGGCCCTTTCCAGGTGGTTATCGCCCACCCAAACTATCCCGTAGGAATACGTGGTACCGCCGCCGAATTTGTCGGATTTTTCCAGGATGACTGTATCCAGACCTTGAGCATGGGCCGCGATGGCGGTGCAGCTTGCCCCAATTCCAGACCCAACGGCAACGATATCTACTTCCATGTCTGATCGGAGATTTCTGGTGGTCATCACATCACCCCTTAAACGCTAGAGCGGCTGCGGCTACCGGAAATCTGCCTACCGTACAGCAGCGCTAAAATGCCCCACCAGAGTTTATCAGAGCGTACAATGGCCTCGGGTTTTAAATGCCCTCCCATAAAAAGTCGAGTAAAAGTCGCGATATCGAGAGAAAATACAATGACCACCTCCAACGGCAAAGCCGAGACGGTTATCAAGAACGCCAACGTTATAACCATGGACACCAGCCTACCCAGGGCCCAGGCGGTGGCCATGACCCACGGCAGGTTTGCCGGGGTCGGCAGCAACGAGGACGTGGAAGGCCTGATCGGGCCGGACACCAAGGTGTTGGACATGGGCGGGCAGACCGTGCTGCCAGGTTTCATCGACGCGCACATCCACGTTTTGAGCAGCGGCGTGCGCCATGTGATGTCCGCCGACTGCGACGTGCCAACTCTCAAGCAAGTCCAGGCGGGTCTGAAAGAACGGGCCGACAAAACACAGGCGGGAGAGTGGGTGCAGGGGTTCAAGTTCGACGACACCAAGACCGACCGGACCGCTTCCAACGAAGGCCGCCACCTTTACAAAGAAGACCTGGATGCGGTGACCACCGACCATCCCATGATGATCGCGCACCGGGCCGGCCACGTTTTCTACATGAATACCGCCGGCCTAGAAGCAGCCGGGTTCAATGACGAGACTCCCGACCCGCCGGGCGGAAGGCTGGGCCGGGACCCGGACACGGGCCGGTTGAATGGCATGGTCTACGAGCGGGCCATTGACCACGTCCGCTTCGGCATGATACCCGTGGACACCGCCGAGGTGCGCCGGGAGGGTCTGCGGACCATCTGTAACATGCTGAACCGTGTTGGACTGACCAGCGTTCACGACGCCAGGGTGACGGTCGAAGAATTTCAGACCTATCAGGACGGGAAGGCTGATGGAGAGTTGAGCCTCCGGGTCTACGCTTTGATGTGGTATCCCCAGTTTCCTGCCCTTCGGGACGCCGGGATCAAATCGGGACTGGGCGACGACATGCTCCGCATCGGCGGGATCAAGATGGTGGCCGACGGCGCCATCGCCACTCGCACCGCCTACCTGTCCGAGCCGTATGAGGGCTCCACCTGCGACCACGGTATCTTGGCCATGGAGCAGGATGAGATCGAGCAACAGGTGATGGACATGCACCGGGCCGGCTTCCAGGTCTGTATCCATGCCAACGGCGACGTGACCATCGACATGGTGCTAACCGCCTACGAGAAAGCCCTGAAGGCCCACCCCAGGGTTGACACCCGGCACCGCATCGAGCACTGCACCCTGGTCAACCCGGAACTGCTGGCTAGGATGAATGCTATGGGGGTTGTAGCGACACCCTTCTGCACCTACGTCTATCACCACGGAGAGAAGATGCGCTATTACGGCGAGCAGCGTCTGGAGTGGATGTTCGCCCAGCGGTCATTCATTGACTCAGGCGTGGTCTCCACTGGGGCCACCGACTACCCGCCCGGCCCATTCGAGCCACTGTTGGGGATTCAAAGTTGCGTCACCCGCACCGACAGCACCGGTAAAGAGTGGGGCATCAACCAGAGGATTTCTGTCGACGAGGCGCTGCGTTTATACACCATGAATGGGGCCTATGCGTCATTTGAGGAGGACACCAAGGGGTCGATCGAGATTGGGAAATTGGCTGACTTGGTGGTCTTGGGCAGCGACCCCACTCAGATAGACCCGCTGGGGATCAAGGATATACAGGTGGAACGGACTATCGTTGGCGGGAGGACAGTTTACGGGGCTTAAGCATTTAAAGGCCTAGAGGTAAGTCCTCTCAAAGTCGGTTGAGATCATGGACATGCTGTCCACGTCCCAATCGAAACATAGAACCACCGACCGGTCGGATGTGGCCTCCAATATCCGCTTGCCGTTCTGAGTGACCACGCTTTCAGCCAGAGTGTAATCAAGCTCGCCTTCTTCTTTTCCCGAGCGATTGCAGACCATCATCGGCAGTCCGGTATCGGCTGACCTTGCTTCCCACTCGCCGTCAGGGCCGCAGTGGCCGGGTCCCCAAGAAACTGGCGACACCAGCAATTGGGCGCCCTTGTCCTTGAACACCTGGGCGATCTCGTTCTTGTAGCCGTCGGCGCAGATCAGGATGCCGGTCTTGATTCCGTCACATTCGATGGGGTCGATCTTCCAGCCGCCGGTGGACCAGGACTCCGCTCCGCCCAGCGCTTTGACCTTCCGGTGCTTGCCGATGATTTCGCCCTCAGCGTTTATGACGAAAACGGTGTTATACATCTTGTCGGTGGCCATGTCCCGTTCCGGATGGGATAGGAAGACCGTGAGGCTGTGCTCTCTGACCAAACCAAGGAAGCTGTTCATCCAGGGATCGGGCTGAGGGAGTATCCAGTCGGTGCCGATGGCCTCCATGAAAAGGTAGCCAGGGATGCAAAGTTCAGGTGTGATCACCCAATGCGCGCCCTGCTGTGCGGCAACCTTAACGCCCTGCTCCACCAGTTTGCGGTTGTGGGCGATGTCGCTGGTAATTGGGGCCAGATGTAGGAACGAAATACGAAGCTTTTTCATCTTTGGGGGGATTATAGCATCCGGTGCGGTGAGTATCCTGCGGCCTTGACGCCTAGGCGCCGGGACATCAGAATAAATGAAGCGGTCCTAGCTGTTTGACCGTTCCCTTTTTTGAAGCCCCGTAGTGTAGCGGTAACACGCCAGCCTTTGAAGCTGAAATCTCTGGTTCGAACCCAGGCGGGGCTGCCACTTCTTTCTTCAAGAATCCCCCTCTTCCAACAACCCAACCACGCCTCGCGTTGACCCTGCAGCTGCGGCGCGGGTATATTAGCCGCAATGCGGCCGTTTGGGACTACCAGCCTGCTGCGAGTGAGGTCTACACGGCATGTATGCGTTGATTCTGGCCGGCGGGAGGGGTGAAAGACTCCGCCCGCTGACCGATACCCTGCCCAAACCCATGGTCCCCATATGCGGCAAGCCCATCCTGGAACACCAGGTGGAATGGCTGAAAGCCGGTGGCGTGACCGATGTTGTTTTTCTGGCCGGTTACCGCTGGGAGGCCATCAAGGACCATTTCGGCGACGGTCAGGCCTTCGGTATCAGCGCCCAATACAGCGTCGAAGATTCCCCCCTGGGCCGCGGCGGGGCCATCAAAGCGGGGTTCCCCAAAGTCCCCGACAGCGAAGAAACGGTTGCCGTGCTGAACGGGGACGTCATCACCGACGAGACCCTGAAAAACCTGTCGGCGTTCCACGAGGACCGAAGGTCAGCCAACCAGTCACATCTGGCCACCATCCTGGTTGTGCCCATGGTGAGCCCTTACGGGTTGGTAGATATGGACGATACGGGCACCGTGACCGGCTTCCGGGAGAAGGTGGAGATGGAACACTGGATCAATGCCGGAATCTACCTGTTTGACCGTGGCATTGCAGACGAGTTGCCCGATCTTGGCGACCACGAGACCGAGACCTTTCCTAGGCTGGCAAAAGCGGCACGGTTAGCCGCGCTGAGGTCCCGCAGTTTCTGGCGGAGCGTGGACTCGTTTAAAGATTTGAATGAAGCAGAGGAACACGTAAATGCCCGGTGAATCAGGGGTTATATTATCTAATCTTCAATGCGCCGTTGAACCGTAGGCGGCAGTCGAGCGCAGTGGCGTTGTGAGCACAATGACCCACGAATGACCGCCGCGTTGGGCACGCTGCCGTACCGCCGCGTTTTTGTTTGGCTTTTTCATATGCGTTGACCATATAACTATTCGATGTACAAACTCGTAAATAGGCTGCCATTTTTCTACGGCTGGACCGTCCTTTTCGCGGCCGGCAGCTCCATGGTCGTCCGGAACTCCGCCGCCAGCTTAACCCTGGCCGTTTTCATCTTTCCCATGTCCGAAGACCTGGGATGGAGCCGGACCCTCATCGCCGGAGCAGCCAGCCTAGGCGGGTTGGTGGCCACGGTGGCGTCACCAGTAGTGGGCTGGGCCTTGGACCGCTACGGCGCACGAGTGATACTGACGGGCAGCGTACTTATTTTAGGACTTTCGACCGTGTCGTTAGCCTGGGCTACTGTGCCAATTGCATTCTATCTCGCATATGGCCTTGGGCGCGTCATATTTTCCAGCCCTTTGAACATAGGTCCATCGGTGGTTGTGTCCCGTTGGTTCGTCAGAAGGCGGGGCCAGGCTACGGGATTTTTGTTCCTTTCCCACTCCCTGGGCATGATCACTTTCCCATTGATCGCGGGCTTGGTGATCAAATACCGAGGCTGGGAAGACGCCTGGATCGTGTTGGGCGTGTTGGTCTGGATATTGGCCTTAGGACCGGTCTCGATGCTGGTGCGGCAGACCCCAGAGGAGGTGGGACTGCTGCCCGACGGCGACCCACCCAAGCCACAAGCACATGGAGCGGAAACGTCCGCCGTCACGGAGGAGCAAAACTGGACTTTGCGGGAGGCGGCCCGCACCCCGACGCTGTGGCTGTTGGCGATGGCCACTGGCTCTTTGTTTCTGCTGCAGTCAGGGACGAACATCCATCAGGGCGCTTATTTCTTGGACCAGGGCTTGGGAGTTGGGGTATCGGCTGCCACGTTGAGCCTAAACGCTGTGTTCACAGGGGTGGGAAGCATCTTCTGGGGCTGGCTGGTTGACCGGGTACCGGTCCGTTTCACGTACGCCGGTGTAGCGCTGATGATGGCCGTGGCGTTGATACTTTTCCCCATGGCCGACACGACCGTCGAGGCATTGATTGTGGCATCCATATTCGGCGCCGCCGTGGGTGGGATATTGGTGGTGCCGGTCGTCGCCTACGCCAACTATTTCGGACGCCGTTCTCTGAGCGCTATACGGGGCGTAACCGAGCCATTCGTGTCGCTGGGCCAGGCCATCGGCGCCCTATTCTCGGGAATCGTCTACGACGTAACTGGCAGCTACAAGGACGCCTTCCTGGTATTGTCGATTCTGGGCTTCGCTACCATAGCCATGCTGCTGGCGACGCGGGCGCCGGTGAGGGAACGGCCGGGAATCCAAATCGGCTGACCTGTTCCGCAGAACCCCCTACCGAAACTCCGGCAGAACCTCGTTGGCAATCGTCTCCATGAGCCGCTTTAGGGCGGAGACGTCTCCTGAGTTTAGGGCCAGGACCATGTGGTCAACTCCGGCGTCTTGGTAGGCTTTGATTCCGGCTACCATCATGGCTGGATTGTCTCCGGGAATTGTTGATCTTGAGGAGGCACGCTCGCTTGATGGGCGGCCGTGTACTTCAACTTCCAGCCTTGTTGACCAAGCAAACTGGGACGGATCGCGTCCCGCGGCGGCAGCGGTCTCATTGATCTCAGCCTTGGTCAGAGCATAGTCTTCGGCCGAGACGCCAGTGGGATGCCAGCCGTCTCCCCGCAGCGCAGTCCGTTTGACCGCACCGGGACTGGAACCGCCGACCCACAACGGGATGCTGGACTGCTTGGGCTTGGGTGAGAAGTAGAGGTCCGAAAAGTCCCAGCGTTTGCTCTGATACTTGGGCAAGTGGTTGGACCAAAGCTCTTTCATGATGTCGATACACTCGTCGGTTAGGGAACCACGCTGACGCATAGAGATGCCCAGCGCATCGAACTCTTCAGTCATCGCCCCGACGCCAACGCCCAGAATGACCCGTCCGCCGGAAATCTGATCCAGCGTGGCGGCGTATTTCGCCAGTTCCACGGGGTTGTGGTATGGGAGCACCAAGACCGAAGTCCCCAACGTCACTTTCGACGTTGTGGCCGCCAGGTAAGACAGCGTGGACATAGGGTGGTAGTAGGGCTTGTCTTCCAGCCGCTCCCGGATGTAGCCGGTGTTGAAAAGGTGGTCCATCACCCAGACTGAATCGTAGCCCAGGCTCTCAGCCAAAGGGCCGAATTCAAGGACCTTTTGCGGGTCTTCGACACCCCAGTTATTGGGTACTGTTACACCGAACTTCACGGAGAACTCCTTGGTATCTGTGATGGGTGGGCGGGCCCGCTGGCAGCAGCAGAACTAGGCCGTGTTGGCGGCTTCGATCAACCGTGCGGTCTCGATGGCGGCGACTGCCGTGTTGGCACCCATGTTGCCCGACTTTCCCCCCGCCCGGTTCATCGCCTGTTCCATGTTCTCAGTGGTCAGCACGCCAAAGATGGTCGGCACGCCGGTCTCCAAGGCCACTGAGTTGATGCCACCGGCAGCTTGACCGGCCACCATGTCGTAGTGGGAAGTTTCGCCCCGGATGACGGCGCCGAGGCAGATGACTGCCTGGTAACGCCCCGTCTTGGCCAAGGTCCTGGCCACCACGGGCAGTTCAAACGACCCCGGGACCCAACTGAGGGTGATGTCTTCGTCCCGGACGCCGTGCCGGACCAAGGTCTCGACCGCCGAATCCAGCAATTTTCTGGTTATAATCTCGTTGAAACGGGCGACGACGATGGCTACGTGTAGACCTTGGCCATTCATATCGCCCTTTATTTCTTTGGGCACGCTTATTTCTCCTGGTGCAGTTTGGTGTAGTTCTATGCCTGGACCGGTGCGGACTCGGAGTTCTTCCGTACACCGCACTGGAGGACCTTTTCGACAAATTCAGCTTCGCCAACAACCCCGGGAATCTGGGTAAACTCGTTCACCACCGTGAACGGCACGGACCGCACGCCGTATTGCTGGGCTAGGGCGGGAAATTCTTCGATCTCCACAACATCTGAGGTGATGTTTTGGTTCTCCAAGGCAAGTGCATGGGCCAGCCGGGCGATCGGTGGGCTATCGGCGCTGGTAGGCGTGACGAACACCTGGATGTGCACCGGTTGGTTAATCTCGCGCAACTTCTTTCGTGTGTCCATGCTCAGGGGACTGACGCCCCGGGAGATGGTTTTGATGTTTTCGACCAACACGGCTAATTGGTACCCCATGGGTATGCCAAAGAACCTGAGTTTGGCTTTCCCCTTCTCGCCAAAGGCAGTGGCCGGCACCCGGATTATTCCCTCTTCGCTGGCCAATTCCGGCTGGGCGTAGATATCGACGGTCTCCAGGTGGACCTTGGGCGAGAGCGCGGTCAATTCCTCCAGCATCTGCTGGGTCTGGACGCAATACCGGCATTCCCGGCCGGGCACCGCTATGGGTGAGGGGCGCTGGGTGAACAGGCGCAACTCTACGTCGGCCTTAAGGTCCTTTCGGAAGGTCCGTTTGAGTTGGGCCTTTTGTTGATCCTGAATCAGCGCTTGTTGGGTCATCCGCCGGTCTCCAATCGTATATAAGGCAATACTCTGGGTGGAGACCAGTTTACACGGGAAGCTGTGGGTTATCCAGCTTTGTCCAGGAGGTCTCGGATAGTGAACATACGCTGAAATAGGGTGAAACACGAGACTACGGCAATCACCAAGAGGAACCATTCAATCTGGCCGACGATCAGTCCCACACCCAACAAGACCACCCGCTCCGGGCGAGTCATGATCCCGCCCTTAGTGAACACGCCTAGGCCCTCGCCGCGGGCGCGGAGGTAGCTGACAACCTGGGAGAAGATCAGGGCCAATAACAGCACGGTGATGAAAAATATCTGGCGGTCTTCACTCATGTCATCCCGCAAGGCGAAGATCGCGATGCCGACGAATAACGCGGCCTCACTAAGCCGGTCGAAAACAGAGTCCAGCATGGCGCCAAATGGACTAACGGAGCCGGTTAGCCTGGCCAGCGCTCCATCCATCAGGTCCAGACCGCCGGCGAATAGGAAGACGATTCCGCCGGCCAGCAGCCAGCCCGCTCCCACCAGATAGGCGGAAACAACTGTTATCAGAAATCCAAGAATTGTGATGCCGTTGGGGGTGAATTTGATCGCCCGGAAGAACTTAGCCCCTGGCAGCTCGATGTAGCGGAGGACCGCCGACCTAATTTGTTCGCGTCCCGGTAGAGCCATTAGCGGCCTTCAAACAGGTGTTGTAATAGGCTTCAACCCGGCCTGCAACTACTTCCCAGCGATATTCCTCGGCCAACCGGTTGCCATTACCGCCCAATTTTCTTCGCAGTTCAGGGTCGCAGGCCAACATCCCTAGCGCTTCAGCCAAAGCGTTGCTGTCTTTCTTTGGGACGAGTAGCCCTTGCTCCCCATGGGTCATCACGCCACGAAACCCTTCGATGTCTGAAGCGACGACCGGTTTGCCGGCGGACATGGCTTCTAGCAAGACGATCCCAAAGCTTTCCGCGCCGGTGGCGGGGGAGCAGAAGATGTCGGCGCTGGCGTAGTAGCGTGGTAGGTCGTCATAGGAGACCCGGCCTACAAACTCCACGTCCTGCAGGTTTTGAGAGCTCATGACGCGGTAGGACTCTTTGTCCGGATTTCCGGGCCCGACCACGATCAACCGGATGTTTGGCAGATCCCATTTGAGCTTGCCGTAGGCTTCCAGCAGGTACCGCAGTCCCTTTCGCTTCTCTAAGCGGCCTACGAACAAGATGTTGATCTTGCCGTCCTGGTACTGAGGCATGGGCGCCACGTTGGTTGAGAAATGCTTGAAGTCGATGCCGTTGGGAATGATCTCATAGTCGCCCGGGAATGTGTTGTTTACATAACGGCGGGCGGCAGGCGAGACGGCGATGTTCCCGTGGAGCCGTTGCTGCCAACGTTTGATTATCGGGTGGGTGATGCGGTAGAGGTGTTGGCGGGCGTAAGAAGCGTGAAAAGTTCCAACGTTGACGGAATCTGAGAATTCCAAGACACACAAGGGCAAGATGGGGGCCATGGGCTCGTGCAGATGGATGACGTCAAATTGCTCTTTCCGTAATAGCGCCCGGACCTTGGGGTAGAGCCACCAAGAGAGGGAGACCCTGGCGATGGAGCCGCCGCTGGGAAGTGGTACCGAACGCCCTAGGGGGACGTGCAGGTCAGCGTCCTGAGATTCGCGGGAAGGGGAATGGGGAGCCAAAACTTGGACCTCATGACCGGAGCGGCCAAGTTCCCGGGCCAACTGGGTAACATGAGCAGTCACCCCGCCGGGCCAAGTGAAGTCGTACGGAGAAACCATGGCAATCTTCACGGTGTCACCCCTGCCTCACCGCCGGCCTAGGAATTATTCCGTTGATGCTTTCTCGGCGATGAAGGCTTCGACCAGATCTCTGGCCTTGTCATCTGTGTGCTGGATGGGCGGAGATTTCATGAAGTAAGCGCTGGCCCCTTCAACAGCCCCCCCCTGTCCGCGGTCCATGGCCAATTTTGCGCACCGGATGGCGTCCACCACCACGCCTGCGGAGTTAGGACTATCCCAGACTTCAAGCTTGAGCTCCAAGTTTATCGGAGCGCCGCCAAAGACACGTCCCTCCATGCGGATGTAGCACCATTTGCGATCCTTCAGCCAGGGCACATGGTCGCTGGGTCCGATATGAATATCGTCGGGTTCAGGTTCCTCATCCATCTGGGAAGTGACCGAGGTGGTCTTGGAAATCTTCTTGGATGTGAGCCTTTCCCGTTCCAGCATGTTGAGAAAATCGGTGTTGCCGCCAAAGTTCAACTGGTAGGTGTTATCGATGGTAACGCCCCGGTCTTCGAACAAGCGGGTGAGTACCCGATGGGTGATGGTAGCGCCCAGTTGGGACTTGATGTCGTCGCCAACGATGGGGACGCCGCGCTCTTCGAAACGGTTGCGCCAGTACTCTTCGCGGGCCAGGAACACCGGGATGCAGTTTACCATGCCGCAGCGGGCGTTAAGTATCTGCTCCACGTACCATTTGGTGGCCTGTTCGCTGCCCACAGGCAGGTAGTTGATGACGACATCAACTTCCCGCTCGGCCAGGATTCCAGCGATGTCGGCCGTGGAGTGTGGCGATTTTTTGACAATATCCGCCAGGTATTTGCCTACGCTGTCGTGGGTCATTCCCCGCTCAACAATCACACCGGTCTTTGGAACGTCGGCGAATTTCAAGGTGTTGTTCGGTTCCGCAAATATCGCTTCAGACAGGTCTTTGCCGACCTTGTTTTCGTCGATATCAAATGCCGCCACAACTTCGATGTCTTCTATGCGGTATCCACCGATAGTGTTGTGCATCAATCCGGAGACTTCGGCGTCGTCCGGTATTTCCACATATTTATGAATTCCCTGGACCAGAGAGGAGGCGCAGTTGCCCACGCCAATGATAGCTACCTTGATTTTCCCCACGGATTCGGCTCCTTTTTCCCTTAGCCAGCGTCGGTTCGCCAGCGTAATCCAAGCTGCTGCATTTTAGCAATTTACCCTAGTTGTCACAAGGGCCGTGATTACGGATTGCGACGCCTATCAGCGCGATTCGGGCGTTAATTTACGTCTCTGATTCAGTCGAGTTTATGGTGACTTGCAGAACCCCCTAGAAGAATCTTATGATCCCCGTGCGGTCATCATAGCGGAACCGCACTCCGAGTGTCTCAGGTACACGCCCCTCTTGCAGCCGCTCCTTGATAGTGTCCTCGATAGTTGAGGCCGCCTGATCGGGTGTTGCGGCGTTGCGGATCACCTCGGCCAGTTCTTCGATGGTCATGTTGTCGGTGATTCCGTCGGTCGCCAGAAAGAGCCGGTCGCCCAGTGATGGAGTTATCTCGACCTGAGCCGGCGCTCCCAATTTTTCGGATGCGCCGATGGCCCTGGCAACACCGACATGCAAGAAACCTCCGGCGTTGCCAGAAAGTTTCTGGTGGCCGTCTTTGTTGATCAAGAACACCGGGCTATCTCCGGCGGAGACCACCTGAATCTTGTCGCCGCGGCCCAAGACGGCGGAGACGGTTGTCAGTAGGAATCGGCCCGAACCCACGCTGAAAAAGTCCTCGTTCATCTCCCCAAGTAGCTGGACGATTTCCTCGGCATTGTTCAGGTCTCCGGCGTCCAAGGCTTCTCGCAATTCGGTGCTTGCCTGTTCGCCGCCATGACCGGTCACGCCGTCCAACACCACGTCTAAAAACTCGCCGTTGCCCAGGTTCTTGCTCAAGAAGCTGTCTTCCCCGTGGGCTGAATTGTCTTGCATCGTTATGACTGTGCTTGCCAACATCGCTGCCAAACCTCAGATGGATTGATTGATTATGATTCCGTTAGGCTAGATAACCGGCCAGTTCCGTGTCCGGGTCGAACAAGAAACCCCGCCAATAATCATCTTTCAGCCATAGGGCGGCTTCCTGCCAAGTTTGACTCGCCTCGGCGGCGTTTGCCAGCCCTGAGTTCCGCTCTTTGAGCCGGTCCAGGTAGTCCGTCAGGTCTCGCCTAAACTGGGAATAATCCGTGTAGGCGCGCCCCATGATCTTTTCCAGTATCACCGTGCCCGATTCAACCACGGCGGATTCGCAGGGGGCCAGGTTTCGAGCCATCTCATCAAGTTCTTCGCCAATGTTCACGATGGGCCGGATCCCAATCGCATCCCGGTAGCCTGAGGTGTCGGCCGGCGGCTCCATCGGCGTCGTGTAGAACTTCAATATCTCTAAACAGGCGTCGTTGACGTCAAAGGGAGGCCGGCCTCGAGGCGCTTCGTCGTCCAGACGGGCCAGGGCTCCGGTGTCGATGACCACCATCTGCCCGCTCCCGGGCCGGTAGAAGATGTTTTGAGGACGGAGGTCCAGAATCAAATACCCTGCTTTCAGATAGATCTCTTCGAGGTCCAGTAGCTGGTTGTGGACCGGATATGCCGGCCCGCCACTGGGTTGGACCAAAGGGAACAAAGTGAACAGGGTCTGTCCGGCCCCGATGGGGACACCTTTGAACTTGGACATCATATCGCCCAGCAAGGGTATGCCGCAGGCCCGCTTTTCCACTATGACTTGGTATTCCTTGGCCAGTTCGTCGCCGAAGAAGTCGTCGTGGATCGCGCGTTCGGTGTAACCGACGATGGGTGAGATTAGCCTGGTTGAGAAACCCACTTCTCGATAAGCCTGTAGGAGCTTCTCGGTACGCGCCTCGATGGCCTCATGCTGGTTGCGGCTTATCGCCTGGGGAACAGGCCGCTTTATCGCCACTTGGTTGCCTGTCTCACGGTCTGTGGCTGCCCTCACCTCATAGTCGGCGCCGACGCCAAGGCGTCCAGTAAGTTCGTACCGGTTTAGGTCAACCTTCTCCAATGAAGCTGCTCCAGGTGAATACGGTATCCAGTGATGGAATTATTAGACGCGGGGCCGTCCGAATACTTATCTGAAAACAAGGATTTTCGAGTCCAAAAAACCTGTTCGGAAGCCGATTGGATGGTACCCCTTGGCCTGGGAAAAAGCAATAACAGTCCGAGCCTGTAAGAGGTGCGGCGGCCCGAATCTTATTCCGGAGCCTCTACAGGCGTTTCGGGAGCGCGGTAAAGCAGGGTGGTCCATTCTTCCTGTGGCCATTCGCTGATCAGGGAGAAGCCCAAGGGCTCGACAACGGCGGCCACTTCTTCTTTCTGGGTGTTCAGGAGCCCCGAGGCGATGAATAGCGCGCCCGGTTTCAGGGCGGTGAGGATAAATGGGCAACGGTCGGCCACTCCCCTGGCTGAAATATTGGCTACTGCGAGGTCGAAATTACCGGCAGGGGCGGTTGGATGGGGCACCGAGCCCTGGCCCAGCCTGACCTGATTGTTGATGCCGAGCCGCCTGAAGTTGCGGCGAGCGGCGGTCACTGCCTGGGAATCGATGTCGAGAGCCGTCACCAAACCGGCGCCCAGCTTGATGGCTGCGATGGTCAATATCCCTGAGCCGGTGCCCAAGTCCAGCACGGTCATGCCTGGGGCAATGTGCTGTTCCATAGCTTGGAGGCAGGTGTCGGTGGTGGGATGATACCCGGTGCCGAAGGCGACCCCGGGGTCGATCTCGATGACGATGTCGTCCGGACTGGCAGTAAAATCCAGCTCGAGCCAGGTCGGCTTGATGACCAACCGTGTACCGATGCGCAGAATCCTGAAGTGGGACTTCCAGGATTCCATCCAGTCCTCATCTTCGGGAAGTTCGCGGATCTCCAGGTCCCCGATTGGCTCAATCGCGCCCACCAGACGAACGCCAACGTCTATGCGGGCCATCCGCTGCCTCGATCTTGTTGTGAGGTAGGTGCGAAGAAGGACTTTTCCTTCGCCGGCCAATTCGGTGCTCACTCCCTTTCCGTAGCGGCCGAACAGATAGGAGATTGGTTCAACGTATTCGTGGGGAACGGTGATGCTTAATTCTTGCCAGGCCACCGAGCCTCCTAGGGTTTCTCAGAGTCCAGATTCAAATAAAAAGACCCGCAGGACCGGCGGTCCCCAGGTCTTTTTATTTGCGGTTCGGGATTTTCTTAGCTGGTAACAACCTAACCTTTCTTATTAAAGATCTTTTCGAAGATTCCCTTGTCTTCTTCGTCGCCGTTTGAAGAGCCGCCATTGCGTGAGTTCCCATTGGACTCGGCGAACGACTGGGCCAGCTCTTGCAGCAACTCCTGCTGCCGGTCATCCAGGGAGCCAGGGACTCTGACATCCACCGTTACTCTCAAGTCGCCTCGTCTGCTGCTATGAAGATGCGGCACGCCCTTGCCCTTGATTCTGAATTCAGTACCCGGCTGCGTTCCTGGAGGGAGCTTCAGCTCTTCTTCTTTGCCATCCAGGGTGGGGATGATTTTTTGGGCGCCCAACGCGGCTTCGGCGATGTTGACCGGTAGCACATAGGTGAGATCGGAGCCATCCCGGTCGAAATATTGGTGTTCTTGGACATCGATATAGACGTACAGATTGCCGGTTTCGCCGCCTTCGCTGCCCGCGTCGCCCTCTCCGGTAAGGCGCACCTGCATCCCGCTCTCAACACCGGCGGGAATGGCTACCTCTATCTTGCGGGATTTACGCTCTTTTCCGCCGCCCCGGCAGTTGGAGCAAGCTGTCTTGATGATTGTTCCGCGCCCCTGACAACTGCTACAGGTGGTTACCTGGGTGAACTGGCCGAACACGCTGCGCTGGGCGCGCCGGACCTGGCCATTGCCCTTACAAGTGCTGCAGGTGTCCAGAGGGGTGCCCGGTTCGTTGCCGGCGCCGGAGCATGTCCCACAATCTTCAACCCGGGTCAACTCAACTTCACGCTCCGCGCCGAACACCGATTCCTCGAAGCTAAGGATCACCCGGTGTTGCAGGTCGCTGCCGCGTTGGGCCTGCCTGCGGCGGCCTGACCCGTTTCCGAAGAAAGAGTCGAAGATATCTCCAACACCGCCAAAAACGTCGAACCCATCAAAGGGTTGACCGGCCCCGCTGCCGGCGCCTACACCGGCTTTCCCGAATTGGTCGTACCGCGACCTCTTGCCGGAATCGGACAGTACCTGGTAAGCCTCGTTGATCTCTTTGAATTTCTCTTCGGCGTCGGGGCTCTTGTTGCGGTCGGGGTGGAATTCCATGGCCTTCTTGCGGAAAGCCCTGCGGATATCCTCTTCGCCAACTCCCCTGCCCACGCCGAGAATGTCGTAATAATCCCTGTCAGCCATTTACGAACACCGTTGTGTTCTTCTCTCCAAAGCGATTTTGATACTAAGACCGTGCCAAGCCATTATAGAGCAGGCATCGTGGCCGCTCAAGGGCGGGTACGCCCGGACCTGCTGCTAATCCAAAGTTTAGATGTGGGGATCTCGCGTCCAGTCTACCAAGATAACTGGTCGAATCAATTAGTTTTACGCACGTGTCGAACCTGATTTAGTCTTGACACCCTCTAGGCAGATAGTTAGGATGATAACGTGGAGAAATAGCTCCTTTACATAGGCACACTAGGCGGAAAGGAATTAGGTGATTACCATGGAAATTATCATCGTTATCCTAGCCGTCCTGGCGGCCGCAGGGATAGGTGTTGCCATCTGGCTCGCTCTTAAATCGCGGAGTGACGCCGCAGCGGCGCAGACCGCAGGAGAGAGCGCCAAGGGTATTATCACCCAGGCTGAAGAGGATAGCAGAAAGGTCCTTTTAGCGGCGCAGGAAGAGGCTTTAAAACTACGTAACGAAACCGAATCTGATTTGAAGGACCAACGCCAAGAGTTCCACCGCATGGAAAGCAGGCATCTGCAGCGGGAAGAACAATTGGAACGGAAAATAGAAGCCCAGGATGAGAAAGAACGAGATTTAATCTCAAAAGAGTCGGATGTTGAAAGAGTGCGAGTTGAGGCTGAGGAACTCAAGGCCGAACAATCCAAAGCCCTTGAACAGGTAGCTGGCCTCAGCGTTGAAGAGGCACGTGAACAGGTAGTACGGCGCGGTGAAGAAGAAGCCGTGCATGACCTGTCCAAGCGGTACTACGAGCTGGAGAAAGAGTATAAAGAAAAGTCCACCCAGAACGCTCGTAAGATCATCACAGTTGCCATCAACCGTCTCGCAACTGACGTAGTTTCTGAAATTACAACTTCAACCGTATCCCTGCCCAACGATGAGATGAAAGGTCGTCTTATCGGCCGCGAAGGGCGCAACATTCGCACACTTGAAGGCCTTACCGGCGTGGACGTCATCATTGACGACACCCCCGAGGCTGTGACCGTATCCTGTTTCGACCCAGTCAGGCGGGAAGTCGCACGTTTGGCTCTAGAGAAACTGGTCTCGGACGGGCGAATCCAGCCCGCCCGTATCGAGGAGATGGTCAACCGGGCCCAGGAAGAGATTGACCAGACGATATTGAAGGCTGGCGAACAGGCCACCTTCGATGCAGGGGTCAGCGGACTGGACTCGGAGTTGATACGGCTGCTAGGTCAACTGAAATACCGCTACAGCTACGGGGAAAACGTCCTGAAGCACTCCATCGAGGTCTCGTTGCTCTCCGGAATGCTGGCTGCGGAGGCCGGGGCCAATGTACAGGTCGCCAAGATGGGCGGTCTGTTGCATGACATTGGAAAAGCGGTTACCCACGAAGTCTCCGGCCCCCACGCTGAGATCGGCGCCGAGATCGCCCGGAAGCATGGCATCAACCATAGTTCTTACCGGGGTATCTTGGAACACCACAGCGACGACCATGAGACTGTCGAATCGTTCCTGGTCGCAACTGCTGACGCCATCAGCGCATCGAGGCCCGGCGCCCGCAGAGAGTCCCTGGAGCTGTATGTCAAACGGCTCAAGGAGCTTGAAGAGGTCGCCACCAGCTTCAACGGCGTTGAGCGTGTCTTCGCCATCCAGGCAGGGCGCGAGGTCCGGGTCATGGTAAAACCGGACGACCTGAACGACATCGAAGCCGCCACACTGGCCCGTAACATCGCCAAGAAGGTGGAGGAAGACCTGGTCTTTCCTGGTCAAATCAAAGTGACCGTAATTCGGGAAACTCGGAACGTAGAATACGCCAAATAACCGTAGACCCGAGTAACAAATAGGAGACCATGAAGGGGACCCAGTAGCGGGAGGGACCGGCTACTGGGTCCCCTTTCCAATATTTATCTCGGGCTTAAGGAGCTGCGGCATTAGCGCATACTTATGATCGGTGATGTGATCGGAAAGCCCGGCAGAGACGCGGTGTGCGCCCTGCTGCCCGATTTGAAACGTGAGAAGGCCATCGACTTCGTGATCTGCAACGGAGAGAACACCGCCGGCGGTTACGGAATCACCGCGGACACTACCGCCGAACTCCTGCAGAGCGGCGTGGACGTGCTTACTTCAGGCAACCACATCTGGGACAAGAAAGAGATCATCCCCCTGATGGACGAAGACCTGCCCCCGATCCGGTTGGCCAACTACCCCGACGCCCCCGGAAGAGGCTATATCCATGTGAGCGGGGTGACCGTGGTCAACCTGATGGGCCGGGTGGTCATGGCATCGTTGGACTGTCCTTTCCGTACCGCTGATGCCCTCCTGGACCAACTGAAAGAAGAGGGCAACGGCAACGTGATAATCGTGGACTTCCACGCCGAAGCGACGTCTGAAAAGCAGGCCATGGGGTGGTATTTGGATGGCAGGGTGAGCGGTGTCCTGGGCACCCACACCAATGTTGGAACCGTGGATGCCAAGATAATGCCCCAGGGGAACAGCCTATCTGACTGACGTCGGCATGACCGGACCCAGGGACTCTGTGATAGGCTCGGATAAGGACGCGGTGTTGGAACGGTTCCTTACATCTTTGCCCAACCGGCTGACAGTGGCATCCGGCCCCTGCGTGTTGAATGCGGCACTGGTTTAGGTGGACGAGGAAACCGGAAACGCCACTTCAATCGAAAGAGTAGATAGGACAGTGAATTAGATTGCCAGCGACGATAGACCTACATCTGCATACTCTGGCTTCGGACGGCCGCCTCTCACCGACAGAATTGATTCAATTGGTCGCCAAGCAGGGGCTAGAAACCATCTCCATCACGGACCATGACAGCACGGAAGGACTGGCGGAAGCCTACGAGGCCGCCAAGGAATTCCCATACATGAGGATCATCCCCGGGATTGAAATGAGCGCCGACATTCCTGGCGACGAGGTACACGTCCTAGGCTATTTCCTGGACTACCACGATGTAGAGTTTCAGGGAATGTTGACGAAATTACGCCGCGGCCGGGTCGGCCGGGCGCAGGTAATGGTCGAAAAACTGATAGCTTTGGGCAAGCCTGTGGAGTGGGAGCGGGTCCTGCACTTCGCCGGAGACGGCACGGTGGGACGCCCACACATCGCATTGGCCATGGTTGAGGCGGGTTATTTCAAAGAGCCCAAAGAGGCCTTTGAAGAATACCTGGGTAATGACGGACTGGCCTATTACGATCGCCCGAAGCTGAACCCGACCGAAAGTGTTGCGATGATCCGGAAGGTCGGCGGCGTGCCTGTGCTGGCCCATCCCACGTTCATGAACGATATGGAAGCCGGTATCGCCAGCCTGAAGAAAGAAGGCCTAGTTGGGATGGAGGTCTATTACGCCCAGTACGATGACGACACCGTGCGTCATCTGGCCAGGCTGGCACGAGAATACGACCTGATTCCTTGTGGCGGCAGCGACTACCACGGCCTGGGCAATACGGGAGAGCCCCTGCCTGGGACGTTGGGCCCACCGGAAGAGACCGTCAAACTCCTGGAAGATGCGGCCGCAGTGACCAAGTCGGCGCAAGACAAGTCGAACTAGCTAGAGTAAGCTCCAGACAATGGGCATCGTTGCACTGTACATAGGTGCGTATCTGCTGGGCTCCATCCCCACGGCCTATCTCATTGGGCGTCTGGTCAAGGGTGTGGACATCCGCGGCTACGGCAGCGGCAATGTGGGTAGCGCCAACCTGTACGAACACGTCGGGAAGGGGTGGGTCTACCCTGTGGCTGTGGTTGAGATCTTCGTCAAAGGAACGGTCCCGATCTGGGTCGCCCTGTTTGTTCTGGACATCGACCGGTCGTCGGCCTACATGATTGGTCCTCCGTTATTGACTCTAGCCGGCAACAATTGGTCGGTATTTCTGAAGCTTCAGGGTGGGCGGGGCATCGCCGTTGCGGGTGGTACGCTGCTGGCGTTGACTCCATTACTCGCTGTTGCCTGCGCTGTCATATCGATCGGCGGTTGGAAGCTCACCAAGAGCTCTGGTCTCTGGGTTTTGATCTCTCTGACGCTTCTGCCCGTGTGGGCCTACCTACTCCACGATAACCTGAACCTGGTCTGGTATACCTTTGGCATTCTCGGTCTCGTGGTCTTAAAGCGCCTATCGTCCAATTGGACACCCTTTCCAGAAGACGTATCCCGCAAGAAAGTGCTATTTAACCGGCTGCTCCAGGACCGGGACGTATCCGACCGCACCGATTGGGTACGGCGCATCCCAGAAGGTTCTTTGGGAATCAAATAGACCTAGACAAACTCTTGCTGGACCTTAGAGACGATGGAACAACAAACAGGCATTGACCAAGAACCGCACCAAACCGACTATTGCAACTGGCATCCCGCTGTAGAGACGGGCCTGTCTTGTGGTCAATGCGGCCGGAGCATCTGCACACAGTGCATGGTGCAGGCAGTGGTCGGCATCCGTTGTCCTGAGTGCGGCAAGGCCACCAAGATGCCCACGTTCGACGTGCAGCCGACCTACTACGTCAAGGCTGTGGGAGTGGGAATAGCGGTGGCGGTCGGTGGCGGTTTGCTTTGGGTAATCTTCAACTTGGTCTTCGGAAGCTTCGGCATATTGTCATCGATACCGGCTATCGCCGTCGGTTATGCTGCAGGAGAGTTGATCAGTAAATCGGTCAACGCCAAGCGGAGCAAGGCCCTCGCTTACATCGCTGCCGGAGCGGTGGTAGGCGCATTCATCATTGCCCTGCCGTCAATCCCAACGATGGGCTTCTTCGGCTTAATCATACTGTTCGTCTCTATCTACACCGCCGTGCAACGGGTCAAGTAGCTCCCGCAAGATACGCTCCACCGTTTGCCCTAGTACGTCGCCTTGGAACCCCCTCCGGTGTAAGAACGCGCCCAATCTGCGTCTAAACAACGCGGCGTCCTGCACCGGAAGCTTGGCCGCATATTTGGAACCGGCTTTGTAGGCGTTTGCCGAGGAATCGAAGTCCGAAAGGGTTTCCCGTATCACCTCACGATCCACCCCCAGTCTTTGCAGTTCCTGTCTAATCACCGCTGGCCCCCGTGGCCGGAACTTTTCCCGCTGCTCCCGCCATTCCCTGGCGAATTCCGCGTCGTTCAACAGGCCCTGGCGGCGCAGGTCAGACAGCGTCCGGTCGATCACATCCTCAGTGTATTTGCCTTTCAGACGTCGTTCGACCTCTTTCTCCGACCGGGACCGGTATGTTAACAAGCGTAGGGCTGCGTTCTTGGCCTTCTGGTAGGAGGGTTCGGGGTCTTTGGCCGCATTTTTTGGTCCAGCCATCGGTAGATACTCCGGGTGAACTGAGGTGGCGAAAAGAGTGTTCAAGTGGGCAATAAAAACGGCCGTGTTGGAGATCATGGGACTGTCACTCCAACCGGCCGTTTTATGCGTGTTTGTTAGCCGAAACTACTCGTTGTCGTCCGGCTCCAGGATGGTGTTGCCCGAGAGGATGTCGGTGATCGAGTCTGTTGTATTGGAAGAGTTTCCGTAGGCCGAAGCCTCGCTCGAGGATACCTGGTTGTCTGGCGCTGAGTTTTCGAGCGGACCGCGGAGGCGGCCTTCCACGGAGGCGGCGATCTCGGGGTGCTGGATTAGAAACTCCTTGGAATTCTCCCGGCCCTGACCCAATTTGGTCTCGCCGTAGGAATAGAAGGCGCCGGACTTCTTGATGATGCCCTGTTCGACGCCGATCTCTAGGATGTCGCCCATCTTGCTGATCCCTAGGTTGAACATGATGTCGAACTCGGCGACCCGAAAGGGCGCGGCGACCTTGTTCTTCACAACGCGGGCCCGGACACGGTTGCCGATGACCTCAGCCCCCTGCTTGATGGACTCCACCCGGCGCAGGTCGATGCGGACTGAGCTATAGAACTTGAGGGCTCGTCCACCGGGAGTGACCTCTGGGCTGCCGTAGGTGACCCCGATCTTCTCCCGAAGTTGGTTGATGAAGATTACGGCGGTCTTGGACCGGTGAATGGTGCTGGTCAGTTTGCGCAGGGCCTGGGACATGAGCCGGGCCTGCAATCCCACATGGGTGTCTCCCATGTCGCCTTCAATCTCTGCTTGGGGCACCAGGGCAGCTACGCTGTCCAGGACCACCGCATCAACCGCTCCGCTGCGGACCAGTTGCTCGGTGATGTCCAACGCCTGCTCTGCGCTGTCTGGCTGGGCGATCAAGAGATCGTCTAACTTGAGGCCGCAACTGGCGGCGTAGGTGGGATCAAGGGCGTGCTCAACGTCGATGTAAGCCGCGATTCCGCCCAGCTTCTGAGTCTCGGCCATGATATGGATGGCTAGAGTCGATTTACCTGCGGATTCCGCGCCGAAGACCTCGGTGACCCGTCCGCGGGGTATTCCGCCGATGCCCAATGCAATGTCCAGGGCCAGAGAACCTGTGGGGATGCACTCGGTGGCCAGGGAGTCGTATATCTCGCCAAGGCGCATCACGGCGCCCTTCCCATGGTCTTTCTCGATCTGTCCGAGTGCCGTTTCCAGGGCCTCGCGCCTGATTTTGTTTGCCTTGTCTGTTTTATCTGTACTCGTCATCCTCACCCATCCTTAAATCCAACGTCGCGCGCCAATCGTCAATCGCTGGCGCCGGTCGTTTAGCCCGAAGCTTGGTCAGTTGTTGGGTCAGCTTCCGCTGGTCCAATCTCGGGCGCATCCTAACATCACCCCCCGCCACCCAACAAGAAGAAAGTGTCAGTACAAATGTTCTGTTATTAATAAGCCAAAGAATATTGGGGCCAACCGGCCCCGTTTAAAAGTCTCAAGTGCCGCCCTTGAAACCGATGGTTACGACTCCGTTCTCGACGATGACTGGTGTAACCCGCTCTCCGGCGGTCAGTTCCAACAAAGCAGTAATCTGGTCGGCCTGCTTTGATAGGTCAATCTCGGTGTACTCCACCTTGCGCTGTCGATAGTCCATCTTAGCGGCAGAGGAATAGGCGCAGTCTGGGTGGGTATAGATGATTGTGCTTGCTTGGGCCACGTTTGACTCCTGATAGTTCCTAGTTTAAAGAGTTAAGCGGGAGATACCCGACATAAGCTGTGAATGGTGGTAATTGTACGGCTGGCCTGCGAATTCTTCAACGAGCAGGGCGGCTTATGAAGGCGGTTCTGCTGGATAGGTGCAACGGAGTGGTATGCTGTAGGCACATATTCGGCAGACCGCGCATGCGGCTGGACCCACCCAACCCAGGAAATTTTCTACCTTGACTGACCACGCCCAAATTGGAGGCCACTCAAACAGCTTGGCGGCCTTGTCGGCGTTGCTGGAGCAATACGCCACAGGCACCGGCAGGATAAATCCCAGGCCCAGAGGTGCCCGGCTGAGCGAGGAGATTCGGGCTACTCTGGAAGATGCGGTCGCCGCGCTTGAAAACACCTACGGTGAACTTGTTTCCCCTGGGGAATTGCTCGTCTTTGGCAACGGTTGTTATGCCATCGGGCGGCACGCCGATGCCTCTGAGGCCTATCTGTCCATCCTGGCGGACGAGCCGTCCAACGCCAACGCTCGGTTCAATCTGGGTTTGGCTTACCTGCGCCTGAGAAGTCCGCAAGACGCCGTCCGGGAGTTCACAGACTTGCTGGTCCAACAACCTCTGCTTGCCGAAGCTTTTTACCAACGGGGCAATGGGAATGACGACCTGGGCCAAACAGACAGGGCTATAGCAGACTACGAACGGGCCATTGAGCTGGAGCCGGAGTACGTGCATGCCATGTTCAACCGGGGGATTTTGCTGGCCCAAACCGGACGCCATCAGGAGGCTGTGGCCCAGTTCGATAAGGTGAACGCCATCCGCCCAGACATTTCCAACAACCACCTGAACCGTGGCGCCTCACTGGACGAATTGGGACGGCACGACGAGGCGATTAGCGCCTACACCAAGGCGACCGAACTGAACCCAGAGAACTCCTTAGCCTTGTTCAATCGTGCCCGGACGAACTACTACCTGGGGAATCTTGAGAGCGCTTTGACCGACTATTCCGCTGTGATTCAACTCACCCCGGAAGATGCCGAGGCATTTAATAACCGGGGATTGATCTACGACGCCCTTAAAGACTACGAAAGCGCCGTGGCGGACTTCGATTCCGCGCTGGAACTGCGGCCCTTATTCGCAGAGGCCTACAGCAACCGGGGCGCTGTCTTGGAGATCATGGGAGACTTGGATGGGGCGCTGGTGGAATACAATCATTCTCTGGAGTCGGACCCGGAACTGGCGTCAGCACATTACAATGCCGCCCGGCTGTACTCACGGACCGGAGACGTCGCCGCCTGCCTGAAGCACCTTGACCGGGTGTTGGAGATAGCTCCTCAGTTGGCCGAAGACGCCGCCAATGACGAGCATCTGGGTTGGGCATTAGAGATGAAGAACCTGCGCCGCGATATGGAATCGGAAGATGGCAGTCAGGAAGAGAACTAACCCTCTGGGCTAGCGGTGACTTGAGGAAACGGGTCCAAGGTCGGCATCGGGGTCTTCTACGACTATGTCGCCGTCTTCCGATCTGTCATCATCTTCAATGTCGCGGTAGACCGGGTGCGACACAACGGATAGCCGCCGCCGTCGGGTGAACATGCTCCGCAACAGGACCAGCGACGCCAAGATAACCAGGCCTGTAACGATGTCGCGCTCCATCTGATAGTACTGGCTGATTGCCAGCATCACCATGAAACAGACTGATATCCCCCAGGTGGACCGGATTGGGGAATGTCGCATCAGAACGATGGTTGCCACGCCCGCTGCCATTCCCAGCACCGCCAACGCCGGCATCAGGGCCAGTGTTACGCCAATGAGGGGCGCCATACCGTCGCCGCCCCTGAACCCGGTGAATACCGATTTCCAGTGGCCCACCACTGCAGCCCCGCCGGCCACCAAGATCAGGGCCGGAGGAACGCCAAAGTACCAGGCAGCGAATACCGCTGCCGCGCCCTTGGCCACGTCTCCAACCAAGACCAGAACACCGGTGCGGTGTCCCACGTTGAAGAACACGTTTGCAGTGCCGGCCAAGGTGCTGCCGGTGGTGAAGACATCGATCCCCCGGATTCGCGAGGCGATGTGGGCGAATGGCAGAGCGCCTAGCAGATAACCGGCGGCCACAGCCAACACCATATTTTGGACCATTTGTAGGTCTTCTATCATGGTCTGCCTATGGCCTGATGAAGCGTCCGGCTGGAAGAATTCGGGCCGATGTTGATGGAGTCATAAGGAGTAGTTCCAATGGTTCGCCGTGGTTCCCGTTGTTTCTAATTACAATCATATACCAACCAACGGGATGGGGATAGGCAATCGGCGCCACGGCAGCCGTTGAGGGTTGGTTAACCCTGTTTTTCCCCTACGAACAGCCAATAACCCAACTCCCCACTGGTCACCATCTCTCTGACCTTGGCTATCAGTTCGGGAGACAGCTTAAGTCGACCATCACCGGCGGGAACGCCGCTGACCCTTTGAAACGCCAGGAA
>Ga0207966_1000252_pt1 | contig 30677 bp, 28 predicted proteins | sample Knorr_S23_td_NAD_FD_185611 | JGI IMG/M metagenome (GOLD analysis project Ga0207966, IMG submission 185611) | Marine microbial communities from Southern Atlantic Ocean transect - Knorr_S23_td_NADW_ad_2500m_LV_B (SPAdes) (version 2) | ecosystem: Environmental > Aquatic > Marine > Oceanic | place...
CGACAAGGACTCGATCTTCAATGCCGTGAAACGATTCGCCGATGAGCACGACGCCCGGATGTCCCGCCAGGCGGCTGCATTCAACGGCGCCAGCAGCTAACTGAAATGGCCGTTGGGCACGGCATGATCGGCATCGCGACCACGAACGCACTACCGACAATGGCACCGGATGGGGGCGCCGAGCGAATCCTGGGTATCGACCCGCTCGCCATTTCGGTTCCGGCAAAAAATGAATACCCGATTTCGTACGACGCCGCGTTCAGCGGAACGGCCCACGGCAAGATCAGGGTGTACGCCCAGAAAGGCCTGGAACTCGAAGAAGGCTGGGCGCTCGATGCCGACGGACACCCGACGACCGATCCACTGGCGGCGATCGACGGGTTGCTCAGGCCGATCGGCGGCTACAAGGGAGCGTCCCTCGCGCTGATTATGGGAATACTTTCGTCGATGCTTTCGGGGGCTGCATATGGCACTGAGCTCGGGAACATGGAAGTTGGCCCCGAAGCCGGAAAAGACGGCCACTTCTTCATGGCGATCAATATCGAATTCTTCGTTGACCCCGAAGAATTTACCGGCCGGGTCGACCGGGCGATTCAACAGGTACACAACACCCGCAAAGCGCCGGGAGTGGACCGAATATGGATGCCTGGCGAACGGGAATATGCGACCCGAAAAGAGAACTCGGAGAACGGGATTCCGTTGAGCCAGGAGTCGCTCGACGATCTGTTTGCAGCCGCAACAACGGCCCGAGTGAACGTGGAGCAGTTCGAGGCTGGTCTAAATGGATAGCCCGATCAAACTTGCGGTCGTCGGTGTCGGGTGGGCCGGCTCTCGCCATACCGACGCAATCACCGAGTTGCGCGCGAGCGACGATCGAATCGAAATTGCCTGTTTTGTCGATAACGACCCGGAGCACCTTGAAGAAACCGCTTCGAAGTACGGCGTTCTGCAAACCTATCCCTCACTGGGCGACGCACTCGTCGGTCCACTGATAGACGCCGTCGATATCGCCACCCCCCACGTCCTGCACGAATCGATGGCCGTCACGGCTCTCGATGCCGGGAAGCACGTCATTGTCGAAAAGCCGATGGCGATGAACGTTGATGAAGCGACCCGAATGATCGAGGCCGCCGATGCAAACGGCGTCAGGCTGTTCGTGGCTGAAAATCAAACCTACGAGCCGTACATCAAGTTTCTGCAGAAAGTCGTGGAGTCGGGCGAACCACTGGGCCAGGTGACCGCCGCAAGCGTCGCGTCGGGATTTCGACCCCGGGGCAGGTATGGCTATCCGGGTCGGCGAGCATGGCTGGCTGAACCCGAGTTTGGCGGGACGGGCTCATGGATGCTGCACGGTATCCACACCCTTGCTGGGGTGCGGGCAGTCTTTGGCGATGTGGCCCGCGTTTACGTTCAGGAGCACAAGACCCCGTCGTTCGAGCGGCGCGACCTGGAAGGCACGATGTCGGCGCTCCTGACCATGGCTTCAGGCGTGAATGTCAGCGTAGTCCAGTCACCCGAAACCCGGTTCAGGGGCAACACTGGCGGGTACCTGGTCCATGGGGAGAGGGGGTCGATACGAGCGACGGCTGATTCATATGAACTGTTTGTCGATGGCGAAGACCCGGCAACGCGGAACTATCCGGAGTCCGCACTTAGTTCGTACGCTCTCGAATTCAAGGTATTTACGGACTATATCGGTGGCGATGATTCGGTAGCGACCACCGGCGTTTCGGAACGCAAGACCCTGGCCGTGATCCAGGCCGGAGCGGAATCGACCGCCAGTGGAACAGCAATCGATATCACCGAGCGCTTCGGCGAGTTGTAGCGAATCGCTCTCGCCCGGGCGAAGCAGAATGCGACGGACAACAATCCCTAGTCCGGCGAGTCCGAGTCGCCGTAGGCCAGTTTCAATCTCGCAAGGGACTCGTCTGGCAGCGTTCCGTTAACCGCCGCGACGTTCGCTTCAAGGTGGGCGATGCTCGAGGTTCCAGAGATTACCGTTGTGACCGCTTCAGGTTCCGCTGCAAACTGGTAGCCCCGGCGAATGAGTTCAGCCGGGTCGCCGTCCGAAAGCCAGTCCAACGCGGAGTCACCGGCATCCTCACCCCATTCACCCATGCGCTCACGCAACTTTTCGGGCCGGGTGAGCGTGAGCCTGACCGGTGCCATGTTCAGCACCCCGGTCGATGAACTGGCGGCGAGCGGCAGGGCGTTCTTAGCCGCCCACTGGTTCATGATGCCGTACTTGAGCATCGCAGAGTCCCAGACGTCGGGGTGACGCTCCATCGCCACCGACATGCCATCGTGACGTGCGTCTATCGTCAGCATTTCTGTAACGCCCAGGAACCGTGTTTTGCCCTGTTCCTGCAGACGCTGCATAACAGGGATGAAAATCTCGGCCATCTGGTCGTAATGATGCGGCAGCACACCGTGGACCTGGAAGATATCGACATAGTCGGTCTCCAGCCGCTCAAGGCTCTGCTCAAGCGCCCGGACCGGAACCTCGGGGTCGGTGAGGAGATTGCCGTTCACGCGGCAAGTCCACTTGGTGGCAATCAGGTACGTGTCTCGCGTGTGACCGCCCAGCGCACGGCCCAACATCGCCTCGGCTTCGCCATAGGCTTCGGCCGTATCGAACAGGTTCACACCCAGTTCAAGAGCACGGGCGATGAGCGCTGCGCGACCTGCATCGTCGAGGCCTGTTTTCTGGCCGAACTGAGAAGGGCCGCCGGTTCCGTAGCTGAGAAGCGAAACGTCCACACCGGTATCGCCAAGTTTTCTGTACTGCATTTTGAGACAAACGCTGCCGGCTAGTACTCGAGAATGGCTCGCCCCAGGATCTTGCCGCTCTGCAGATCGTCACAGGCTTCGTTGATATCGTCGAGCTTGTACCGCTTCGTCACAAGCTTATCGAGCGCGAACTTACCTTCCTTGTAAAGGCGCAGGTACATGCTGAAATCCTTATCCGGGTAGGTCGCACCCAGCGAACCCCGGTACTGGCGCTGGTGGAACATGAAATGTCCCGGCCAGATGGTCATTTCCGGGCCCGGCATTCCGATCAGAACCGCCATGCCGCCGATATTTTCGGCTCCCGATCCTCCGCTGCGTGTCACAGGGAGAATCTGCTCGTTCGTTATTCGCAGGCCGATGGCGTCGAAGGCGTAATCGACCCCGCCTCCGGTCATTTCGATGATCGCTTCGACCGGGTCCACCTTGCTGGCATTGACGGTGTGGGTCGCACCGAATTCCTTTGCGAACTCCAGCTTCGCATCGTCGAGGTCGACTGCGATGATCGGGTAGGCCTGCAAAACCGACGCCATTTGTATGGCCGACATGCCGACTCCGCCAACGCCGAACACGGCGACCGACTCGCCCGGTCGGACCTTTGCGGTGTGGGTCACTGCCCCCGCCCCGGTGAGGACAGCGCAGCCCACGATCGAGGCGAGGTCTTTCGGAGCGTCGTCGTCGACCCTGACTACGTAGCCGCCCCACACGATGGCGTCTTCGCCCCAGGTGTAGGTAGAGCCGGCCAGCGGTTCTTCCTGCCAGGTCACCCCGGCGGGCGGTGCGTTAAAGCGGCCCCTTACCGGCTCCCGGGGGACCCACGTCACGATCGCAGCATCGCCCTCTTTCACGTGGTCGACGCTCGAGCCGACTTGAGTTACGACCCCAAATCCTTCGTGACCGAGCAGGGTTGGGGTCTTCGTCTCGACGTTGTGCATCTGGTGGAGCTGCGAGTGACACACGCCACTTGAGTACAACTTCACGACGACCTGGTCGGGCTGCGGGTCCGGGATGTTGATCTCGTCGACTATCAGCGGCTTGCCATGACCGACATGGATGGCTGCTCTGCTCTTCATTGTTGCGGAGTCCTCAATCGCTGGTTACTCCAGCGTACGTTTCGCGTTGTTCGGCATACATCCAAATCATGCTAAACGCGGGCCAGAAACTGGCGAAAAATGGAATGGTCGAAACAGGCCCACAAGTCTAGCATCGCCGAAGTGGACTGTACTCTCGCCAAACACCTCGCTACACCCGCGAATGCACACCCGCCCTGGAACCGGCAAGTCGTCCGAATACGGCCCCTGCCGTAAGGCCGCTACCGCCAGGGTAGTTTTCGTAAAAGAGTCCGCCCACAAGTTCACCCGCCGCGTACAGACCGGGGATCGGGTATCCCTGAGTATCGATCACGCGGGCATCGGTGTCGATCTTCAATCCGCCGAATGTGAAGGTAATCCCGCAGGTAACGGCGTACCCGGTGAAGGGCGGCTGATCCAATCTCAACGCCCAGTTTGATTTCGGTGGGTTTATCCCCACCGTGCCTTTGCCATCGAGTCGGGACGGGTCGTATTCACCCTCTACGACAGCACCGTTGTACTCCGATACCGTGCGTGAAAACTCGACTGGATCGATCCCGAGCGCCTCTGCAATCACCTCGATACTATCGCCGGTAGCGCTCATCACTTCGCGAATTTTGTACTCGTCACGCAGCCGGGCCGTCACCTGGCTGTCGAATATCTGGAACGCGATACGCCCGGGCTGGTTCAGGATTTCTTTGCCGTAGCGGGCGTAGGTAAAGTTCCGAATATCAGCGCCTTCATCGACGAAGCGAACTCCATCTCGATTAACTATCAGGCCCAGCGGGTAGGAGTGTTTCTGGAACAAATCGCCAATGCGACGGTCACCAAACGGCGGGGCTCCGGCGTCCCATGCCACCGCGTGGCAGCCGCTGTAATTGCCGAACGGCTGGGCACCTATCGACAGCGCCATGTTGATGCCGTCTCCGGTGTTGGCAGCGGTTCCCCTCACCTTCGCGTAGTCCCACGCCGCACCCAGGTACCGCACCCTCATCTCGGGATTGGCTTCAAATCCGCCGCAGGCGAGTACGACGCTGCCCGCTGAGACCGTTCGAAAACCACGCGGCGATCGTGTGACAAGACCCGCGATTGCGCCATCCTGATCGACTTTCAACTCTGAGCCCATAGTCTCGTAAGCGATCGGAATACCTTCTCGCTCACATGCCTCGAACAGCGAGTCGATCAGGCCCACACCCGCGCCGACCGTTTCACATGCGAGGCCGCCCCAGAATTTGAACTTCCCATCGACCTCGTAAGCCTGACGACCGTAAGCGAGGACATATCGGACACTCTTACTCTTCATCCATTTCACGGTTTCCGAAGCGCTGGAAACCAGCTTCTGTGCCAGACCGGGGTCTGCGAGTCCCTCTGTCACACGCATCAGGTCTGCGTAGAAATCGGATTCGGAGTAAGGGTCGATCTCAATGCGGTCTTTGTCAGAATCAGTCATCGGGCCGACGACGTTTTCCAGGTCTTCAAGTCCTGTGAAGGGAAACCTGAAAAGCCCCCCGGAAAAGTAAGAGTTGCCCCCGCGGGCATGCTCGGGAGCCTTTTCGAGGACGAGCACGCTGGCACCCTGTTCTCGTGCAGCCAAGGCCGCACAGAGCGCGGCGTTTCCACCTCCGACGACAACGACGTCGTATTCATCGCCGTCCTCAATTATTGCCTCTGAAACCAACCCGGTTCCCTTCATCTGGTAGCTGAACCGTCCCTGCGCATACTGTCGCCCGACAAACAATTTCCACCAGGCCGCCACAGGCATTGTAGCTACGGGGCGAGCAGGGACATCAGGTCTACCTCGCATGTGGCCAGGGCTGTGAAGAGGCTCAGGTCTGGAGCGCCCCCGGCCAGCAGGTTGTCAATTTCATCTTCGCCGATTTCAGTAGTCAGGCACATGATCTGTTCAGGAGTGAACATTGATTCGATTTCCGCCAGACCCGGAATCACTGCAGTCGCTTCGACCTGGACAGTCGGATCGGGGGTGGCATCCCTTGAGCTGCCTGTGTCCAGCGGCAGCTCGGCGTCTTCCAGCAGAGCGTCCAACTCGACACCGCAGACATCGAACGCTGAGAACAATGCCGCCAGGTCGCCGACATCAGGTTCACCGGCAGTGGGATCAACCAGCGACAGGCCTGCTTCGCCCAACTCGCCAAAGAGGCATGCGAGCTGACCGGATGTCATTCCCGTTTCTTCGAAATCTGAATCGTCGAGCGCACCACACTCAACCAGAAGCGGGAACAGATCAGCAATCGCCGAGAAATCGATTTCGTCGGTAGCAAGGCTGCTGCCCATGCTAATGAGATCGGTCAGACCTGTCGGACCAACACCGTTCACGATGCATTCGAGCGCATCGATCCCGCCGTACTCGTCGAAACCGTAATCGGCATCGTTCAAAGAAATCGCAGCGCGTTCTTCGTCGTTCAGACAGAACACACCTTTCAGGAGACTGATAGCTGAATCCACCTCAAGTTCCTCGGCAAAAAGCCCGGCCGCGGACAGCCCGGTAGTCTGCTCCCTGATGCAACTCATCGTGGCATCGCTGAGACCTCCAGCTTCACGATCAAGCTGGCCCGCGAAAACACGTTGGACAGTCTCGTCGCTGATGCAGCCATCGATAGCGTCTGCTTCGTCCACCCAGAACGAGCCTGAGTCCACCGAAGATTCGAGCATCGCTATTACCTGGTCACGACCTCCCATTGCATCGGACACGCAAGACGCCTCAGATTCAGGAAGAGCTTCGAAAAATCCGATCGGATCTTCGGTGGGATCGATCGATATTGCCACAAGCGGAACCGGGGTCGAAGTCGGCTCGGGAGTAGGAGTTGGCGTTGGCGGAACCGGAGTTGCCGCCGGCGGTACTGGCGAAGGCGTCGCAGTCGGCGTTGCAGTTGCGCTCGTACAGGCAACAACTACTACCAGTACTGCTGCAAGCAGCGAAAAAACTACTGACTTCTGGCGAAACATTCCTGTAGACCCCCGGCCTTAGCTGGATTGTCATATTCCCGTAAAAGAACCAGCGCACGGCTAATTATCCACCATGCTGGACTTTTCCAGTCTAAGGACCAATCGCTATCACTGTATTCAGTATTTTTTGTCCTTTAGGGTAGTTGAGCCAGTGCTTGCCGGCTAAAACAGGCAAGTTCAATCGGAAATCCCGAGCAGTTCACGCCTGAACAGGCTCAAAGTGCCCATCGCGGCGCGGCGTCGATCGGGAGCACCCCTGCCTGCCGACCGCACGTGGCGGGCCCGTTCCCCGTTTGGCCCGGAGACGACGATGTACGTTTCTCCCCTGCCAAGATTCTCGGTCCGCTGATCGCCTTCTTCTACCCCGTGGACTGCGATTCCGTACGTTGCTCCCGATGTTTGCCTGATTGCACGTGCCAGTGCTGCTGCCCGCTCAGCGCCATCTTCAAACGGTGGATTCTCGCCACCCGCCCGGGCGATTTTCTCCAGCGCATCGTTCGTATTTGCGATCGCACTCTCCAGGAACGCAGGGCCAGCCGCTTCCTGGATTGCTGCGGCTACTGCTCCTCCGCTGAGATCCTCGCACGTAGCAACGGTTGCCTTGCTTTCAGCCACGAGTTTACCGATTACCGACTCGATCGTTTCGTCGTCGACGCCGAAAATGTGGTCGCCCAGCAGCTCCCTTACCTCTGTGTCTACAACATCGATCAGTCCGTTCGCCTCATCAATGCTTTTGGCAAGCGCGGCAATCCGAACATCGACCTGTCCGGGGTGGGCAAGCACGCCGACCGTCGGGTTTGCCGATTCAGCGATCAGGTGTCCGATGCGGTCGTCAACTGCACTCTCTCCGAGATCGGCGACTTTCAGGATCCGGTAGTGGATCATCTGGGTAAGGCCGAATTTTTCTCGCAGGTAGGGGATCACCTCGTTTTCCACAAGCCATTTCATCTCGAACGGCACCCCCGGCAGGCTGATCGTCACGCCCCGGTCGGTTTCCACGATGAATGCTGGCGCGGTGCCGTTCGGGTTGCGAACGACGATTGCGCCATCGGGTATTTGCGCCTGGCGTTCGTTGTTCTTCGTCAGGATGAATCCGCGTTTCTGGAACCTCTCCCGCAGCTCAAGCAGCGAACCGGGATCGGTCACAACCTTGCGGCCTGTGACCTTCGCAATCGCCTCGCGTGTCAGGTCGTCCTGCGTGGGGCCGATCCCGCCGCCAGTGACCACGACATCGGAACGGTCAAGCGCACGATCAAGTACTTCGACCATCCGGTCCATGTTGTCGCCCACAGTCGTTTTGTAAAACAGGTTCACACCCGCTTCGGCCAGTCGCTGCGCGATCCACGATGCATTGGTATCAACGATCTGGCCGAGCAACAGTTCCGAGCCGATAGAGACGATTTCTGCGTTCATAAATTGTTCTTGGTCCTGTCCGGTCGGGACCGGATTGAAAGTCGGGTCGACTCCCGCCTTATGACGACGGGTTCTCTACTCAAGGGCCAAAAGTAGTGCCGATACTGGCTCTGGTCAATATCTGGAGGGCAACAACCAGGGAGGTGGTCACCGTAATCGTCGATTAGCAGGACTCATGCGCTTGACTTAAATAGAACATGTGTTCGATACTAGCACAAACGTTCTAATAGACGGACGTTAGTTCTGAAGAGGTCAAGATGAACCAGGCTGCAGGCGCTATTGCCACACCGGAACGGCCCTTGAGGCTGAACCCGCCAACACCGGGGCACAGGTCGCCGGAAGCTGGATTGCAAAATGATGGGTTAAACGCGGCATGGACGAGGATCGTCCAGGGTGTCACCGATCGTGCGAGCAGCGAAAGTTCAATCATCACGGTCGATCTTGCCGAGGGTGAGAGCGCCCGGGAGTTTTCGACACGGTTGAGGATGCTCTTACTGTTTATGAACCGTGAAACAGGTTCTGTTTCCGCCACGGTCTCCCCTTCTTTCCAGAACGACACTTACCCGGCGATGCTGGCCCTCGTGAACGGATTTCACCGCTCCGGGGCAGGCGAAGACTGGAGTCCGGACGGTCCTCGGGCAATACGAGTGGGTAAGGCCAGCCACCTGTTCATTAGCGTGAATATGCCGGTTGCAGGTCGGAGTCCTTCACCCGACACCATGCTCGAGATTGTTGGGGCGCACATGATCGATGCCGCCTGGTACGACCAGCGTGTGCGCCCGCGTGCGTCTTATCCCGGACTGACCACCGTGATGTTCGGGGTTCCCAAAGAACCCACGGGTCACGATGCCAACGGCTCGATCTTTGGCAAGTCGATTTTTGAACGAGAACGCGCCAGGAACCTGTCGGGCAGGGCTGGCGGGGTTCACTTTTCACGGCAACTGGACTGGGCCGATACCGCGGCAGTCTGAGTTCGTATTTATCCGCTTATTGCTTTTCGACTAATTATTGGCTGTGGAGGTTTCCCGATGGTGATGACGCTGGCTCCTGAGGCATCCGGTCCTGTTGCAACCGCTCTGGCTGCGCCACCTTTGAATGCACCCGTTGGGGGGACACTCGCTCCTGTCAGGTCCGACACGCTGCCGGAAAATACCCGCTACAAAGATGATGGCTGCGATGTTTCTTCGACCTGCCTCGACTGTCCGCTGCCGCTGTGTAAGTACGACGACCCCGGCTGGTTGCAGCGAGAGAGCCGCAGGACGCGCGACGATGAAATATTCCGCTTGCGGCAGAAAGGGGTTCCTGTTGCAGAAATTTCGCAGCGGTTCGAAATAAGCACTCGAACTGTTCACCGGATCGTTCAACGTGGTGGAGCGACTCCAGTTTCTGTTGCCGAAGAGGACGATGGCCCGCTGATTTCGCTTCGAGAACTTGCGGCCTCTTCACTGTTCAGGGCCCCGACTCCGCTGCCTCCGCTTCGGGAAAGCGCACCTGCCCGGCTCGCAATGAATTAGAGGTCTGGCAACCCGGAAGGCGAGGACATCCCTCGTAACGCCGCTACACTGTTCGATATGACCACCGGCCCGGCGCTGCCCGAACGTCCACAACTACGGCCAGTCGAAGTAAGTCGCATCTCTCACGAGGGAAGCGACTTACTTCATGTTAAAAGACCCGCGCCGTTTCAGCGAGGAATCACTACTGGTTCCGGTTTCACTCGGGCCGTACCTCCAGAACATAGACGGCACGAACACGGTTCAGGAGATCATTGAAGCTGCGTCAAGCACCGGCGAGCAGGCCGATACCGGTCGTCATTCTGGGTGATCTGCTTGGCCGTCTGGACCAGATGTTCCTGCTTGAGAACGGTGCTTACACCGATGAGATGCAGAAACGGCTCGACGAATACCGGCGCGCACCGGCCCGTAAAGCAGCGCTGGCCGAACTTGCATATCCGGGTGATCGCGACGATCTGCGGGCGCACCTCGACGGTATGGCCTTCCCGTAGATGCTGGGTGCGAACGATGTTCAACTTGCCGGGCAACGACCCTCTAGTGAACTAAAAGCAGTCGTCTCGCCGCACATCGATTTCGAGCGAGGGGGTGACTCGTACGCCACGATCTGGGAGCAGGTATGTGCCGATCTCAGGGAGGTCGAACTGTTCGTTGTGTTTGGAACGGATCATGCGGGCGACGGGCCCCGGTTGACTCTCACAAACCAGCGCTACGAATCACCAATTGGTGGGCTGGAGACCGACCGGGAACTTGTAGGCCAACTTGCACAGATTCTTTCAGCAGACGACTCGATCGAAAACCACGCGTTCGCAGACGAGTTCAACCACATCAACGAACACTCGATCGAACTTGCATCGATCTGGCTGCACCGGGCGCTTGGCAGATCGCAGGCAAAAATGCTGCCCGTGCTTTGCGGGTCGTTCGGACGTTCTCTGGAGGACGGCGAACCCGCCGTGGACGCCCATCTGCAGATCGGTGCCGTCATAGAGCAGCTGAAAGAAATCGCAATTCAACGTCGCACCGTGTTTGTCGCAGCTGCCGACCTATCGCACGTGGGAGCCGCCTTTGGTGACCCGGAGCCAGCGCCCCCGGACGGCGAAACTCGCGAGCAAGTCCGCTCACGCGACGAGAAACTGCTTAGGGCAATCACACACGGTGATCGACAGCAGTTTTTCGAGTTGGTCAGGGCCGACTCAGACAGCAACAAGGTTTGCGGCCTCGCACCTATCTACATGACCCTCTGGGCCGCGGGCGCTAAGACCGGCACCTGGAACGGATACCTGCAGTGTCAGGCCGACGAGGCCGATACTTCATTCGTGTCGATAGCGGGCGCAGCACTCTACGGTTGATGCTGGACCGAGCGGCCAACATTTGGGCCGCCGTGCGATCACCGAGACGTGGAGGATTCGAGCTGCGTCGAGCCGCTGACCAGTTCGCCCGTCGCCTGGTACAGCGCGCGCTCGACGATGTTCATGGCCCGGTCGGCGACCCGCTCGACGTTGTGAGCCACCCACATCAAGTAAGTGGCCCGCTCGGTGCTGTCCGGGTTGCTCTTCACCAGCTTCATCAGATCGGCCTGCACCGTTGCGTACAGGTCGTCGACAACGTCGTCGTCTTTTTCGAGATCCACACTGAGCTGGCGCACTGTTTCGGCGTCGCGGCTGATAAACGCCTCCAGTGCGCGTTTCAGCATGCTCACCGCCATGTCGCCCATGCGGGGGATATCGATCAACTCTTTGAGCGGCGGCTCGTCTCCCATCGTGATGCTGATCTTCGCAATACCTTCTGCATAATCGCCAATCCGTTCAAGTTCACCGGCGATGTGTAACGAAGCGACAATCCGCCGGAGATCGCCCGCCATCGGGGCCTCGCGCCGGAGGAGCTCGATGCACGACCTCTCGATCTCAAGCTCGGTCTCGTCGATGCGATCGTCTTCGTCGATGACCGTCTGAGATCGTTCAAGGTCCCGATTTTTCAGAGCATTAAGCGAGTTGAAAATCGCCTGCTCGACGAGCCCGCTCATCAGGATCAGCTCGGCCTCAAGCCTGCCCAGGTCCCTGTCAAAGTCCTGTCGACCGGTCCGTAGTATGTTGCCCTGTTCATTCATGCTGGCCCCAGTGTACCCCCGCTGCCACTAGCCAATGCGGCCCGTAACGTACGCTTCCGTCCGCTCGTCCTTCGGGTTACCGAAGACCTGGTCGTTTGTACCGTATTCAATCAACTGACCGACCCTCTCCTCGCCGGCCATCATCACCGCAGCGTAATCTGAAATTCGGGTGGCCTGCTGCATGTTGTGGGTCACAATGACAATGGTGACCTCACTCGAAAGCTCCTGGATTAGCTGCTCGATAGCCTGTGTCGAAATCGGGTCGAGAGATGAAGCAGGCTCGTCCATCAACACGATTTCCGGGTTGACCGCGAGTGCTCGCGCAATGCAGATCCGTTGCTGCTGACCACCTGAAACACTTAGCCCACTGTCGCTCAGCCTGTCCTTGACTTCGTCCCAGACCGCCGCGCGCCTCAGCGACGACTCGACGATCTCGTCCAGATCATCTGTCATTCCGTTGATCCGCGGGCCAAACGCAACATTTTCGTAGATGCTCTTTGGAAACGGGTTCGGACGCTGAAATACCATTCCAATCCGGAACCTGATTTCGGTGGGATCGACATCGGGTCCGTAAATATCCTGTCCGGCGAACTTGACTGTACCCTTCACAGTTGCGCTCGGGATCAGATCGTTCATCCTGTTGAAGCAGCGCAACAGTGTGCTCTTGCCGCATCCCGAAGGTCCGATCAGCGACACGACGCTGTTTTTGGGCACCTGGAACATGACGTTGCTGATTGCCGTGTTATTACCGTACGCCACCGATAGATTGCGTGTCTCCAACACCGGCTCGACATCGTCGAACGTGATGATGTTTTCGGATAGTCCGGCTTGCGATAGGGAATCGGTGTAGCTGAAGGCCATTGCTTGTTCTGCTGGCGAGCCTGCTCCGCGTCTGATTGAAGTTCGAATCCTAAGCGTAATTGCGGAACGTTAACGGAATGAAAAACACCCTGTTATTCTGGTAGCTGCCTGGAATATCCACCGCGATACTCACCCGTTGATGGCCACGGCAGCAGTCGCCCACCCAAACTCAGTACCGCGCATCCCTCTGCCTGATTCCGGCGAGTAAAACTCGCGGAAATCCTTCAGTGCGGCTTCCTTCGACCGATCGGCAATCGTCCGGGCCTCATTAACGTAGCCATGAGCTCGAAGACCCCGTGCGAGTAGCCAGTTCAGGTTCATGCAGATCGGACCGCGCCAGATCATTTTTTCACTTTCCGGGTTGTACGCAGGCTCAGAAGCCGCAACGCTCGGCACCGGGAATGGTCGCCAGAAGTGTTTTTCGGCCGTTAGGTATTGCTCGACAACACCGGCGACCCGGTCCTTCGGGGCATCCCGGAGTATCAGCGGAAATATCGCCCCGACCGACAATGTCGTATCGGGCGAGCGTCCAGCCCCGATCAGGTAGGTGTAATGCCCCCGCTCCAGATCCCAGCACCGTTCATTTAGAGCCGAGGTTGTTTTCTCACCCTGTCTTGCCGCGCTTTCGCGGCCCGACGTATCACCCAGGGCTTCATGCAGCCGGGCCATTATCGCCCAAGAGTCTCCAAAGGCTGAGTTCATAAAGGGATCGATTGCAACAAACCGATCTCGCTTCAGGAGAGTGCGGTAATCGAAGTTTTTCCCTCGAACGATGTTGTACCAGTCGAGCTTGCGGTTGGCCCACAGAATACGGATACGGCCGGCATTCGATAGCCCCAGTCCCCGGTCGAACGACGGATTGTTATCGAGGCCGGCCTCGTAAGGAGAAACGATTCCTATCAGGCCTATCTGCTCGGGATCCCGCTCAACACTCAGCCAGTTGTAATAAGCACGAACCCGCGGCAAATACTTTTTCAACAAGTCCAGGTCGCCGGTCTGGAGCCAGAGCTCTTCCAGGGCGTGCGCCAGCACCGGGGGTTGAATCATCCCGGAGTGTCGCCGTCGCCACTCGCCGAAACGACTCTGGCCGTAGATAGCGCTCATGACCGCGCCGCGCCTGCCCCAGTAGGTGAGGTGCCCGATGAAACCGTCGTCCCTTTGCGGTTTGAGAAGCGTATTCAGTTCCACCTCAGCCATCGCCGGATTGAGTCGGGCGAGGGCGATGATGTGGAAACACGAGTCCCAGAACCACTGCCAGCGGTAGCGACCGGGTGAAGGTATCGAGTATTCGTACTCGAATCGGTAAAACGGGTCGTAGCCGCTCCGGCGGCTTGCTATCAGCCGGGCCAGTGCCTTTTCTTCAAGGGGGCCCGACTGTACGGATTGAACCGACAGGAGAGCGGAATCGGGTGTGTCCGGCGCTGGACTGGGATTTGTGTTGGGTGTCACCGACCCGAGTTTATGCAGTGGCCGCCGTAATGTCATGCACCTATTTCAACTATCCGTTGCTAAACTTAATTTTTACCCCGTAATTTCGATTCAATGACCACATCTTCTTCCGCTTCTGACGCTGCCAGCGACACCCCTGTTGCCGAGAGCGGTGCGAAGGCCGCGACCGCTGCTGACGCCCCGACCGCACTGCCGTCAATACTCGACCTTTCGCGCGAAAATCTCGTCTCCGAAATCATGGATATGGGTGAAAAACGATTTCGCGCCGATCAACTCTGGCGATCGCTGTACAACGATGGCGCCGAGAGCTTCGACGAGATGTCGACTCTCAGCAAGCCCTTTCGCAAGTCACTTAGTGAAAAATTCTCGATAAACCCGATTGACGAGGCGCTGTCACTCACTTCCGCAGACGGCTCGACCAGCAAATCTCTTTTCCGTTTGCACGATGGCGAGCTGATAGAAACCGTGCTCATGCGCTATGAGTCGGACGGGCACCGCCGCAATCGCAAAACCGCGTGTATATCTACCCAGGCCGGCTGCGCGTTGGGCTGCACGTTTTGCGCCACGGGCCAGCAGGGATTCAGGCGAAACCTGTCGGTTGGAGAGATCGTGGCCCAGGTAATCGCGATGCAGCGGACTGCCAGTGCTGAAGACGAAGCTGAAATTGCCGCTGGTAACCGCACAAAAGGCGAACTGCAGGGCGTAACGAATGTCGTGTTCATGGGCATGGGCGAACCGCTTGCCAACTACAACAACACGCTGGCCGCGGTGCGTGTTTTGAACGATGGTCAGGGAGTAAACATCGGCGCACGCCATATCACGCTCTCGACCGTCGGACTTATTCCCGAGATATTGAAACTCGCCGACGAAGAACTTCAGATCAACCTGGCGATATCGCTTCACGCCCCCGATAACGCCACACGGTCACAGACCATGCCGATCAACCAGCGGTACCCGGTCGAGCAGTTGATCAGGGCCTGCCACCAGTACGCTGACAAAACGAAACGCCGGATCTTCTTCGAGTACGTCCTGCTGAAAGAACAGAACGATTCGATCGAGCAGGCCCAGAAACTCGGTCGACTGCTCAACGGACTGCACTGTCATGTGAACCTGATACCCGTGAACCCGACCAAACAGGGTCCTTTCGAGCGGACCGACCAGAGCGCTGCGAGGATCTTTCAGGGCGGTCTGAAGCAGTACGGGATCCCGTCGACCATCCGCATGGAAAAAGGCATCGACATAAACGCGGGCTGCGGCCAGTTGCGTGATCGCGTAATAAGCGAAATCGCCTAGCCGGTCACCAACGTTTATCGCTGGCTGCAAAACCTCCCATTCCGCTGTACAATTCCGCCTCGTTCGACGTGCTCGCGATTTCAAATGAAGGGAAGAACCCAGATGACCGGCCCCGAATGGCCCGAGGTGTACAGAAAGCTCGGAGTCGCACCCATCATCAACGCCCAGAGCTGGGTTACAGTGCTCGGAGGGTCGATAATGCGCCCGGAAGTACTGAGGGCGATGGATGAAGCAGCCGGCGCTTACGTCGACATGATGCAGTTGAACCGCGCCGCGGGCGAAGTCGTCGCACGATCATGCGGGGCCGAGCAGGGTCTGGTTACGGCCGGGTGCTCGGCCGCACAGGTCCTGATGGTCGCCGCCTGCATGACCGGCCAGAGTGAATCTAATGTTGAGCAACTCCCCGATGCCACCGGGATGAAGGACGAGGTCGTCATCTTCAAGGGCCAGCGAAATCGGTACGACAAGGCGTTCGTGACAGCAGGCGCAACACTGGTCGAATACGGAACAGCCGAATCTGCCACACCAGAACTACTGGATGAAGCGATAAACGAAAACACGGCTTGCATCGCATTCGTCATCGCGCCATCCATGAACCGCGGGATAGGTCTTGAAGAGACCGTCCGTGTGGCCCACGCGCGGGGCGTTCCGGTGATTGTCGATGCTGCCGCCGAAGTTCCACCCAGGGCGAACCTGACCAAATTCCACAAGATCGGCGCAGATATGGTCGCCTTCAGTGGGGGCAAAGGAATCCGCGGGCCGCAATCGGCCGGATTGCTGGCAGGCAAAGCCAATCTTATGGAAGCGGCAGTGATGAACTCGCTCAACCTGCACGCACCGGTCGCCGGGATCGGTCGACCGATGAAGGTATCGAAGGAAAACATCGTCGGGCTCGTCACTGCTATCGAGCTTTTTACCGACTCGGATGAGGGAATCGAGTGGGACGGCTGGCAATCGAAGGCAAACTACGTGGCCGAACGACTTGGCGGGATCGACGGAGTTAACGTTGCGATAGAGGACGATCCTAACGAACGGCAAGGCCCGCAACCGGTGCTGCGTTTCGACGATGCCTACGAGGGTCCACCGATAGCCGAAATCAAGACCCGGTTGGAGTCTGGCGACCCGGCGATTTTCGTCGGCGGTGCCGAGGCCATGGGCGAGATAAGCATCGTGATGGTAAATGTGCGGGACGGCGAGGAAATCATCATCGCTGACCGTCTGATCGAGATACTGCGAAGCGAATAGGCGGTGGCTGAAAAGCCCGAGTGCCGTTTGTCGCACCCACTCACCCCGGGTAGAACTTTTCGCGTGGGTATTCACTCGCAGCAGGACTGTTGAAATCACGGACAGTCGAATTCCCGGATCACCAGCATCTCAGAAAATATTTCGTGCGCATAATCATCCACATCGGATTTATTCTGGCCGACGAAACTCATGACTTGAATACAAAAATACCCGTTTGCCGTGAACAGCTTCGTCTTTACGGATGGCAGTCCGTAGCTTCCACGATGTCCGACTGGTGCCACAGCGACATAGTGATGGGTATCCGCACCGTTAGTGCCCCAGTGGCACAGCTGAACAGGCAGGCGATCGGGAATATAGCTGAGGGGCCTCCGCTGTAATCGCAATCGACGGTACGGACCGAGATAGGGGCATAAAGACGACGCCCGGAACTAACGCCTGCCCGGAGCTAAACGACAACGCCAACACGCTGTACTGTCCCCCCTCCTGCGGGAGGGGCTAGGCGAGGGTAGATTGCGACGCGCTACCAAGTCCGGATTCGATCGGGACGCCGGGAGCAATAACGCCCCCTAACGCACCGGCACACCATCAAGCAGACCCGCCTCGTGCATCGAGTTCCACTCGCCAAGAAAGGTCTTGTTCCACTCGTCAGTCAAGTGGCTCTGCATCATGTCTCGGAACACCGGCCAGAACACGATGATCCCGTCCGCCCCGTCTCTGAGCGCGGCATCTGCAGTGTCGACCGACCTGACAAGTGCCGCGGTGATAAACGGTCTCTCTACCCAGCCATCGAACATTTCGCGGCAATCGCGTATCAGTTTTGTCGGGTCGCCACCAACGTCGTTGAAAGGTTCGCAGAAAGGCAGTACGTGAGTGACCCCCGCCTGCGCGACAGCAGCCGCCTGCGGCAAGGTGAACACCGTGGTACAGAACGTCGGCACACCGGCTGCCTTAAGCGCGGCAAAGGCGCCGAGTGCATCCGTCGACGCCGGGATCTTCAAAATGATTTGATTCGACATCTTCGTGAAGACCTCACCGACATCAAGCAACTCCTCGGTCGAGTGGCCATCGATCTCTACGACCAGGGGTTTGTCGGTTATATCGAGGTACCGCTGGATAACCCCGGTCAACTGGCCGTACTTCTTGACCATGTCGTTCAGCACGACTGTATTGGTCACGATTCCCGCGGCCCCGCGATCCAACCATTCGGGCAGGTCCTCGGGATCGCCAGCCAGCCAGATAGCCGGACCCCTGCCGTTTACTCGTGCGTTCTCGGCGGTCCCGAATAGCGGCTGCGTCACACTCGGCGAAATTCCGTTCTTTGTAGCCACAGTTTTACTCCGTGTACGTTCTGGCGGTGTTAGCACTCCCCGTGTTCGTTCGGGTTTTCTCTTCCAGACCGTCATCAGAAGGACCTGCTTTCGACACCCGATATTAAGCCGAACGGACTAAATGTTATTGCCATAATCTAATCCCGGCGACAGCGGTAGTGTACTGCGTTTCATGCCGGCTGTGCCCGTGCTAGATGCGAACCTAGGAGCTTTAGCGGCGTCAAGGGCACCGATGTGCGCGATGGAGTTCGCCCGGTTCTGCGGCAGGTGTGCTTCGTACTTCCGGAGCCAGATAATTCGGTTGAGCAGGCTACCGGGTCGTGAGACACTATTTTCGACCGGTCGTCCCCCACCCCTGGCCGCAAGAAGAAGAATTCAGGAATTTCCTCGCACATGAACTCAACAGTGATCGAAATGCCCTACGGCGGCGACATGATCCAGGCCAACCTGCCTACTGGCAGGCTACTGGACACCCTGCAGGTCGGCGAGGCTCAGGCTCTGGAAAACCGTGACCATGCGATTCGGGAAGCAATCGAAAACCCCATCGGGCTTGATCAAAGCATTTTCCAGATAGTCAAACCCGGCGAGACCGTGGCCATCGTAGTTCCTGACTCTTTCAGGACCACCCGCATCGAGCAGGTACTGCCGATACTCGTTGACGGCCTCATCGCCGCTGGACTAGCCGAAGAGGACATCACCTTTGTGTATGCCACCGGTACTCACCGCGGACCGACAGCTGAAGAAGGCCGACGCATTCTCGGGGATGGTATTTACGAGCGTTTCAAAGACCAGGTGTTTACCCACGACCCCCGTGATGAAGCCAACCTGGCGTATGTGGGGACCACGAGCCGGGGCACCCGGGTCCACATCAACCGGTTCGTTCACGAAGCCGACCGGATAATCGCAACGGGCGCGGTAGTGCTTCACTATTTCGGTGGTTACGGAGGTGGACGAAAATCGATTGTCCCCGGCGTCGCTTCGATAGCGACGATAGCCAGCAATCACTCGATGAACCTGCACCCTACCGAGGATGCGATCGATCCCGCGGTGCGCATTGGTGGCCTCGATGGAAACCCGGTAGCTGAAGACATGCTGGAAGCCACGCAACTGACTCACGTGGACTACATCGTCAACACTGTTCTCAACCGGGACAGTGAAATAGCGGCTGTCTATGCCGGAGAACTGGAAGCCGCTCACATGGCCGCCACGAAATTCGCGCATGACCTGTTCGCTGTCCGCATCGATCAACAGGCCGATCTCGTTATCGCTGCTTCGCCGTCGACCCAGAACTTCGTTCAGACCCACAAGGCACTGTTCAACTCGTATCAGGCAGTAAAGCCCGATGGTCGAATCATCCTGCTTGCGCCCTGTCCGGAAGGCCTGGGCGGCGATCAGTTCACAAAGTGGCTCCGGCTCGGCAGTCGGGAAGCCATCATCGCCGGGTTGCGCAAAGAGAGCGAGATCAACGGCCAGACCGCGCTCTCAACCATTCAGAAAGCGCCGATTACGTACATCGTGACCGAGATGGGCGAAGACGAAGTGGCAATGCTCGGCGCAACCCGGGTCGACTCGCTCGACGCCTCCGTTAGCAGAGCACTCGCCGACCTTGCTGCCGCCGGGCGTACGGATCCCACGATCTACCTGATGCCGTCCGCTGCATACACGGTGCCGTTTCCAAAATTGGAAGGCGCAGGACAGCAGGCAGCCGACTAACCGGTCAATCTTGATTGTGACCGCGCGCCGGGGTGCTGGTTAAGCCGCTCGTAGGCCTGTGTTGAAATCAATGCAGAAGGGCGTCAGCGAGTACCTCTACTACGTGCCGTGACTCGCGCTCCGTGTTGAAGCCAATCTGTTCGCGGCACGAGACCCCCGAGGTCGCTATCTCTTCGTCCGGCGAGGCATCTCGCACCGCCGGAAACAACCTGTCCTCGCCAGCAGCGGTCGCCACAGCAAGGTGCTTTTTCTCGTAGCCGAACGATCCTGCCATACCGCAGCAGCCGGCCGAAATTTCAGACGCCGTGTAGCCTGGCGGAATGTTGAGGGCCGCTACCGAGTCAGTAGTGCCCTCTAGCGCTCGTTGATGGCAGTGACCGAAGAATTTAACCTGTTTTTCGAGATCCGACCACTCGATCTGCTGACCGTCATCGCCCCGGGTTCTCACAAGAAGTTGCTCGATCGTGACAACCGCCGCAGCCACTTCCCTGGCCCGTTCATCGCCCCCCAGGAGGTCGGGCCAGTCGTCGGTCATCGCTGAGACACAACTCGCCTCACAACCAACTATTTTCGTCCCGTTATGAACATAAGGGTGCAGCAGGTCGACGTTGTGACGGGCGTTTTGTCCAGCCTCGTCCAGCAGGCCCTTCGAGATCATCGGCCTTCCGCAGCACTTTCGGTTGTTGAGCACCACTACTTCGAAGCCGAGCGCTTCCAGCAGGCGAGTGGCCGAGATGCCGATGCTCGGGTGGTTGAAATTCATGAACGTGTCGTGGAACAACACGATTTTTCCTCGCGTGCTCGACAGCCGGTCCGTTGATTTCCTTTTGTCGAACCACTTCTGGAAAGTCTGGCGAACTACCTTAGGCATCGGCCGGGACCTGTCGAACCCCGCGATCTTCTCGAGCACGAACCGCACCGGGTACGAGCGGTTCGTGGCATTCGCGATCGGTGCCACAGGTGCCGCCAGCGCGTTCATGCGGTGGATGTTGGAGACCAGACGCGAGCCAAGCGGTACGCGCCGGTTCTTGTAGTACTGGTAAAGGTGCTCGTACTTGATCTTGGCCATGTCGACTTCGGAAGGGCACTCCGACTTGCATGATTTGCACCCGAGACACAGATCGAGGACCTGCATCATTCTTTTCGATTCGAGGGCCTCAAGCGGAAATTTTCCCGAAAGCGCGAACCGCAGCGCGTTAGCCCTTCCACGGGTCGAATGTTCTTCCTCGCGAGTCGCCATATATGAAGGGCACATCGCTCCAGCGTGCAATTTTCGGCATGCGCCCAGACCGTTGCACATCTCAACGGCCCCCGCGAATCCGTTTTCCGCGCTGAAATCCAGCCGCGTCTTCAGCGGATGTGCCCTGTACGACCCGCCAAACCTCAGGTTGTCCTTGATGTCTGGAGTGTCAAAGATCTTGCCCGGATTCATGATGCCGCCGGGATCAAAAACCGCCTTCACGTCCCTGAATGCCTGGGTCAGCTCTGGGCCGAACATCTTTTCGGTGAAAAATCCGCGCACGATACCATCGCCGTGTTCGCCGGAATACGCGCCTTCAAACTCAAGGACGAGGTCGGAGATATCTCTCGCAATCGCCTCCATTTTTTCGATGCCATCGCGCGTCTTGGCATTGATTACCGGGCGGATGTGCATACAGCCAACGCTTGCATGGCCGTAGAACCCGGCCACTGTCCCGTGGCTCTTTACGATCTCGTCGAACCGCTTTACGTATTCAGGGAGTTTTTCGGGAGATACCGCCGTGTCTTCAACGAAAGGCAAGGGCTTTGCATCACCCTCGATGTTCATAAGAAGTCCGAGATTGGCGCGCCGGAATTCCGTAACCTCGTCCTGCTGGGCAGTCGTGTAAAGCTTTGTCGTGGCGAAACCGAGATTCTTGCGGTCCAGGTTCCTCACCATCTGGTCGAGCCGAGACTTTACCTCTTCAGGGTGGTCGCCACTGAACTCCACAACCAGGATGTCGCTTGGCTCGCCCTCTAAAAACCCCAGCGACCGTGAAAAACCCAGCGAAAGGCGTGCCTGCTCGAGGATCATCGAACCAATGTGCTCGATGGCCGATGGAGACTCCTCAAGAATGGCTACCGTTGCCTCCATCGCCTCGTTCAGGCTGTTGAAATGGACCACTCCGAGCACCTTGTGCCCGGGAATGGGAACAAGGTTCAACTTCGCAGCTGTCACGGCCGCAAGCGTGCCTTCCGACCCGACCATCATCTGGGTCAGGTTCAGCGAATTAGGGTCCTGTGTACGGTCGATGTTGTAGCCGCCTACACGCCTGAGAATTTTAGGAAAATTTGCCGCGGCCGCTCCCGCAGCCCGCGCCGAAATTTCCCGGACGCCGCGATAAATATCGCCTTCCAGCCCACTCAAGGCCAACCGAGATTCCAAGGACGCTGCGTCGCGCAGACCGAAAACCGTCTGCGATCCGTCCGACAATGTCACGTCCATCTCAAGCACGTGGTCGACAGTCTTGCCGTAGATTATCGAATGGGTACCGCATGAGTTGTTGCCCATTGCGCCGCCGATATTCGCGCGGCTCGAGGTACTGGGGTCGGGTGTAAAAAACATCCCGTAAGACTTCAATTGTCGGTTCAACTCATCGATCGTGACTCCAGGCTGAGTCCGCACCCAATGCTCTTCGCGGTTGATCTCGAGGACGTCATACATATATTTTGAAAAGTCAATTACGACCGCGTGGTTCACGGTCTGGCCCGAAAGACCAGTCCCGCCACCTCTCGGTAACACCGCGACGCCATTCTTGCCCGCTATTTCGATTGCTGCCTGCACATCAGCTGCGTCGCGTGGGATCACAACTCCAACCGGTTCCATCTGGTAGATAGAAGCGTCGGTCGAGTACATGTTCCGGGATATTGTGTCGAAACGTACCTCGCCGCCAACTGCGGCGCGCAGGTCGGCCTCGAGATCTCCGGTGGCGGAATCAATCGCCCGTTTTGATGTAGAAACCACCATTAGTTATCCGTTTCCGTACTTCCCACGATGTGAAGGGAGTTTTCATCAATATCGTCGTCATCGTCGGGCAGGATTATCGACAAAAGTACGCTACCGATGAGGATACCGAGAATTATGACGAGAGAAAGATAGATATCTTCGAGTTTGCCGATCACGTGAAAGTCTTCAAACGCCGTCTCGACGATCATCTTCAGGCCTACGAAGCCAAGAATCGCGGCCAGCCCGAACTGCAAATAACGGAATAGCTTGACCATCCCGACGAGCAGGAAAAACAGGGGTCGCATTCCCAGAACCGCCATCGCGTTCGACGACCACACAATGAACGGGTCGTCCGTGATACCGAATACAGTCGGTATCGAATCGATGGCGAACACCACGTCCGTGGTTGCCAGCACAATTATCACGAGCAGGAACGGGGTGGCAGCCCGAACACCGTTCACGCGGGTGAAGAATTTCGTCCCGTCAAACTCATCGCTTACGGGCATCAACTTACGGAATAGCCTCACCGCAATGTTTTTACCGGGATCGACTTCATGGTCGCCCACAAACGCCAGCTTGTATGCCGTGTAGATCAGGAACGCACCGAGGATGTACAAGAACCACGCAAAGGCCGATATGACGGCCACTCCGGCTGCGATGAAAACCGCCCGTGCCAGCAATGCCCCTACAATGCCAAACAAAAGCCCGCGGGCCTCGTACGATTTTGGCAGCGAGAAGTATCCAAAGATGACGATAAAAACAAACAGGTTGTCGATGCTGAGCGCGCGTTCGGCCACGTAGCCAGCAAAGTATTCACCACCCTGCTGTTCGCTGCCTGCAACGAAAATCCACACACCCACTGCGCCGGCCACAAGAGTCCAGAATGCGGTGAGCCACGCTGCTTCTTTCATTCCGACAACGCGACTTTTGCGCGTCAGAATCAGCAGGTCGAATATCAGCAGGGCTACGAGGACGGCATTAAAAATCAACCAGTGGTTGAAAGTTTCGAGCAACGAGAGATTACCTTTCTATCTAAACGACTTGACCCGTTGACCGGCCCGCAACCCTGGCCCGTAGCCCGGCGTTATTTCGAAGATTTTCATGGCGCGAGTAGCCGGAATTCGGTCCATTACTGAAACCCCGGACACCTTCGCCAGCAAAAACAATCGAGCCGGAGAAAGGCTATCGCACGGGGCGGGTTTCCCGCTAGGAGGTCTTTACGATCTTGTATACCTGTTGACCCCTCGGGGTTGTTACGTTGACCTCATCGCCAAGCTTATGGCCCAGAATTGCCGAACCGACCGGGGATACGATTGAAATCTTCCCGGTGAGCGGGTTTGCCTCGTTGGGTTCGACCACCTGATACTTCAATACCTTTTCTGATTCAGTCTCGGTGATCTCGACCTTGGAACCAATGTGGACTCGTTCGCTGTCCTGCTCTGTGGCATCGATTATGACCGCGACCTTAAGCGTTGCTTCGATCTCTCGGATTTTGCCGTTCGTCATTCCCTGGGCTTCGCGGGCGGCCTCGAGGGGGGCATTTTCTCGGACGTCGCCATCGGCAGCGGCCTTCTGGATATCTACGACGATCTTTATGCGCTCGTCTTGCAACTGAGAAAGCTGCTTCGTCATTTCGTTATAACCGCTCTGGGTAAGGCGAACGCTGCGAGTCGGGTCAGCTAACGTGATCGCCCTTGATGCCGCGGTCCGTGACTTTCGGAGTCGCAGATGCTGGGCCAGATTAATTTCGATATGACCCTTCTTCTTCAAGAAGGCCAGAAAGAGTTTTACCGCGCTAAGTCGCTCGGTGGCATCTCGTGTGGTAGTGCGGGCACCAAACACCTCGTTGTATTCGCCAATCTCTGATGGGATCAGAGTGTTGATGGTCCGCTGGCCGCCTATCCACCTGACGAACTTGGCGATTTCAGGCTGCGCGGCCCTCTTCACATCCTGTGGCAACTGTCTTACGTATGTCTGAAACGCTATGTTGAGCGAAAGTGCTTCCTGTTCTTCCTGAATTTGGTCGGGTGCTTCAGACGTAGTTGCCATGTTGTGCCTTACTCCGTGGGATTCGGTATGACCTGTTTCCCACCAATAAAATTCAGGAGGACAATGCTCTAATGATAGTTAGCTTTTTTTGAGACCGTCAAATAAACAGTTCAAAATCGTTTGACACCTTGAGTCTCTCGAACTTAAAATTGACGCCTACCGTTCTCCCGGATTCCACCGACCCACGCACCCGGTTGAGCCGTCCGATCAACCGAATCGCCCCAGGGCTTCCCACCACCAAATATGCCAAAGCGCACCTACCAACCAAAAACACGACACCGTGCCCGCGTGCACGGTTTTCGTTCACGGATGAGCACCAAAGGCGGTCGTGCCGTTCTGGCACGTCGTCGCGGCAAGGGCAGAATACGGCTAACCGTTTAGTAAGTCGTATCAATTGGCCATCCCCACCAAGCAGCGAATTCGACGCCCGGCGGAGTTCCGCCGAGTATTTACGCGCGGCAAGCGGAAATCTGGCGATTATGTGAACGTGGCCGTACTGCGTAACGACCTCCCCTTTTCGAGAATCGGACTCTCTGTAAGCAAACGAGTCGGTAACGCCGTCAGCCGAAACCTGGTCAAACGACGATTATGCCAGGCCTTCTCCGATATGAATATTGCCGACGGCTGGGACGTAATCATCACCGCGAAACCCGAGGCATCTAACGTTTCGTACCCGATACTCGATGAAACGATGCGCCAGTCGATGGGCCGCCTGAGGATTCAGTTCAGTGCGTCAGCCACGGGTAGCGCGAGAGAGGACAGGTGATGTCCAAAATATTCCTGATGCTCATCCGGGTCTACAAACTGGCGATATCACCCTACTGGCCAGGCCAGTGTCGGTACGACCCGACATGCTCGGAATTTGCAGCAGAGGCGATCCAGACTCATAGAGCGTTTGCCGGTTCGTGGCTTGCAATACGCCGTATTAGCCGGTGTCATCCCGGTCGGGCGCGGGGTTTCGACCCTGTCCCTGCCCCCGGAAAAAAACCTGAAAGTTCTTCTAAATAATCCATTTTGATCGCGGCCTGGTGGTTTATTTCACCGTTAGCCCACGATCAGTCCAGAAAAGCCTGGAGGCACATGACGCCATCGTCATCAGTAGGCATGATTCGCAGTAGCACTGGCGGGTTGAAGCCCGAGAGACACATTCGAAGCAACAGGAAACGGTTGCCAGTTCTATTCGCGATCATCTTTGTGATATTCGCGAGCGCTGCGTGTATGAACGACCTGACGCCGCAGGGCGGTTGGTCGGCACCAGTCGTGCAAGACGAGATGCTGCTCGTCGGGAACCGCGACGGAAATCTGGTCAGGTTCGATCCGTCAACTGGAAACCTCGACCTCAACTGGCGCTACCCGCGTGAGGACGGGCTGGGTGCAATATACGGTAGCCCGGTGATAGTCGGCGACAATGTTTACGATGCCGGCTACACATGCCGGGGCGACAATTGCGACGGTGAAATCTTCGCCGTGAGCCTGGCCGACGGCTTTTCGATCTGGGGTCCAACGGGCCTGGAACTAAACACCAAGCTCGTCGGGCAGATCGCGGTGATCGGAACCACGTTACTTGTCGGGACCAGTGCCCTCGGTGAAGAAAATGATGGGGCCGACGGTTATCTCTATGCCTTATATACTGCGCCGGGATCACCCCGGGTTAAATGGCGTATCGCTCTCGACGGAAATGCCTGGAGCGGTGTTGCCGTCGAAGGATCGACCGCATACGTTGCCACCCTGGCGGGTACGGTCTACGCAATAAACGCCGCCGACGACGAGCGGTTCGATTCCGACCCGTCTTCCCGTATCCAGTGGACATTCGCAGCAGATAGCGCGGTCGCCGGTCCGATCCAGGTTGAGAGTGGCAACATATTCTTTGGCGATCTGGGCAGCAACGTCTACAAGTTGAACACGACACTCCGCTCGGCGTCCTCCATTGACTCCGATATAAATACCGGCAACGGTGAGTGGAAGACCGATGTTGGCACCTGGGTGTGGGCGAAGCCGTTGATCGAGAACGGCGTGGTTTTCGTTTCAGGGTTGGACGGTTCAATCCACGCGCTTGATGAAATCACCGGGTCCGAACGATGGTCGACCTCAATCGAAGGCCAGATCGTCTCCGCTCCAACCCTGTTCGACCGCAAACGCGGTGACACGCGCGAACGGGCACTTGCAGTCCCATCAAGTGAAAAGAACGTCTGGGTGGTTTCAGTCATCGACGGGCAGCCCCTTGGCGTTTTTCTCACCGACGAACCGGTCAAATCAACCCCGCTGATTTACGGCGACAAGCTCTACGCCCACACACTGAACGGCGACCTCAAGTGGTTCACCGTTGACGATACGAACCAACGCGGCTGCGTCGATCTGAAAGACGGCGGTCTATGCGACTGATCACCATGCCGTCATCAATCCGTAAGCCAGTCCGAAGGGAGGCCAACTAAATGGAGATATTTGGCATCCTCTGGCTCGAAGTGATCATGCGCCCGATGATTAACAGCCTCGCGCTGCTGTATAAGCTGCTTTTCAACAATTTCGGACTCAGCATCATCGTCTTCACTATTCTCATTCGCCTTGCGATGATCCCCCTGACTGTACGTCAGACCCGCCAGATGAAGAAGATGCAGGGCATCCAGCCGAAGCTGAAAGCGATACAGGAAAAATACAAGGGTGAAAAAGGCGATGCACGGCGCGCCATGTCGACCGAAACCATGGCGCTTTACAAGACCGCCGGCGTAAGCCCGGTCGGCTGTCTCGGCCCCATGATTGTCCAGATGCCGATCTGGATCGGGTTCTACCGCGCGATTCTCCGCACCATGCCATCGACGCCAGAGGGCCTGGCGAACCTTTCAGGCCTGTTCTACGGCTGGAACCCTGCTATTTCATCGGTCCCGTTCGATAGCCAGTTCCTCGGCATATCGCTCGTGGACCTTGTTTCTGCCGCGGCGGTGCCGTGGAACTACGCCCTGCCGCTCCTGGTGGGCGCATCGATGTTCCTGCAGCAGAAGATGACCACGAACCCGACGTCGGACCCGCGGCAACGTCAGACCAACCAGATGATGCTGTGGATGATGCCGATCATGTTCGGCGCGTTCACCTGGCAGTTCCCGGCTGGTCTGGCCGTCTACATCCTGTTCTCAAACATTGTCGGCGTGGTAATTCAGTACTACGTCGGCGGCAAGCAACCAATCGAACTGTTCGGGCGATCGTTCCTGGGTACGGAAACGAGCAGGGCTGAACGGGCGGCGCAGGTCGCGGCCGAAGCCAATGCACCAAAGGGACAAACGTCCAGTCCGAAGGAGTCAGATGACGATGACAAGAGCACGGAAGTTCTCAGGAAAGACGGTCGACGAAGCAACCGAAACCGCTCTCGCCGAACTGGGCGTAGAACTCGAAGACGTAGACATTAGGGTAATTAGGCCCGGTCGTTCGGGGATCCTCGGTTTCGGTGGCGAGACCGCTGAAATCGAGATCTCCTCACTCGACGAGAACAACCCGGCCTTTGCTATCGACGAGCTCGAAGACGTCGATGAGCCTGCGGTCGCTGCAAAGGCGTCGTACGAACCGACCGATGATCGTTCGGAAAACGATGGGGATCGGAGCGAAACCTCCAGTGAACCCGAGGAGGAAGGGCGCAGTGCCCGTGGACCCGGGGGCAGGAGCCGCGGCAGGGGCCGGGGTCGTGGCCGCGGCCGCGGCCGCGGACGCAACCGAAATGACCAGGGCCGGGGCGATGAGTCTCCCCGCACCGAGAGCGAGCAACAATCACGTGCTGGCGAAGAGACCGAATCTAAAGAGCGACGTGATGAGCGTGGGTCCTTTCGATCAACTGCGCCCAGGGATTCCTCACCGCCGGTCCCGCGGGAAAAAGACGAGGAAGCTGAACAACTTGTGTCAGAACTCCTCGACTACTTCCTGGGTGCAATGGGCGTTATTGCCGATACTTATGTCCGTGATGACGATGAAGAGGGATCACTTGTTTTCGAAATCGAAGGCCAGGACGCAGGACTGTTGATCGGCAGGCGCGGTGAAACACTCCAGGCGCTCCAGTTCCTCATTCGCATGATTACCAGCCGCCAGCTGGGCCGCAAAGCGTACGTAGCGATAGATATTGAAGACTACCGGGAACGCCGCTATCAAATGTTGCGCAGGCTCGCCCACCGCACCGCGGGACGGGTGGCATCGAGCGGACGGGAAGACAGCCTTGAGCCGATGTCGCCGGCCGAACGACGCATCGTCCACATGTCGCTGGCCGACCACCCCGAAGTACGTACCGAATCGGAAGGCGAAGGAAACCAGCGCAGGGTAGTAATCTTCCCACTGGATTAGGTGCCACAGGCAGGTGACTAACAACTCCCCATCACCCAGCTTCGTAGCGATCGGTCACCTTTCGTTCGATGTAAATATCGTCGATAACGGTCCGCCGAGTCACCACACGCCGGGCGGAGCAGCCGCCTACGCCGCCCTCACCGCCAGGAAGCACGGCTTCAGCACCGGAATCCTCACGGCTGTCGATCAGGACTACCCGGTGCGGGAAGTCCTCGCCGGTATCGATGTCCGTGTCACAGAGAGTGAACACACATCTACATTCGCCAACTACTACGATTCTGGTGAACGATCGCAGGTGCTGCTCGCATCAGGCAACAAAATACCGCAGGTATCCTTGCCGGAAAGTTGGACACAGCCAGACATTCTATTTGCCGGACCGCTGCTCCACGAACTGCCAACCGACTGCGTGAACTGGTTTAATTCCGGACTGTCATGCCTCATCCCTTCCGGTTGGCTGCGCAGATGGGGACCCGACGGTGTGATAACCCACGGCAACAGCCTGCCGTCATCGCTGGCGGGTGGTCGAAAATGGAATGTGGTCGTCACATCGGAATCCGAAGTCCAAGACCTGCCCGAGCGGCAGTTGTTCGATCTAGGCGAGATCATTTGTATTACCCGCGGGGCGCTGGGGGCAAGAATCTGGCAATCCGGAACATGGCTCGAAGCGCCAGCGATTTCCGCCTCTCCCGTTGACGTCACAGGGGCCGGTGATATCTGGGCAACCGCGTTTGTGATTGCCCTCAACGAGCGTAATCACCTTGAAGACGCAGCCCGCTGCGCGGCAGCGGCGGCAGCAGTCGCAATAGAGTCCGAGGGCATGACAGGTTGCCCGTCACGCGAAGAAATCACTGCGCGTCTTGATCGGAATTAACTTCTATTACCCGGTTTCCCGTCTCTTGCGGAGGAATCTCCGTGGATGTGCCCCGTCATTTCGGTAAATATCAGGGGTGAGGATCCTCTGGCGAATTCCCGTCTACTGTGAGTTCAGGGCTGCGAGCGCATCCCCTTTTTTCAGTAAACCGCCCCCCTGGCGCCAAATTACCTTGCCGTCACGGCCAATAACCAGGAACGTGGGTGTTATGTAGGCCCGGTAGTCGCGAACCAACTGGTTCACAATGGCATCCTGTACGTTCAGCTTGAGAAACTGAACCTCGTCGCCGACTTCGCCCTCGAGTGAACGAATGATCGGTTCTGATGCCAGGCAAACGCTTCAGGTATTTGAGAAAAACTCCACGAAAACAGGCTGCCCGTAAACGATGATGTCCCGGGCCTCGGCATCGCTCGCTACCGTGCTGTCGCCGGGCTGCAGAACGAGCATTGCTACTACCCCGGCGATCGCGACCCCGGAATAGAGCGGGATGCGCCTGCGCCAGCTTCTGACGGGCAGCAATGCGAACATTGCCACCAGGAATCCCGGGATGGCGATGACTGCAGAATACTGGTTGATAGTTTCGAACAATGTGATTTCCTGTATTACCGTTTCCGATTAGGAGTTCAGTTACTGGTACGCCGGGTTAGATTCGTCAGATGCGAATACGCCGCGGCTCATGTTTCAGTTGCGGCGCCGAAGCGCGGTTCGCCAGAAAAAATTATCCCTGTAGCGGCCCG
>Ga0207966_1000253_pt1 | contig 30632 bp, 30 predicted proteins | sample Knorr_S23_td_NAD_FD_185611 | JGI IMG/M metagenome (GOLD analysis project Ga0207966, IMG submission 185611) | Marine microbial communities from Southern Atlantic Ocean transect - Knorr_S23_td_NADW_ad_2500m_LV_B (SPAdes) (version 2) | ecosystem: Environmental > Aquatic > Marine > Oceanic | place...
AACAAATTGATGATGGTACAGCTTGATATCTTGCAGGCCGGCTATATCAATGAGACCCCAACGGAGGCAGACGGCGAAACGCCGGCGGCGCCTAACGAATAATCAATCAGGTATCTAGGAGAAAATCACATGGGTAAGGTGCTGGTGATCCAAGGAGCGGGCATGAATATGCGCGGAAAGGTCCAACTGGAGACCTTTGGGCCCATGACCCTGGAAGAGATGAACGAGCAGATATTGGGTTACGCAGAGGGCCTGGGCATGGACATCGAGTTGATGCATTCGAATATCGAGGGCGAAGTGGTGAATGCTTTATACGACGCCCATGACCGGAATTTTGATGCCGCGCTGATAAACCCGGCCGGCTACACCACGACCACCGGACCAATAAAGGGCGCTATCTCTCAGGTGAAATTCCCGGTGATCGAAGTGCACGCTTCCAACCCGACCGCCAGGGGGACCGTCTCTCAAGTGCTTCCCGTCTGCAAGGGCGCGGTATACGGCTTTGGTGTCTACGGATATAAACTAGCCTTGGAAGCGGTCAAACAGATGGCCTAAAGGCCGATATCAAGGCCTAGTCACACCGATAACAGCGGCGCTTCTCGAAGACCTCGTCATGAACGCCCTTGGCGCCGATTAGATAATCGATGACCACCCGAAGCGTTTTGCTTTCATCAACTATGTCGTACTTGTCTTTCATGGACCGGATGAAGGCCATCTGGTCCGTTCCTAATTCAACCTCGAAGGTCTGTTTCGGGTTCGCCATTTTGCTGTCTCCTGAGGTTTAGACCGTCGCTAGAGTGCGGCATCTAGGACGGCTTGAGATATCTCCGCCAGCCGCGGCGTGTTGGTTGTCTCAGCACGGAACCCGTTGGTTATGTAAGCAAAAGCCAACCCCGAATCAGGATTGGCCCAGCCGACGGATGTTCCCGAACCGGCGTGTCCGAAAGTGCGTATATTTTCATTGCCCGGGGATGCGGTGCGCGGGTCTCCGAGAGATAGGCCCAATGACCGTTTCACCTGCCGGTCTAGGCTGTGGTCCAGCCCCTCGGACTGCTGTTTGGTTACCGCCGCCACCGTCTCCGGCTTCAACATGGTCACGCCGTCCAACGTCCCGCCCGCGGCCATCATGGCGTAGAACCGGGCCAGTCCCCGGGCCGTGGCGATTCCACCGCCGGCGGGAAGTACTGCCGTATGGACCTCGGGTCTGTTATAGATCGTAACCTGGCTGGTACGGTCGCAATCTTCCATGGGGTATAGCTTGGCTACCCGGTCTTCCATGGATGGGTCGATGCCCAGGTGGAATTCTTCTATATTCTGTGGGCCGGTGATCTCTTCGCGAACGAATCGGTCGATGGGGCGTCCGTCGATTCTGCGGACGAGTTCGCCTACGACCCAACCGAAATTCCGGGGATGGTAGGCAATCACCCGGCCCGGCTTGTAGTCGAGAGGAATCTGCTCCATGGCTTCTACGGCTGCTTCCCAGTCGTGCCAGCGGTCCCAGGTCATATGGCTGGGGGTGTCGGGAAAGCCCGATTCGTGGGTCATCACATGCTTGATGGTGACCTCTTCCTTCCCTTTCTGGGCGAATTCAGGCCAGTGAGCGGCAACCGTGTCGTCCCAATCAAACTTGCCCCGTTCCCAGAGGATGTGGAGGCAGGCTGACGTCACAGCCTTGGTTGAGGAATAGAGGACAAACATGGTGTCTTCGGCCACCGGTTTACCTGACTCTTGGTTGGCCAGACCGCTGTATAAGTCCAACACCGGCATGCCGTGCCGGTAGACCGCCAATGCCGCGCCCGGGTGGATTCCGGTCTCGATCTGTTGATCAAATAGCTCTTCTACACGCCTGAGTCCCTTGGGGTCCATCTGAGCGATTTCCGCGGCTACCACCATTCAGTTGCGTCCTTTTGAATCCAAGTCGTTATGGGCTAGACGATGTTAACTTCGGCCCCGCCCAGTCCTTCAATCACTATGGAGGCGGTGTCTCCGGGTTTCATCGGCTTGGGAGACACGATACTACCGGTAATTATCACCATGCCGGCCGATAAGCCCAAGCCTTGCTCCGCCAGTTTATTTGCCAACCAAGCCAGCGGTTCCAGCGGGTGGCCCATCACATCCGAACCGTGGCCGTCGCCAACCATCTCGCCGTTGATGGTCATAGAACCGTAAGCGGCTTGAAGGTCCAAGTCCCGCCAACTGGCTACCGGGTCTCCCAGCACCACGCCGGCGTTGAAGATGTTGGCGGCGACTCCGGTTATGAACTGGACCTTCGGGTCCATCCCCGGCGTGCGCCGAATATCGACCACTTCGAAGGCCGTACAAAGAGAGTCCACCGCCTCTGAGACCCTTCCCCGGTCATAGGGCGCTCCAGCAGCGGAGAGGTCGGCGCCGAGCCGAACCCCAACTTCGCATTCTAGGGCCAATTGCACGTAATCGGCGGCCGTAAGGGTGGTTGGCGAATGGAGGATGTTGTCTTCCAAAATTAATCCCAGCACCGGGTCGCTTGCCCCCACCGTATTTTGGAGGGCCTCAGTGGTGTAGGCCAACTTGTAACCGGCGACGGCCCCTTGCTGTTCAGAGATGTGCCGTTGAAATTCCCGCTGGATCAGATACGCCTCGTCAAGATCGACGGGCATCAGCCGTTCGTCCAACGAATACAATTGGCGGGTCCCGTATTGGCTTGCTAGTACGTCGCCTGCCTGTTGGACCTTGATGTTTACCGACATCTAATCGTCTTCCTTCTTTGGACTTGGTGTTTGGAGTTTAAGTATAGGGTTCGAGTTCTATCTCGTGCAGGGCGGGAACCACCTCGCTGCCCAGAAGCTCTAACGAGCGCATGACATCTGAGTGGGCGATGTTGCCATCGCTGCCGATGAGTATCAAATAACCGGGACTCAGCTTTTGGACTGTGTCTCTCAACTTGGAGATCACAGTCTCGGGGCTGCCCACTACTACGGCGTTCACGTCCTGCAGGTCTTGGTAGGTCATGGGAGGCCCCCCGCCACCTCCCAGCCGCCTGGCGGACATCTGGCTGGCCACTCGGGATTGGTAACCCGGCGGGTCTACGTGCTCCACCGGGCCGCGCATCCGGTGCTTCTGTGCCCAGAGAAAGCCCTTTCCGATCTCCTGGGCTTTTTCATCGGTGTCGGCCACCAATGCCCGCACCTGGTACCCAAAATGCTTGGGACCGGGAACGAAACCGACTTCCTTGGCCGTGTCGATGTAGACTTTTTTCAGTTCTTGGGTCAGTCCAATCAGCGCGCCCAGGTTCATGTAAGCGTACTGATGCTTGGCGGCCCAGACCACGCTTTCTGGACTGCTACCGCCGGGGAACCAGATGGGAGGGTGGGGTTTCTGCACCGGCAAGACCCAGGGGTTGACGACCCGTCGCTGGTAGTACTGGCCTTCGAACCGGAACGGTCCGGGTTGAGTCCAGCATTTGATTATCAGGTCGTGGGCCTCTTCGAACCGGTCTCTGTTCTCAGTCGGCGAGATTCCGGCCTGCAGCGTTTCCACCGCTCCGCCCCGGACGAAACCCGAGATTAGGCGGCCTTCGGAATAGCAGTCAATCATGGCCAATTCTTCGGCCATGCGCACTGGGTCGTTGATCGGAATTATGTTTCCCAGAATTGCGATACGGACCTTTTTCGTCAGCTTACTGATAACTGCAGCGTCGATGTTGGCCGACGGCTTCATATTCCAATAGGCGGCGTGGTGCTCATTGGTCATGATGCCGTCTAGACCGGCCTCATCCGCCAACACATATTCTTCGTGGTACTGGTTGTAGAGGGTGTGGGCTTTCTGGGGGTCGAAATAGGAGTTGGGGAAGCTCAGGCGCCCGGAGTCATATTTTTCTAGGTCTTCTTCTTTCACATGGATATACGGTTGCTGAGTGTGGAAGAAAACTTCAACTTGTTCTTTCATTTTGGCGTCACGTCCAGGCGCAGGCTCATACGGGCGCATCCAGCGGAACGGGGCCTAGTATAGCATCAAGACACAGGTGGGCCGAAGCTGAGGGACTAAGCGATTTCGATGCCAACGGGGCAGTGGTCGGACCCCATCACGTCGGCCAGAATAAACGCGCCGGTCAATCGCTCGGCGAACTCCTGGTCCACGAAGAAATAATCGATACGCCACCCAACGTTCCGGTCCCTGGCCCGGGTCATCTGGTCCCAGTAGGAGTAGTTATCTGGGTCTTGGTTGAATATCCGAAGGGTGTCTTTATAGCCCTTAGCCAGGAATTTGTCCATCCAGGCGCGCTCCTGAGGTAGAAACCCCGAGATCTTCACGTTCTCTTTGGGCCGGGCGAGGTCGATCTCTCTGTGGGCGGTATTTACATCGCCGCAAACCACCACGTGTTTGCCGCTCTGTCTGGTCTTCTCTGCATAGGCCAAGAACGCGTCGTAGAAATCCATCTTGTATTGGAGCCGCTCGGCCGACCGCTTACCGTTGGGGAAGTAGATGTTGAAGAGGACGAACTCCCCAAAGTCGGCGATAATGGTCCGCCCTTCGCTGTCGAACCGGTCACCAAAGCCGTACTGAACGCTCTCGGGCGCCTTCTTGGTATAGAGGCCAACGCCGCTATAGCCCTTCTTTTCCGGAGTGGAAAAGAACGAACTGTAACCTTCTATTGACCTGATCTCCTCCGGAAGCTGTTCTTCATGGGCTTTGGTCTCTTGAAGACACATGATGTCTGGGTCTTCACCGTTGAACCAAACAAGGAACCCTTTCTTGTGGACTGCCCGAAGACCGTTTACGTTCCAGGATATAACCTTCATGAGACCAACTCCTTACCCGCCCAACTGTTCCGGCGCTGTCTGCGACCGCCCTGTGACAGGTCGATTACCGATCCAAGACGAACCGAAACTTTCCGGTTACCAACTAGTCAAAATGGGGTGACAATTCTTTGGCCACCCGCTCCATGGAGTCCATGGTCTCGGAATGGTCCCACCCTCCGAACCCGAAGTATAGGATAACCTCTTCGATGCCGGCGGACTCGCAATCTTTCAATACCTTTATACAATCTTCAGGGCTGCCGGTGATAACGCTGCGGTCACCCAGATCGCTGGTAGTCATGGCCTGCATCCGCTCCACTATATCCACGAAGTAGCGTATATGAGGGGGAGCGGTTGCCCGGTCCGCGGGAAACGCCGGCAGAATGCCGTGGAAATAGTGGAGTAGCCTTTCTTTGGTCTCCACCGTCTCCCGTTCGTTCGATGTCACGTTTACAAAATATGAGCACATTGCCTTGCGCCCCACATGGCCAGCGGCTTCAGATTCGTTCTTAAACTCTGTCACGGCGTTTTGCAAACTGCCGAACATCATTGCAGCGGCAAATGGCGCGAATATGACGTCGAACCCGGACCGGGCGGCATGACGCAGAGTCGGTTCGCTGAAACAGGCCACGTAGATAGGCGGATAGGGTTGTTGGACCGGGCGGGGCAGCACTGTAATCTCCGGATAACTGTAATGCAAGCCCTCATGCGACGATGTCTCGAGGCTCCAGGCCTTTTTGATCACCTCAAGACCTTCAAAGAAGATCTCCTGACTCTCGGCGAAGTCCACCCCAAACGCGATGTACTCCCGGGCATCGTAGCCCCGTCCAACCGAGAGTTGGGCTCGTCCTTCACTCAGGAGGTCTAGGAGGGCAAATTCTTCAGCCACTTTCAGCGGGTGTTGGACCGGTAACAGAACGGTTGCCGGACCCAATTTCACCCGTTTGGTCTTCGCCGCCACGTTGGCCAAGAAAACCGGCGCCGACGGCAGCACACCGAACAGGCCAAAATGGTGCTCTGGGACCCAAACCGAGTTCAGCCCAATATCCTCAGCATGGAGACATTGGGCCATTACCTCTTCCAGCAACCGGCTGGGGTCCTTGCGGTCTGACCCGTACGCCGGCGGGTTGTCGGTCAACGTAAAATAGCCGAGTTTCATCGTTCGTCTCTAGCTCCGATTTGAAAACCGGTGCTCAGGCTGGCCCGATTATATCTGTTGACGCCTACCCGTCAACCAGCGGTGTTCAGCGGGTCGCCGACGGTTTTTTGCCAGTGGCGCTGTGCTATTATTGCGCCCTCAAATGCTAGCCTCAATTTAGGAAATAAACCCAATGACCAAGACGGGACAGGACCACTTGGACAGCTTGCGTGACGGCCGTAGCGTTTACCTTGACGGCGAACTCGTTGGAGACGTTGTCGACCACCCAGCTTACCGCAATGCCATCAGGTCGACCGCGGCCCTTTACGACTTCCAGGCGGCCCCAGAGAACCTGGAACTGATGACCTTTGAGTCGCCTACCGGAGCTCGGGTGAACCGCTCCTGGCAGATGCCCGAGTCCTATGCGGAACTTGTCCAGCGCCGCCTTGCCTTAGAGGCCTGGGCGGAACAGACAAACGGGTTTTTAGGACGGTCTCCCGACCATGTGGCCTCGTCATTGTGCGGCATGATGATGCGCCTGGACCTGTTTGAAGCCCACGGTGAAAAACGGGCGAAAGCATTGGAAGAATACTTCGAGTACGTTCGGGACCACGACCAGTTCGTTACCTACGTGGTGGTTAGCCCCCAAGCGGACCGCTCTAAAGGCGTGGGAGGGCAGGCTGACGAATTCCTGGTTGCCGGGATCTGCGATGAGGACTCCCAGGGCATCACCGTAAAGGGGGCCAAGATGCTGGGCACGAGCTGCATCATGGCCAACGAAGTGCTGCTAGGCACGATCCAGCCCATGCAACCCGGCGAGGAGAAATACGCGTTCTCTGCAGCCATCCCTCTGGGCGCCAAGGGAGTAAAGCTACTATCCAGAAAATCGTACGAGGCTTCAGCCGTCTCTGAATTCGACAACCCTCTGTCGTACCGGTTCGACGAGAACGATGCGGTGGTCTACTTCGATGAGGTTAAGGTGCCTTGGGAAAGGGTATTCGTCTACCGTGACCCGGCAATGTGCCGCACCCAATACCACGAGACCCCGGCCCACGTTTTCCACAACTATCAAGCCCAGGTCCGGTTGATGGTTAAGCTGAGGTTCCTGGTGGGTGTTGCTCGAAAGATCGCCGAGACAACCAACATCATCACTATCCCTCAAGTCGTCGAAAGTTTAGGAAGCTTGGCGGGGATGGCAGGTCTGATCGAAGGGATGGTCTATGGGATGGAGGCCAAGGGTTTGTTCGTCGGAAAATACTACGTCCCCGACCGGCACCTGATGTATGCCTCCCAGGTGCAGGCACAGCAGATGTACCCGGAGATGATTCAGGCGATACGGCAGTTGACTGGCGGCGGGGTGATAATGCTGCCCTCAGGGGCCGTCGATTTCGCTGGAGATGAGACGGCTGGCCTGATCGAGAAAACCCAGCAGTCGCCCGTGGTGAACGCTAAAGACCGGGTCAAGCTATACAAGTTGGCTTGGGACGCCATCGGCTCGGAGTTTGGCTCCCGGCACACCCAATACGAGATGTTTTATGCCGGGGCCCAGTTTGCCGTTCGCAACCATTCGTTCCGGACCTATGACTGGGGGAAGGCCACCGGCATGGTGGACCGCTTCATGGACAGCTACGACCTGCCGGAATAGATTTTCAGGTGGCTTTTTACGCCTTTACTTACCGTACCTTAGGAATTTTCTGATGATCCGTTGGCTGCTGCGATTGCTCGGACCTTGTCAGCGAATCCGGTGACACTAAAAAGCTTGGCTAAGAACTCTGCCCGGGTCAACCCACCCGCCCGGTTTAAAACATCTTGCTGAGGCATTCCTGACGTGGAAAGGACTTGGATGTCGGGACGGGTCTGCCGCAAGGCTTTAGCTAATTCGATCCCGCGCATGTAGGGCATTGAAACATCAATGAGCAAAATATCGATTTGGCGATCGAGTTGGCTGTTCGCCAGATCAAGTTCCTCGCGCCCATTTATTGAAACCAGTACCTCGTACCCGTCCCGGCGTAGGATCGTTAAGAAAAGCTCAAGCAACGCTTCGTCGTCTTCCACCAACAATACGGTCATCCCTTGGGAGCCGTTGGTCCTATGATTTTCTAGCGTCCTCAATGGGGTTCTCCATCTTATTGGGCATTTATGAATCGGCTTGCCCGGGCGTGTCCGGGTTCATTATTCGATTCCAACTATCAGCACACGCGGGCTGAAACTGGTCAAGGAAGAATCGCCAGACCTGATCCTTTCGAAACCGGACTTTCCCGACAAAACGCTGATTGAAGTGAACAGATAATTACGAGAATTCTCTGAGGTGCCGCTGGTCGTTTTGAATCATCAGACCAATGATCTGGGACCAGTGACTGCGCTGGAAGCCGGGGCCGACGGTTACATTCAACTACCCTGCGAGCTCTCTGAGCTGACTTTTAACATCTGGAGCTTGATGAGGCGCACCGGTAAACGAAAATCAGCCAGCGACAGCGAACCGCTTACCGGGGGGCGTGAAGCTTGATCCATCGTCTCACGAAGCGTTTTTGGGCGGGCGAAAATTATCGCTTACGCCGGCGGAATCTCAACTGACCTACCTACTGCTAAAAAACAACGGCGGAGTTGCGTCCAAGGCCGACATCGAACAGGAATTTTCCAAAGTTGGCCTTGGCACTGCTGGATCAATCAAACAACCCATCATGCGCTTGCGGCGCAACTTCAGAGACAACGCGAAAAACCTCAGATAGTTTGCAAACGTGCCAGGCGTTGGCTACCGCTACATCGGTGCAACAGCCAATAGTGGCAGGTCCAGCAACGGCCGGCACTCAAACGCCGATGGAGCAATGAGTAACGGCACTAGAAAGGCGGCCTGGTGCCTTAATCTAGTGCATTTATTTGATGCCGTCATTCGGACAATCAACAAATAGCTAGTAATCTGCGGAGGCAACGCACCTATTTTTCATTTCTTATCTAGCCCCCGCGGACCATGATATCCACCAATGGTGTGATTGATGTGGGAGAATGTCTGGCCGCCGCCTTGGACTTATTTCTGTGATAGGGGCGGCGGGTCAGTAATTTCAGCGGCTAAGCGAACGACCGGGAAGCAAACAGAAGCCGGCGCCTAACCAGCCACAATTTTGATCTTTTCCCGTTGGCGTCTTTTAACGAACCGCTGGAGGGCGACCAACGCCCATAACCCTTCTATCACGGTGATGGGGTATACCTCTTCCAGGCCGCTGTATAAGGAAGTCATGCCAGAGCCCACGGCAAAGATGAGGACAAACCACCTGGAGCGCTCCTCGGCCCAGTAGGAAAGAAACATGATGGTCACGGCGATGACGCCAAATATGGTCAGCATCTTCGGGCCGTCACTGCGTTTGATCGGATGTTCATAGAATGTTCTAGGTTGCTTCCGACAAGTAATACCGGCGCTGAAAGAACAGGGCAACGTTGACCAGGCCTATCAGCACCGGCACCTCAACCAGCGGTCCCACCACCGCCGCCAGCGCCTGTCCGGAGCCAATGCCAAAAACACCAACAGCCACGGCGATGGCCAGTTCAAAGTTGTTGCTAGCCGCGGTGAGGGAAACGGCGGCTGTCTTGGAGTAGTCGATTCCCAGGCTCTTGCCCATATAGAAGGAGACCAAGAACATCACCACGAAGTAGATCGACAAGGGAATCGCTATCCGGACGACGTCCAGCGGGATATCCACGATGACGCTGCCTTTCAGTGAGAACATCACCAATATCGTAAACAACAAGGCAATCAAAGTAATGGGGCTGATTTTGGGGATGAAAGTCTGCTCGTACCAAAGCCTGCCCATCGCCCGCATCAGCACGTACCGGGACAATATCCCGGCGGAGAACGGTATGCCGAGGTAGATAGCCACGCTCTTGGCGATCTGGGCGATGGTTATATCCACCTTCAAGCCTTCCAGCCCGAACCAGGGGGGTAGAACGGTTATGAATATGTAGGCGTAGAGCGAGTAGAACAGTATCTGGAATATGGAATTGAGCGCTACCAGTCCGGCGGCATATTGGCTGTCACCATTCGCCAGCTCGTTCCAAACGATCACCATGGCGATGCACCGGGCCGCCCCGATAAGGATCACCCCGGCCATGAATTCCGGATAGTCCCTCAGGAAGATGATCGCCAGAAAAAACATCAACACTGGTCCAATCGCCCAATTCTGCACCAGTGACAGGACCAGGATGCGGTAGTTACGGAATACCTCGCCTAGTTCCTCATATCGCACTTTGGCCAGCGGCGGGTACATCATAAGTATCAGGCCGACCGCGATCGGGATAGACGTGGAGCCCACCGACAGCGATTCGGAGAAATCCGATATCTCAGGCCAGAAGTAACCGCTACCGACGCCGATGGCCATTGCCAAAAATATCCAGACGGTAAGGTAGCGGTCAAGCAGCGATAACCGGCCAAGGCCGGCCATTGATGCCTCCAGGGGACCCTGGGTTTGCAGGCTACTCATCGATCAATAGGTCGGTGGGCCTTCGTCGAATTGGACCAGTATGCCGTCCGGGTCGTAGAGGAAAATGGTCCGTACGTTGCCCTCCGCATCGGTGAAGTCGTCCATGGTTCCGGCCAATGATGCGCCTTTGGCGACCAGCTCTTGAGCAAAGGCATTAAGGTTTTCCACCCCAAACGAGATATGGCTGATGCCTTTTTGGTCCAACTTGATGGGGACGCCGTCCACCTGGTCTCCCGGATGGGACGTAAGCACCAAATATGGCTGGCTGGATTCGGGGTCGTCGACGTATACGTCGGCCACCGTCCGGGACTTTCTGGGACGTTCGTAGATATGCTCCGACTGCGCACCCGGCCGCTGCGCCATCTCCTGGGTGGAATGCATCTTCACCGTAAGCCCCAGGAGGTCCCGGTAGAATTCCAGGGATTTTTCTAGATCGGCCACACAGACCGCGATGTGGGATACGCCTCTAACTTTCAATGTCAGACTCCATATTCTGGTTTCACTGGATCAAGATGCCGCAGTGTAGAATGCTGGCAAATATGACTAAACGTGTCCTTCCCAGCTCTCGACTACCAAGGTTGGGATGGACGCACGAGGTGTTTCAATGACCCAAGCAGGCGAAAAACTGCCTCTGCCTCTGGATGGTATCAGAGTACTGGATGCCACCCATATAGTGGCCGGCCCATTTTGTTCTATGATTTTGGCGGACATGGGCGCAGATGTAATCAAGATCGAACGCCCCGGCACGGGAGACCTTTCCCGGGGCCGCGGGCCGTTCATCAAGGCCGAGGACGGCCGAGAGACCAGTTCCCGGTTCTTAGGAGTGAATCGTAACAAGAAAAGCGTTTCTATCGATCTTCGTAATGCCCGTTGCAAGAGGGCCTTCGAAGAACTGGTCCGCAACTCGGACGTGTTGGTAGACAACTGGGGTTCGGGGGCCTTCCGGCGTCTAGGATTGGGCTACGACCACCTTAGCAAAATCAATCCGGGCCTGGTCTATGCCAGTATCACCGGATACGGCGATAGTGAAGACCTAAGCGGTCCGTATTCAGACCGTCCGGCCAACAACCTGGCGATCCAGGCCATGTCCGGCTGGATGGAGATCACCGGAGACCCCGACGGCCCGCCCCAGAGCGTGGGCGATAACATTGGTGATTCCATTCCCGGCGTTTGGACGGCATTGGGAATCGTCTTGGCCCTGGAGACCAGGCGCAAGACCGGCCGGGGTCAGTACGTGGATATGGCGATGTACGAGTGCATGGTCTCCCATATCGAGAGCAACATGAACTCATTCCAGGCCACCGGAGATAACCCGGCCCGCTCCCGAGACCGGCTGGCCACTGCCGGCATAACCTTCCGAGCCAAGGACGGTTATTGCGTGCTGGCTGGCGTGCGCACCGAATCCCGTATGCGGGATCTATGGAAATTAATCGGCCGTAAAGACCTGCTGGAGGGGGATGCGCGGTACCTGGCTGGTCCCGGCATGGACGGCCAGTTCTACTTCGAGCACATCGTCCCGGCCATCGAAGGATGGTCGTCCGAGATCCCCAAGTTTGAAATTGCGGCTAAGCTGACCGAGATCGGCTTCTCCATGGGAGTAACCCAGACCGTGGCCGACCTGGCACAGTGTCCCCAATTGGAGGCCCGCCAGATGTTTGTGGACACCGGCGACACCCTGGGCGGGACATTCCGAGGCGTCAGGACCCCGGCCCGCCTCACTGCCTGCGTTGAATCTCCGGCGGAGACAGCCCCAACCCTAGGACAGCACAACGCAGAGATACTCTGTACGTTGGGCGGTATGACTGCTGACGAAGTGTCTGAATTGGAGGAGGAAGGGGCTCTTTAAGTTGGCTCTTCAACCTCGCCAGGCGGTGAGATCGGACGCCGAAGCAAAGGCGAGAAGGACAAAGCCGGTATCAAGAGCAGAAGTCCCAACGATACGCTCATCGCCACGGCTGCCTGGGCGCTGAAGTAGTTGGCGACTACTCCAACGGCAAGTCCCCCAACCGCTGCCACACCGATGCACTGGCCCAGCATGCCCAGGGCCGTTCCCCGCATCTCCGGTTCCGACGAGATCAAGATTATCGTGCTCTGCATCGTGCTGTAGCCGGCTGCGCCCAACCCGGCCAACATCAACATCAAAAACGACACTGGATACCAAGGCGACAGTGCGAAGAACAGCAGGCTTATCAGTTGAAGTACCAATCCCAGCGCGAATATGCGCCCGTGGTAACGGACCACCGCTAAGGAAGCGATCACCGAAGCCGCCGCCAGCGAACCGATAGCTTGGGCGGAGATCAGGATCCCAGTTAAACCCGCCCCCACGCCCAGATGGTTCTTGGCGACCACTGGGAACAGGGACTCCACGCTGAAGGCCATGGAGTTCATGATCAGAGTAATGACCAACACGCTGCGGATGACGCTGTTATTCACCGAATACTTGAAGCCCCGAGAAACCGTGCTCCAAAAGGCATATGGCGATGGCGCCCGGACCGGCCCACGTCCTTTCATCACCAGAATAAGCACGAAAGCAACGATGTAGACAACCATCAAGACGATGTAGGTACCCGAGAAATCGGTCAACTCGATCAGCAGACCGGCCAAGAAAGGCCCCATGAACCTACCAAGAGTCATGCTGATGGTTTCGAGGGACATAGCGCTAACGATGCGGTCACTGCCAACAAAGTCATAGATCAATGAGCGACGGGAAGGAAACTCCAAGACGAAGAGCCAGCCTAGAAAGAACGAGGCGATGAAAACATGCCATGGTTCCACCGCGCCGGTCAGAACCAGGGCTAGAATCGCACCCGTTGTGGCCACTGCCACCATGCGGGACACCATCATGATCGCCCAGCGGTTAGCCCGGTCGGCGACCATGCCGGAGATCAGCGCGAACGCCAGCATAGGCACCCAACGGAACACAAAGAGCAGGGCAACCTGAAAGGCGGAGTCGGTCATCTCCAACACCAGCAGGCCCATGACCACCACGTCCATCCAGCGTCCGGTGTTGTCCAGACCGCCGGCGGCGCACATGAGCCGGAAATCCCTCAGTTGGAGCAGGCCCTTGACCCGTTCAGACCAAGGCTTGGGCGCTTGCCAAGCAGGCTGTGTATCGGCCATCGGCTAGCTGGACAGCCGTCCGCCAATTATCAAGAAAAACAGCAGTAGCGGTTATGCCTCTTTGGATTCCAAAGCTGTCAGGATCACGTCGGGAGTCATCGGCAGGTCAAGCATCCGGACGCCTATGGCGTCGGAGATGGCGTTGGCCAAGGCCGGCAGCGGGGGAATTATCGGCGCTTCGCCGACGCCCCGGACCCCGAAAATATGCTTGGGGTTTGGCACTTCAATCATCACCGTCTCGATCATTGGCACGTCCAACGATGTGGGCATGCGGTAGTCCAGGAAACTGGAGTTCAACATCGACCCTTCATCGTCGTAGAAATAGCTCTCGTTGAGCGCCCAGCCGATGCCCTGGACGGTGCCGCCTTGGATCTGACCTTCAACATAGGCGGGGTGGATGGCCGTGCCAACGTCCATGAACGCGGTGAACCGCAAGATGTCTACCTTGCCGGTCTCTGGGTCTACTTCCACATCTACCAGGTTGCCGGCGATGATCGGCCCGCTGCCGGGTGAAGCGGCCGAGACCGAGCAGGTGACCGGCCCGCCGGTGCGCATCAGCCGCGCCGACAAATCTTTGAAGCTGATGGTGTCTTCGGTCTTGGCGCAGAGGAACGTCCCGTGGTCGAAAGATACGTCCTCTTCTTCCATTTCCCAGATTATGGCCGCCCGGGCCTTCATCAACCGGATGATCTCTTCCGAGGCCTGGATGGCGGCGAGGCCGGTGTCGAATGCCGTGCGGCTGCCGCCGGTGACGCCAGTCCATCCGATGGTGTCGGTGTCCACCACGGTGGGAGATACGTCCTCAGCCTTTATCCCAAGGATCTCGGCGGCTTGCATGGCGACTGCGGTACGGGAGCCGCCGATGTCGACCGAGCCGGTGACCAGGTTGATCGTGCCGTCATTGTTGACCGTGATGGTGGCCGAAGACGCCTGGCCACCCTGCCACCGGTAACCCACCGCGACCCCTCGTCCCTGGTTGGGGCCTGTCAAAGAGGCCTTGTAATGGGGATGGGCCTGCATGGCCTCTTCCATCTCTTTGATTCCAAAATGGGGGTGAGGCACGCCGTTGGGCATGCGGTCACCCTCTTTGGAGACGTTCATCAGCCGGAATTCGATCGGGTCGATGCCCAATTTTTCCGCCAGTTCGTCGATGACTGGCTCCACGGCAAAGGCGCCTTGGGGTTGCCCGGGTGCGCGGTAGGCCTGGACTTTCTGTTTGTTGCAGACCACGTCGTAGCCGTCCACCAAGAGGTTCGCGATGTTGTAGGGTCCGGTGGCGCACAATGTCCCGCCGCCGACGGGTGAGCCGGGATAGGCCCCCGCCTCAAAGGCCATCCACAGTTGGGCGGCCGTGATCTTGCCATCTTTGGTGGCGCCAATCTTGGTCCGCATCAGGGAGGCAGACGTCGGGCCGGTGCCCTCAAAAACATCCTTTCGGCTCATGACCACTTGCACCGGACGGCCACTCTTCTTGGAAAGGACCGCAGCTACCGGCTCCAGGTAGGTCGTTATTTTGGCTCCGAACCCGCCACCGATCTCGGTGGGGATGACTCTAACCTGCGATTCAGGGATGTCCAGGATGGCCGCGCAGGATGAACGGATGGCGAAAGAACCCTGGGTGCAGGTCCAGATCGTGAGGCGTCCGTCTCCGGCCCAAGTCGCCGTTGAAGCGTGGGGCTCTATGTATCCCTGGTGGACCGTTTGAGTGGTGAATTCCCGCTCGACGATCACATCGGCTTCTTGGAACCCCTTTTCAACGTCTCCCAGTTTGTGTTGGATGTGGCTGGCGATGTTGCTCTTGGCCCCGGTGTCATCGCCCTTGGCGAAACGTTCCAATTTGAAATAAGTGGTCAGGTTATCGTGGAGCAGTGGCGCGTCTTCTTTCATAGCCTCTTCAAGGCTAAGCACTGGTTTCAGAACCTCATAATCAATTTCGATCGCCTCCAAGGCTAGTTCCGCGATGTGAGGACTGGTGGCTGAAACCGCGGCAACGGCGTGGCCTTTATATAGCGCTTTGTCGGCAGCCATAACGTGCTCCGCCATCAGGCGGGCGTTGCCCTGGGTCTCGCTCAAATCGATTATCGAGTCGGAAATTATGGGGAAGTCTTTCGACGTGACCACCGCAGTAACACCGGATATCGCCTCGGCCTTGCTGGTGTCTATGGACCGGATCCGGGCGTGGGCGTAAGGGCTGCGCAGCACCTTGCCGTGCAACATGCCGGAAAGCTGAATGTCGGCCCCGTACTTGGCCGCGCCAATGACTTTATCAACACCGTCGTGACGTATCGGCCTGGTACCGACGACATCGTATTGGCTGGCTTCCGGTGACTGCTGGCTGTTAGTAGTTGTAGTCAATTTGGTTCCCCCAAAGTGGAGTTATACGTGATGAGCACGATTCCGTGGCTAGGTCGGGTTGCGTCCCACTATAACTTTGAGAGCGGAGATGTCAATCATGTTACTGAGCCACCCACTAGGACGGGTAGATAGAATTATAAACAACCAATATAGAGTCGTGTACGCTTTGGCCTATCTCGTCACAGGGCAGGAGAAGTTGAAGTCCCGCAGATTTTGGGATTGAGATGCTGCCAAACTTAAGAAAAGAAGAATTCACATCGATCGAGGCCTGGCGGTCATCATTCATTAAGTTCTTAGCCGGCGCTTTGTTTGTGTTTTTGGGAGCGCAGTCCGTAATCGTCACCGGTGCTATGACCGATGGCGAATTAACCGTTCCATAGCTATTTACCATTGCGTTGGCGCACCGGCTAGCGATTGCCTTTTTGGCGTTCGCCACTGCGAATATTTCGGGCGGGCACATGAACCCCGCCGTAACCTTTGCGGCCGTAATGACCAAGAAGATCAGCGGAGCCCGTGGACTGATGTTCGTTTGCGCTCAATTGGCCGGAGCGGTTGTCAAAGCGTCACTGCTTCTAGTCACGATCCCCGAGACTGCCAATACAAACCTAGGCGCGCATGCTCTGGGGTCCGATGTGTCCGTAAGCATGAGGTTAATCATAGAAATAATGCTCACGTTCACTCTGGTTTTCGTCATATTTGCGACTGCCGTAGACCCAGGTGGAATCGCTCCGTTGGCTCCACTGGCGATCGGGTTGACTGTGTTGGTTGACCATTTAGTAGCGGTCCCGATTACGGGAGCGTCTATGAACCCCGCCCACAGCTTTCGCCTAGCACTGATATCTGGGAATGGGCGAATCACTGGATCTATTGGCTGAGACCGATGCTCGGTGGAATGATCGCCAGTGTGATGTACCAAGTGGTCTTTATCAACAGGCCGCGTTAACTATTTCGAAGATGCCGAGATGAAATGTCCCCATTGGCAGGTCAAGATTGAAACCCCCAGCGCTCAACATGCTTGCATCGATGGAGTGGAGGTCCTGATAATGACCTGCCCCGAATGCGAGACCACCCTTGGAATCATCAATCATACGCATTACGGGTATTTCAGCCGCACCCAATCGATGCAGGACCGGACTCGCTAAAAGCGGTTTAGGCGTTCAACCCGAATAATCTATCCCCGCAACTGCGGCAAAACCTCTTTCCCGCACAGCTCCAATTGGGAAGCCTGGTTGGGCCCGCCGAACCGGATCACGATGGTTTGTACGCCGACATCGATGAAGCTTTTCAGCCATGCGGTGGCCTCTTTCACATTGCCGGTGAAGACACTCTGAGTCCGGGACATGGTCTCGAAGGGAGTGTTGTAGTAGCCCTCGATAAACTCCCGCATCTCCTTGTCCGCCTGCGCCTTGTCCTCGTTGATATTTAAGGTCGTGTAGAGGGCTTTATGCAGACGGCCGGCATCGTCGCTCGACTCTTTGGCAAGCGCCTCAATCTGCTGCCAACCCTCCGCGAATGCCTTCGGAGAGGTGGAATTTGGGAACCAGCCGTCACCGATCTTCAGCATCCGGCGCTGGGGTTTCTCGGCGCTGGCGGCCATCCAGACTGGGATGCCACTTTTCTGCACCGGGCGCAGTCCTAAACTGATTCCGTCTAGCTTGAAGTGGCGGCCGTCAAAGTTGACCTCAGGTTCGGTCCAGAGCTTCCGCATGACCGTCACGCATTCTTCGAAGATGCTGACGCGGTGCCTAAATGAAACGCCGCAGGCGTTGAATTCCTTTTCGACGGCTGGCGTCTTGGTGGCGATGCCAACACCCAGAATGACTCGACCCTGGGAAACGATGTCCAGATTAGCGACTTCATTGGCCAGCACCACAGGGTTGCGCAAGGCCGGAAGAAAGACGGCTGTGCCCAATTTCACCCGTGTGGTGCGCCCGGCAATAGCCGAAAGCGTGCTCAGGGCCTCCAGGCGTGGCCGGGCCAGAATACTGTCTCCGCACCAGACGGAGTCGAAGGCATGCCCTTCGGCCGTTTCAGCCAGACCTATCATCGACCCGAAATCGGGGTCTCCGGGCGCCATGACCACTTCGCGGGTTGGCAGCAGGTAACCGAAGGCTGTTGCGTTGTTCGCCATGATTGGGCCTCGCTTTCTGTACTGATGAGTGACGCTACAAGGGTGTCCCTCCATTCTTTAATAATGGAGGGACACCCTTGTTAGGCCCTAAATTATAGCTTGCCGGTATTATGACACGATTCAGTTAGGAGACGCACCACTTTGGCCAGTCGCAAATCCGGGAATGCCCGAGAAGGGCGAGTAGGAGATTAATCACCCCGGAAATGGTGCATACTAAAAGCTCAGTTCCATCATCAATAGCCGTGTGGTAGGCTGGGCGGTGCAATCCCACGAGGAGCTCACCCATGATTATCGACACTCATACCCATGTAGTTAGCAGCGACAAGGTCAAGCACCCGCTTGACCCCGGCGCGCGAGGCTGGTCCACCGAGGTCAGCAACGACGTCGAAGACCTAATCAAAGAGATGGATGACGCGGGCGTGGAATGCGCCACTCTGGTGCAGCCCAACGCCACCTATGGACTGGACAACATCTACCAGTGCGATAGCGCCAAGCTTTACTCCCCGCGGACAGTCTCGGTTGGTATCTTGGACCCGGCTGCCGCCGATGCCGCGGAAAAGCTCTCTTATTGGGTCAACGAGCACGGCATGAACGGCGTGCGCCTTCAGAGCCAAGCCGAGCCAGACGACCCCAGTTGCGACGCGATCTGGGAGCGGGCGGAAGCTCTCGGCGTCCCCATATCCATCGGCGGAGGCGGCCAGCCGGACAAGGTCAACCGGATGCGGAATATCGGCGCCCGCCATCCCAGCGTTCTCTTCGCACCGGACCATTTCGCCGGTTGGAGTGGGTCCGATGACAAGCTGGCCATGACGGCGGCGCTGGAAGAGATGGCCAAGCTACCCAACGCGCATCTACGAATCTCCAGCACGAGCTTGGGGCCATACGCTGACTTGAGCGCCGCGGATAAGGACCTATTCAGGCAAGTGATTGGGGCGTTCACGCCGCAGCGGGTCATGTGGGGGTCCAACTTCCCATCGTCCCGCGACGGCGGTTACATCGGGCAGGTGAAGCTCGGCCAAACGGCTCTGCCCTGGCTCTCGGACGATGACCGCGAATGGATCATGGGCAAGAGCGCCCACAAGCTCTGGCCTATGCTGCAAGCTCCGGCCAAAGCTTAGCCGCCCCGGCGGCTCGTCAGGATATAAGGGCCACGGGCGCTTCCGTGTCCCAGCATTATCTAGTTAGGGAGAATCCATGAAATACGATGTTGTAATCGTCGGAGGCGGGGCCGCCGGATCAGTCTTGGCCAGCAGATTGGCAGAAAACGCAGAAACCTCAGTGCTTTTGCTGGAAGCCGGGCCGGATTACCCGGACCCCGCCAACCTGCCGGATGAGATCAAGTTCGGCGGCACGAGATATGCCGAGGGCCAAGACTCGGAACACAACTGGGCCTTGCGGGCAACGATCACCGAGGAGCAAGGTGAGATTCACGTAGCCCAAGGCCGGGTGATCGGCGGAGGGTCTTCCATCAACGGTCAGGCGATGCAGAGGGGACTTCCCGAAGATTTTGACGCTTGGTCGGCTCTGGGGAATGATGAATGGTCCTATACGAAGGTCCTGCCGTTCTTCAGAAAATCAGAAACCGACCTGGACATACGGGACGACTTTCACGGGACCGACGGTCCCATGCCGGTTAGACGCCGCCGTTCAGGTCATACCCCCGACATACAAAAGGCGTTTCACGCAGCTTGCCTGGAAGACGGGTTCGGCACCTCTGACGACACCAATGGCGCCAACCCTGCCGGCGTCGGCGTGTCTCCTTCGAACAACATCGACGGCATCAGGATGAGCGCCGCGATGACCTATCTCAACCCAATGCGGCACCGTCTCAATCTCACTGTGCGGGGCAGCGTCGCCGTTCGGAAGATATTGATCGAAGACCGGAAAGCCGTTGGGGTAGAAGCCGAAAGCGGCGGCGAAGTTTTCAACATTGAAGCCGACCGCGTGGTGTTGAGCGCCGGTGCCATAAAATCGCCGCATCTGCTTATGCTGTCAGGCATCGGACCCGAGGACCAGCTTAAGCAATATGGTATAGACCAGGTCCATGAGCTCCCGGGCGTGGGACAGAGCCTGTGGAATCACTTGAGCGCCCATATCTCATACAAAGTTAAGGATGGCGCGTCGATGAAGGGCGACGAGGATACGGTGCACTTCAGTTTGCATTACACCTCGGAAGGCTCCAGCGAAGCTAACGACATGGTCCTGAGGACCAACACGGTCGTTGATGAACGGTCAGAGCGGGTGCCAGGACTGCGGACCAAATACAACACCGGCGACGTCTCGCCCGACCAAGCGGCGCGGATATCATGCACACTTGGCTTGCCCGACGGCTCGGGACAAGTCAGGCTGGCTTCTGCCGACCCACTGGTGCAACCGTCCTTCAACTACCAGTATCTCCAGCATCCAAACGATATCCGGAGGGTCAGAGAAGGGGTCCGGATGGCGGCCCGGCTACTGGAATCCAATGCGTATAACGACGTCGCCGACTACCGGATCAGTCCTACGGAAGACATCTTGAACAACGACGATGCATTGGACCTCTGGCTGCGTCAGACGGTAGGCACCGCCAGGCACGTGTCTGGTACCTGCAAGATGGGGCCTGTTTCAGACCCGATGACTGTGGTCGACCAGCACTGCCAAGTCAAAGGGATAGTTGGCCTTTGGGTGGTTGATGCGTCAATCATGCCGAGGGTTCCCCGCTCCGGCGGCGCCCACGCGACCGTTCTGATGATTGCGGAACGTGTAGTGAAGTGGATCGCGGAGGCGTAGCGCGGGCCAGCCCTATTACTCATTTTTCATAGCTGGTGATTAGCTACGAAAAGAAACTTGGTGCTCCGCTTTTTGTTCCACATGGGCAGACGTGGATTTTACTCGAGAATGAACCCCTCATACCCATTGGCCACGACCTCTGCACGCTTGGCGCGCATGGCCGGAGCCGTATCTGGGGCTGTGAGCAATGCCCGTGCCTTGCCGGGAATATTTGCTCCCACAAACCATGAATTCGCCTGTGTCCGTAAGATCTTTGCGCCATCCTCATTGACGTGTTTAACCCAGGCGTCTTCAGCCTCGATAGTGGGCGAAATGCGCCTAAAATCGTTGTCTCGAAGATAGCCCATTGCATCGCCTACCCAATCTATCAACGGCTCAGAAGCCCTGACAAAGTTCCCCACCGATGCTGCGTTTACTGTAAACAGGTTGGGGAATCCTGCTGAGGTGATGCCCATGTAGGTCCTTGGACCGTCTGCAAATTTGTTCTTTAGCGTCTGGCCGTCTTGGCCGGTGATATTCAGATTGATCAACCCGCCGGTGATGGCATCAAACCCGGTGGCATAGATGATGACGTCTAATTCGTACTCCGCGTCACTGGTCTTAACGCCCTTGGGGGTGATTCGCTCAATGGGGGCTTCGCGAACGTCAACAAGCAAAACATTGTCCTGGTTGTAAACCTCGTAATAACCGCTTTCGCAAGGCAGTCGTTTGGAGCCAAACATGTGGTCCTTGGGAACCAACATCTCCGCTATGACCGGATCGTGAACGCGCTCGCGAATCTTGTTGCGAACAAACTCGGCGTAGTCCTCATTGGCCTCTCCCGGGACCATCACGTCATGAAAATTGGAGAGCCACTTCTTGAAGCCCGGCTCGGTCCATAGGCGTTCATACTGCTCTAAACGTTCCTCTTTAGAAACATCCATGGCCGACCGTTGGTCGAATTCATGCATGAACGAGCCGGGGGTTTCCATGCACACCCTGAAAATCTCCGGATAACTGGCTTTGATCTGTTTCTGGGTCTCATCGTCGATCGGGCCATTGCGAAGAGGAGCGCAGTAGTTCGCTGTGCGCTGGAATACTGTCAGGTGGCCAACCTCTTTGGCAATCTCCGTAATGAGTTGCACGCCGCTGGCGCCGGTGCCGATGACTCCAACCCGTTTTCCGGCCAGGTCGATCCCTTCTGCCGGCCATCCTCGAGTGTGAGATGTAATCCCTTTGAAGCTGTCGATTCCCTCGAAATCAGGAACGTAACCAGCAGAAAAACTTCCGACCGACGTAATCAAGTACTGGCCACGGGCTTTGCTCCCGTCCTTTAAGACGATTTCCCAGCAGCTATCTTCCTCGACAAACGTCGCCGACATGACTCGCGAGTTGAATTGTATGTCACGACGCAGATCGAACTTATCTGCCACATAGTTTAGATAGCGTTCGGTCTCTGGCTGGCTCGAGTAATGTTCTTTCCAGTCCCATTCCTGCAAAAGTTCCTCGGAGAATGAATATCCGTAAGAGTAGCTCTCAGAGTCAAAACGACAACCTGGATAGCGGTTCCAATACCAAGTTCCACCCACTCCACTAGCATCGTCGAATGCCCGGACCGAGAACCCTAGTTGACGCATACGATACAGGGAATATAGCCCTGTAACCCCAGAGCCGATGACGATTGCATCAAACTCTTCAATCTCGTCAGTGCTCTCTGAACTTGGTCCCGACGTTTCCCTTAGAGAATCTGCCATTTATCTGCTCCTTTAGACCTATTCATTGTTCGGTTAACTACAAGGCCTAGTTAACAGAAGAAGGGGTAATTTATCCCGCATTTATCGAATGTATCGTTGCTTGGCATCGATTCATCTCATCTGCTGTGCGCCCGATTCTATATCCAACTCGAATAACCTGCAAGAAGGATTATCATAAAATAACCTGCCATTACCCACGTCCAAATAACTACCCACCCCTAGTTATCATGTGTTGCTAGACAGCAGGATAGTGGTTATTGTGAATGTGAAACAGGTGAAAGCCCTGCATTTGACTAGATGATACGTCCGACAAAGGCATAATCAGTGAATCCTAGATTATTACTAATATTAGCCGCTATCGGATTGTCACTGGCTCTTGCTCTGTGGCTGAAAGACCGCTACAACCGGTTCTGGGGGCCATGGCTGAAAGACCGCTTCAGGCGGCGTTAATCGTCGAACCCTGATATTCCCGCAATCACAGTCCAAGGTTCCAGCTATACCATAGAAGACATGAGAAAGTCGCTAGAGGAAATTTGCAAACGTGTCAGAGAGCGTTTCGCATCTATGGACTACGAAGAGAAGCGGCTAGGCTTAGAAGCCTTGAATGTATCCGCTACTTTGACCGATGATCATGTTGAAGTAAATGCTGTTCTAGGCGTGGGCGCCCAAGATTCACGATTAATTACCACTGCACAAACATCGGCATCATTATGGACAGGTAATTAAAACTTCAAAGCAATCTACGTTTTAGCTTGAGCGGTTTGAGAAACCGGAGCAACTTTAAGTTACTTCTGTCTGTTAAGTGGGCTGCGATACACCACTTCTCCACACATTTTGTCTGATAACCTGCCCTTCGCGCTTTTCCGGACTTTGAGATAATTCCTATACCGTACTAGGACCACACAGTCGGTGTAGACCGGGCTAAATTAATGGCGAGAAAACGTTCAAAAACCGCATTGAGTATTACTCATCCCGATTTAGCCGCTTAGTGGCATCTGCAGAAGAATGGCATCACGCCAGATGGAATGCCGGTGTTGGGTCCAGTCCAAGCCATCCAAGGGTTGAGTATAGCCTCGGGACACGATTCCGTAGGCATCATGCTGAGTCCGGCAACAGCAGAATTGTTATCCCAATACCTACTTGACGGGAATGCAGGTTCGCTAGAGCCATTCAGATTGTCGCGCTTTTAGTCGTTGCATTTGGCGCAAAACTTGGCTCCTCCATGGCCTAGGCTGGATCACCGGATCCCATGTAATGAACTAGTAAGATCACATTACGGTTGGAGAAGATGTTATGGATGCAACGAATTTGATATTGGAATGCTTGGTTTCCGTGCACGTTAGGCTTATTGCAACATGTAAAGACCTAACAAACGACCAACTGCTATGGCGCCTGATTCCGAGTGCAAACAATATCGGATTCATACTTTGGCATATGAACCGCCACCAAGACACCCAGATAACAAAAGCGGGTACGCAGGATCAAGACGTATGGATTACTGACGGTTGGTTTCAGCGATTTTCCCAGAGTCCAGATTCCCCTGACCCGGGCGATCGAATGGGGTTAAGAGCATTGCCTATCCCTTCGCTTGATGTACTGCTCGAGTATTGTGCAGCGGTGCATAAGCGCTGCATTGAATACATTACCGGTTTGACTTCCAATGATCTAGACCAACCACTTAACACGGACAGACAAAACTATTCAGTTGGAAATTGCCTTCGTCATTTGATTACACATCAAAACAACCATCATGGTCAGATCGATTATATTAGAGGCCTACATGATGAGACATGGGATCTTCCGGTTGGTACCGGAGTGATAGTCAACTAATCTCCGAACCCATTTACTTTTGGGCTGAATTAAAATGCGATGTCGCTTCCTGCCGTTTTGAGAGTTCCGAGCTATATATGTTCTTCCCGTCGGGTTAGCGCCGAGAATCTAAATCCCAAGGACTGACCGGGCGCACTCAGAAGGTACGCCGGCCAAAGAATCGGAAAAACGAAAAGGGGACCGGTTTCAGCTGGTCCCCTTTTTTGTTGCTACTAGGGACTGATGGCCGTCTTTATTCACAACTGGAACAACATTCGGATGTTATTTCGTCGGGTCTTTTAGCTTCAAGGCGAACTATGGATTGGTTCCGATAGCAGTAACGGTGGTGGGCTAACCCGATCTCCTCGCATATAGGGAAAGCAAATGAACCTTGTCTTACGATATAGTGACCGCGCGGGAAGATTTGGCTAAAGATGAATATTTGGTCATAAGACAGCGGTTGGTGACTAGATAGATGATTTGTGATTTGGGTACCCATAAACTCGCCTATGAGATATCAGGGCCAGCAAGCGCTACTTCATTATTATTCGGCCATTGCTTTGCATCGGACCGTCATTTTTTTGACAGTCAACTTCCAGTACTAACTGATTATAGAATCATCCGGTACGATACCCGCGGTCACGGCGAAAGCGATACCCCCTCAGGACCATATAGGATGGATGATCTTGGGAACGATGCGGTTGCCTTACTTGATCACCTCCACGTACAAAAAACTCATTACGTGGGCGTGTCGATGGGCGGGATGATTGGCCAGAATATCGCTCTCCGTTTTCCGGAGAGATTATTGTCTTTGAGTTTGGTCAATACGATATCTTCGTATGACGAAATTGGTAGGCAAGTTTGGAGAGATTGGGTCGAGAAGGTTCGACGATACGGTGCAAGAATCATGCATGACGACCTCATGAAACGATGGTTCACACCCGAAGCAATACGCCGTCAAATAGCAGGCGTCGCCTATATGAGTGGGGCATATCGGGCTTTTTCTGACACGGCATTCGAATACATAGCCCATGCCGTCATCACGGATTTACACTATTCGAATCGTATCAGTGACATCAAAATCCCAACGTTGATCGTTGCGAGTCCAAATGATCCCGGGATTCCGCAGAAAGCCTCAGAACTTTTAAATGAGCGGATCATTGGTTCAAAGTTAGAGTGGCTTTCGCCAGCTCATCATTTGGCTACCCTTGAACACCCAGAAGCGTTCAATACGATTTTATCCAGGTTCCTGGCTATGCAGTCCAAAGATTGATATCAAATCAATAATCGTAACTGCCTACATTGACCAATCATGTCTCCAGCTGGAGTTCATTCACCACCTGCTTGGCCCACAGGCGTAAGTGTTCCTCTAAATCGGCTCCGCAGTGCGGACATTCCCAATCCCCAAAGCGTAGTCTCGTCCCACAATGGTTGCACGGATTTACATCGGCTAGTTTGTTTAATACCTTCTGAATTTGGACATCGGTGGCCATCCCACACTCCGGTTATTTGAATAAGTTATTACGACCGACAAGAAATATAAACCAAATATGCATGCAGATCACAACAGGCAGCAAGACCAAACGGAGGACGTTCCGATGAAAGAAACGCGGCATCTGGAAAGTGAGGCCCAGGCAATCAAAGCCGATGAGGCATTCATCGCTGCGCTGAATGCAGGGAACAATCAAGTGATGTTCGAAGTTATGCACATACCCCATATACGTATATCTGGCAAGGGTGTTGTTATCTACAATACAAAAGAGGAACTGGAACGTGAATATCTGAATAGCTTCGCATCTCGTGCGGGTGAAACGTGGCATCACACCGAGATGGACTGGGTGCAGGCATTGCACAGTTCAGAAGATAAAGTCCATTTGTACCTTCAATGGACTCGATATGACGAGGATGGTAGTGCACTGGCTACGTATCCAGCTCTTTGGATAATGACCAAAATACACGGCAATTGGGGAGCCCAATGCCGTTCAAGTTTCGCTCCTTGATACGCCCGCTATCACAGCCCAATGGTCTATCCTCAGTTCGAGATTTGTGAAGAAGAATTCAACCCCCAAACCAATGGCTCGTCGAGAAATGGCGCCAATCCCTCAGCCTTTAAGTCTTTAGGCTCGAAAGTTTTGTTAAATGCAGTTGAATTAGTCGTAGAAAATACCTGGAAAAATGTTACATTCGCACCTGCTATTATGCTGAATCGCTTTCTGGACGTCCAATGAGGGGGACTATGTTTACAGTTGAGGAATTTGTGGAGTCATGCCTACATGCTCTAGACGAGCACACACCAGAATTGGCCATTAAAGAAATTGTCACGTCGTCGATGGCCGATCCACATGAACTGGAATCTGCTCTCGGTACGCCGTCAGAAGCAGGAATAACTACCCTTCACCGCTCACCAGAACTCACGATTCTGAACATCATATGGCCTCCCGGGATTGCTCTCTATCCGCACGACCACAATTTGTGGGCAGTCATCGGGCTATACGGCGGCCAGGAGGACAACACATTTTACACTCGGAATCCAGATGCTAGCGGGCTCGTGAGGACTGGTACTCGAGTCCTAGAATCTAAAGACTCTGTATTGCTAGCCCAAGATGCAATCCATGCCGTGCAAAACCCTCGTTCGGTTTACACTGGAGCGATTCATGTTTATGGCGGCGATTTCTTTAACGAACCTCGAAGCCAGTGGACTTCAGACAGCTCGGCTGAAGAGCCGTATGATGTGGAGCAGGTGCAGCGGATCTTTAAATTTGCTAATGAGCGATGGTTATCCAAACAGGTATCTTAAGGTTGATCAGGTTTTTTATGAGTCATTTTGAACCTCTCGGCCACGGTTCTTAACATCGGTTTCCTTGCCATGAGTAAGAGCAGCGCACCAAAGAAGTTCAAGAAGGATGCCTAGGGGAAGTTATAGGATACAAACATCGTAGAAATACTTCACTGACAGCCATTGACCATGTGCGCTGGCTGTTTCACCGTCACATCCTCCATGAATCAACAGATGCTATAGCGGAAATGGCAGGCAATCACATCACGACAGTCGAAGCTTCTATCAAGGAATTTCGCCAACTTCTGGATCTCCAGCCCAAACACACGGTCCGCTGCCTCGAACGCCGCCAGCGACCTTGGCCTATACACGAACACTATCCTCATCGAGCATTCCTGAAAGCTTGATAGATACATCAAACACAAAACGGCGGGGATTCCCCGCCGTTGAATCTGTCTGCTTATAATCTCTACCGAGCGACTACCGAAGCGCTCAGAGCGTTAAGCGGGCCCTAAAGGGGACACTCCTTATATCCTGGGATTTATCACCATTGAACAAACATCGGCATGTTATTTCGCGGGTGCTTATGACTTTCGAGCTATCTATCCGATGAACCCGGTAGAGGTAACGATCTTGGAACTGCCGTGAGTATATTAGATCATCTTCCCAGCACCACCAGGATGACCCCGGCTATCGCCAGCAGGGTTCCAGCGACCAGTTTGGGAGTGACCTGCTCCAACTTCGCTAAGAAAGTGTGGGACAGGAACAATGTGATTAAAGGGCTGCTGGAAACTATGGGACTTACCACCACAACGTCGGCCCGCTGTACCGCAAAAGCCACTGCCGTTACCGCAATGCTCGACGTCAACCCAGCGGCGGCCAAATAGCGCAGAGCGAAAATCGAACGAAAAAATCCCTGGCCCGTTGTTCGTACAACGCCGCTTTGCGACGCACTAGCTCCTACCAAAGGAGAAATCGCTACTAAACCGATTAACATGCTAAAGGCAGTAACCATGAATGGAGAGTCGTAAATCCCTATTGCCTGCTTGGCCATGACGTTGCTCGCCCCGTATGACGCGCCCGCACCCATGGCTAGCACATAACCTAACAGATGGATCCTGTCCGTACGCCAACCTTCCATAATGGAACCACCACTCGAAAAAAGCAGACCACAGACAACCCCCACGGTGCCTAACGCAATCAGGCTATTGACCGTCTCTCCGGTAAAGGACACAGCTAATATGGCGGCGAAGGGCGCCTGAGTCGATATGAACAAGCTAGACCTAGACGCCCCTATGAGATTGGCGGCCAGGAAATTCTGACAACGGCCGCCTAAGTAGCTGACTACCCCCAGGCCAATAATCCATAGCATTGCCTCTTGCGGGATGCGACCTATATCAGAGGAGGCAAACAGTAGGACCATGACCGAGGAGACGGTAAAGCTAACCAGAAGAGATACCATGACGCCGGGGAGCGGGTAGATAGCCTGCATGCCCTGACGAGCTAATACGGCCGAACTGGCAAAGCCGAAAGCAGCAAGGATAGAAAGGCCTATGGCCGCCATCTAGCTGGCTATGCCTGCCTGTAGCTTTCTATGATCGATTCAAATATCAAGTTGCCGTAAATGCAGTGCAAGGTATCCGCCAATCTCCATTCGCATTCAGTGGCTCTGAAACACTAACCCTAGGTCAGGCAGGTAGACGAATGTTCCCAAATGATTCTACAAGCCTCTGAGTATCTAGTACTAATCCAAACGTTCATTCGTCTCTCGAGACGTTGGCCATATGCCAGGCGAAATATTCCGACCGCCTCTCAGTCCATTCTGGAAACTCGCGATCGTGTAACCTATTGAGCAATCGTGTGATCCGAGGCGGATCAGTACCGATACGCCTGGTCTTAACCACCCCGTGTTTTACAGAAAGGTAACCGTATTCGTACAATGCATCGCATCCGAGCTTGCACATCAAAACCACAACCTGGGGGTCCAATTTCTCCTCGCGAGAGCAGCTCGCACGCTTCTTGATGTGGGCCGCGACCAACAGACTCTCATTCAGTTCTTCCCCGCATATGGAGCATAAAGCCACCGTCCGGCCGCGTAGCAGCCGGCGACGCAGTTCGGATTGTTCCCCACGGACGTTAGACATCCCCGGATTGTCAGGTTCAGCGTCAATAGCGTCGATGTACTGAATGAGTCTAAGATCTTCCCCTTCCAGGCCGTATTCTTCAATTAACAGATCACTCTTTGTTTGGTCGAGAACCATGAGACCTTGAGGGGTGAAATTGGGGCTATAGCCAACCACCCGATTGAACTCCTCGACGTTAATGTCCGCGTCATGGAGCTCGTTTAAAAAATAGACATACTCCCAAGTGCCACCATCAGGGTCACGTCTCCAGAGATTAACGGCAAGGTCATGATTCTGGCACACAACCGTGACCTTCGCGTAACTGATGAAACGCTTGGCCCGATAGAACATGACTATGTCGCCAGTCTGAATACGAGCCCACCTGCTGTAGACGCCCGGTCTGGACCCCCAAACCCATACATTTTCGTCGTCGTAGAAACTAATAAGACGTTGGTAGTCCTGGTCCGAAAGAAATGGCCTGACCCTAGCCAGACGGACAGGCGTCTCTATGGTATTCGTGTAATGCCTCCGGGCTTCGACTCCGGCTGCCGGTTGTACGATAATCTGCGGCATAGTAGGGCTCGCTAAAATGACCAGTGGCGTTTGGCGCTGGACGGGTACTTCTTGATGTTCTGGTCAATCTTGTGGTCTATCGCCTCATCCAGGTCGATTCCTATAACGCCGGCTAGCCTGATGGCGTAGATGCAGATATCAGCTATCTCGGCCCCGACCTGTTCCAATTTATCGGGGTGTTCAACGATTTTCCTAGACTCTTCCGCGCCCACCCATTGGAAGACCTCCATCAGCTCTGCGGCCTCTACAGAAAGCGCCATGGACAGGTTCTTGGGCGAGTGGTACTGTTCCCAGTCGCGCTCCATCGCGAATTCTTGGAGTCGTCCTTGGATCTCGGGAATGTTCATTGTTCCCCCTTTTGAATCCGGCTGTAACGCAAGGAAGGCCCAGGTTTCGAGCTAATGTTCATTAGCGGCAGTCGTTGTTGTAGGCGTCGAGCAGGTGTCGGAATTATACGTCTTCAAAGAAAGATCAACTTACACAGGAAACCGACTCTTTTTAACAAAGAGTTTTTGTGAAATTATTCCTGTCATAACATTCCTACTCGACATCCCCAATCGTCCAAGCCTTATCCCCATTGCTGGCCTTATCACCCGTTTTATAACTAGCGGATTTCCTCGGGGCTATTTATGTCAACTGCCCGTTAACTTCGGTTTCCTTGCCATGAGCAAGAGCAGCGCACCGAAGAAATTCAAGGCAGCCAAGATCTCAAAAGCCAACTTGTAATCGCCTTGAAGGTCGTACATGTATCCGGCGAAAGGAGACGCCCCAAACAACAGGATATTCATCGGTACCGATGAAATGCCTAGAATCTTGCCAAAATTGGCCCGGCCAAAATAATCGCCACGGATGGAAGTG
>Ga0207966_1000258_pt1 | contig 30273 bp, 29 predicted proteins | sample Knorr_S23_td_NAD_FD_185611 | JGI IMG/M metagenome (GOLD analysis project Ga0207966, IMG submission 185611) | Marine microbial communities from Southern Atlantic Ocean transect - Knorr_S23_td_NADW_ad_2500m_LV_B (SPAdes) (version 2) | ecosystem: Environmental > Aquatic > Marine > Oceanic | place...
CGCAAAACGGCTCTTGGTGCCGGTAAACGGCAAGTCATACAGTGAACGCACATTCCGGTTGGCCTGCCAGATGGCGCGGGAATCCAAAACGAAACTTCATGCGGTCTACGTGATAGAGGTCCCGCTGGAACTGTCCTTGGAATCTGAGATTTCCGAAGACATCAACAAAGGCGAAGAGATCCTGGCCCGCATCGAGGCTATCGCCTCAGAAGAGAAGTACAAAGGCCTCCAAGCCCGGTTCTTACGGGCCAGGCAGGCCGGACCCGCGATAGTCCTGGAATCCGAAGACCGGTTCATGGACCTGCTGATCGTAGGCGTACCCTACAACCGCTGGTTCGGGTCGTGTACCTTTGGCACCACGGCGTCTTATATCTTTCACAACGCCTCATGCCAGGTGATGTTCTGGCGGGAACAGGCCCCGTCTCCCATCTTCCCTAGAGATTAGACCATGCGGGTATTGATTTTCGGTTGTAACCGGCTCAGCACCAGCCTGGTGGGCGATCTCGCCGGAGAAGGCAACGATATCACGGTGTTAGGCGATGAGCGGGACTGCCTTGAAAGCGTGGCCACCCACCCTGGGGTCCGCGTTGTGCTTACCGCAGAACCCATGATGCAGGACTACCTCCAAGAGGGTGGCATCGACCATGCCGATGTTTTTCTGGCGATGTCCGCCGACGATCATCAAAACATCCTGGTCGCCCAGATCGCCAAGCACATATTTAACGTCCCTAAAGTCGTCTGCCATCTGGGCAACCCCCAACTACAGGTCATGTATGCAGCCCTGGGCCTGGAAGTGGTAGGCTATTCATTCGGTCTGCTGCAGGATGTCCGCCAGGCCATAGAAGGATAGTCCTAAGAACTAGATGTACGTAGTGATCGTTGGTTGCAGCGAGTCCGGCTACCACCTGTCCAAGGCTTTGATCGCCGGTGGACACGAGGTGGTCGTCGTCGAGAAGAGCCCAGAGCGCTTTCAACTCCTGAACGAGGAATTGGGCAGCGTGGCGCTGCTGGGCGACGGCACGGACGAGGCCACTCTGAAACGCGCCGGCGTCGCCCGGGCCGACGTTGTCGTTAGTCTGACTGGCGCTGACGCCACCAACCTGGTCATCTCACAGATGACCAAGCACATCTTTCAGGTTCCCCGGACCATGGCCTTGATCAAAGATCCCAAAAACGAGCCTATCTTTCATGAGGTCGGTGTCGATGTGGTGGTGAACTCCACCCATCTGGTGTTGGCCAGCCTGGAGGAAGGGGTCCCGGGAAGACCGTTGGTACACCTCATGAACCTGCGCGTACCCGGCATGGAACTGGTCAGCGTTTCCATACCTGAAGACGCCAACATCATCGGCAAGCCGCTAAATGAGATCGAGCTTCCCCCCAACAGTTTCATAACGCTGATGGTCAAGAAAGGCGGGGCCACTCTGCCCACGGGCCGGTCAGTGGTGGGACCCGAGGATGAACTGGTGGCGGTCGTGCCTGAGGGCGAAGAACAGATTCTCTACGACATCCTGACAGGCGTGTAGCCATGGCCCAATCCTTGGGATTCTTGGGCCCGTCCGGCACCTACACTGAAGAAGCCTGCATCCTGTACGACTCTTCGGCCGAACTTCGCCCTTACCCAACGATCACCGCCGTCGGCGAGGCGGTCGCCACCGGTGAATTGGATGAGGCTGTTGTCCCCATCGAAAACAGCCTAGAAGGCTCGGTGACTTTCACTCTAGACCTGCTGATTAGCCAGCCTAGTTTGTTCATCAAGGGCGAGGTGGTGGTCCCCATTGAGCATTACCTGATGGCCAAACCCGGGACCGTGCCGTCCGAGATCAAGGTGATCTACTCTCACCCCCAGGCTTTGTCCCAGTGCCGGGTGTATCTCGAGAAGAACTATCCCCAAGCCGAACAGATGGCTTCCCTCAGCACTGTATTGGCGGTATCCGACTCGTTTGCCAGCACCGTTCCGGCGGCGGCCATCGCACCGCGCCGTGCATCAGAATTGAACGACGTGGATGTACTGGACCGGGGCATTCAGGATGTGGCGTCCAACGAAACCCGGTTCGCCGTTTTGGGTCTGTCGGACCACGCGCCCACCGGGAAGGACAAGACGTCCATGGCTTTTACGTTTGATGACGACGAGCCAGGACTGCTCTACAGGGTCTTGAAAGAGTTCGGGGAACGGAAAATCAATCTCTTCAAGATTGAATCACGGCCCACCAAACAATATCTGGGCGAATACATCTTCCTGATGGATTGCGGAGGACACCGGGAGGAATCTCCCATGAAAGAAGCGCTGGCTGCGTTGTCCGAACCGATCAGTATGCTGCGAGTCCTCGGTTCGTATCCCCAGTGGAGCCCAAAATCCTAAAGCGGCCTTTAGGGAAATCAAAACTTGCCGGAAAAAGCGTCGGCCCTCCCCCAGCGGCATTGCTAAGAATCCCAAACACCACACACAACACTTCTTAGCTGGTCAACCGATTGGAGAAGGGCCGACCGAGACAGGCCTTGTACGGTCGGTCCACCCGGTAAACGCCCCCCATAGTGGTCCTGACACTTAAGGCACGAGGCCCGTGCACCCGTCTTATTTAATGGCTTCTACTTACTAAGCAGAGCCTCCAACATTCTGTGATTGTTAAACGATTGATAATCGTTATTTAAGAATGTTTTTATACTTTAACCAAACTTGACCATTATGTCAAATTAGGCCCAATCACGGTGGAAATCCACCTGCCGGAAGCCTTGACAACCGGACGCACCGCTCCGAAAGATCAATGTTGGGCCTCAGTTCCATCGGGCTTCGTAGATGGCCGTTCCCTGGTTCTCGAAGACTTTCTGGCCCAGCGTTTCAAATTTCTCCAAGCCGTTGCCCGAGTAAGTGATCCGCTCCAGATCGCCCACCACCACATACTTCACCTGGTACCGGCGCAAAAGGTCCAGAGCCCTTTTCTCATTGGTGGTCTCATACATCTCCCGGACATCCTGCGCCCGGTCCGTGATGGCGTAAGAATAAGCTGTGCGCTGCTGGATCTGATGCCACGGCCAGCCGATGACCGTGGGCAGCCCCGTGTAGTTGGCGAACCGGGCGCCCCAACGGTACTGGCTCAGGTGGGCCTCCAAGATGACCGGAGAGCCTATCACATTGTCTTGGACCCACTCGATGGCTTCCTGGTCCCACTTCAGCTCTATGGGTTGCTCTTGCTCTTGGTGGAGCGCCGCAGCCATATATGCCGTGCCGTCCAAAGTCGATGGGCCGTCGGTGAACCGGTCTGTGACCCGCGCCCGGCTACCCAAGGCGGTGTACACCAGGCTGGAGCCGATGAGTACCGCCAGCACGACCATCCAAACGCCCGACCGCAGCCCGATATTCGGCCGCAGGAACCCGGACGCCCCCAGGTGCCACAGCATGTAGGCCGATACGATGCTGAGCAGGACCCAGATCTCCAAGTAGTACTTGAAGAAAGTATTCATCCGGCCGATGTCGCCTTCGACCCTGACCAAATCCACTCCGATGCCGATGAACAGGGCAAGACTCAACAGGAACAAAGGAACCACTTCGTAGGCGCGTTCGTCAATCTTAGAAGCAAAGATGTTCCAGGCAACGATTCCCACCAGGATTAGGAAGACCATCAGCAAGGTCACGTTCCAGAACCCAGCGGCCGCGAAGAAGACTGCGGCCAGACCCACGGCTGCGACGCAGACCCTCATCCAAGCGATCCCTTGCACTGTTACCTGGTAGTCCCGTACGCCGAAGCTCCAGACCAGTTCTTTCAGCGTGCTGCGGGCCTGATATATCAAGAAGGATGCGATCACGAATAAGAAGAGTCCGTGGATGCCAAGGAATCGGTCAACGGGAGTCCGCCACTTGGACACATCCAGGCCGCTGTTGGACGTCTCGTAGGCCTGATGGAAGGGCAGGAACGCCAAGATACTCACCGCCACCACTCCCACCGCCAACACCCCCAGCAGCGCCAACTTTTCGGTTCTGTCGCCGTTGGTGAAATACACCGCCAACGACAGCAGGCCCAGCGTGAGGATCAGATAGGACGGGAAATCCCAGCTATTAACGACCCAGAGTGACCCCAGGCCAAGAGCTAACGCGACCGACGACACGACGGTCCAGAGCCAGCCGCCGCCTTTCAGGCCAACAACCATGTTCAGCCCCAGCCCTATCACCAGCAGAGTGAATGGAATCACCATCATGTGGGCGTGGAGGTCGGCGAATAAGAACGTGAAGAAGGGGAACTCCGTGATGTGGAAAGATACGTCCGAAATTCCCGGAATCCTATCGGGCACCCAGAAAGCGATGGGGTTGGGGTCGAAATTCTCCATGCTGGGCAACATGCGGCTACTGCGCCAAAAATCAAAAGCCGGGAAAGGCGTGCCGTCCATCGCCTTGTGCCAGGAGTTTTGGACCATCTGCACCATCCCGTCAAGATTACCCGCCACCGCGGTGAAAAGCCCTGCGGTTACCCCTGCGCCAACGGGATTCCAGACCCATTTCCTCCAATGGGTAGGCTCATCCCCGAATCTCATCGGCGACAGCACGCCGACACCCGGCACCGAGATCACCCGCCCGGCTGCCCGCCGTTGCCGAACTCCCTCAGTCAGGTTGTAGACCAACGTGTAAGCCCCGGTGATCGTCAGGGCGAAGAACATGGGTACCGCCAAGTTAAAAGCCGTGGTGGGCAGGATGCCGGTGACGCGGATGATGCCGGAGATCACAAAGTAACCCCAGTAGTAGTAGTTCAGCAGTCCGCCGGCGAACCAGGGGTCGAAGGGCGGCAGTGTGGTGGATCGGACAATGGCGGACAGATAGGCCAGCTCCATGGGTTTCTCGCCACCCCGGAATGGGTGCCACAGGTCAGGATTGGCATAGCGCAACAGGACGAACCCCAAGAACGCCACCAAGAAAAGGGCCTCGCCGAAGAGCAACAACCGCCAATTCTCGGTTAGAAACTCTTTTATCTCCTTCCATCTGAGGGCCATGGTAACCGCGGATAATCCGGCCAGGACTAAAACGCCCAGGTAGACCGCCGACCGGGAGAAGTCCATCAGCCCCAGCGACACGGCGATCCAGGCGATGTAGCTGACCGCCAGCAGCCCAAAGATGCGGGCCAAAATGATCCCACGGTCGGGTAATGGACGGAAGATGAACATCGTGAATGGCAAGGCGACGATGTATATCAATTCCACAACCAACAGCCAAGCCAGCACCGGCATCTTGTTGGTCCAACTGTCCCGGTCCACGATGTCGGAGAACGTTCCGCCCTCCTGCTGAGAGATCAGGTCCTCCGGAGAAAGCAACAGTTCGACAGAACGGCCTTCTAAGGCCGGCTGGTTGGCCTGTAGTCCGATCCGGATGACGCCCTTGGTCAGGTGCGCCGTATTCTTGAATAGCAGCACGCGCGGGTGATCGTAGCCCACAACATTGTCGTCGGCGTAGCCCAGATCCAGGCCAATGGACGGGCTATGTCCGGGATTCAGCGCCGTTGGCCGTTCCAGCCCGGCCCGGCCGATGGCGTCGTGGCGGAAGGCCACTCCAAACAGCTCGGGGTAATTGGTGAACTCCCGGTCCAGTTCGTAACCCAGCCGTCCGTTGAACAGGCCCTGATAATACTGGTTGCTGAACGGGAACCGTTCCGGGTCACGGGCGGCGCTGGTGTAGGGGCGGCTGCTGTAGAAGACCACGTATTCAGACGAGGCCAGTTTGCCGGCCAGGGTGTTCATCTTCTCTGGGGTGTCGACGTCATAGACCGGGAACTGCCAGACGTTATATGAGTACAGGTTGGGCACGTACTCGTCCCAGTGGTTGTCACTGACGATGGCCGTGCCTCGGGGCACATTTTCGTTGATCCACTCCGACGCCGTAATCGCCGGATGGTCCTCGGCGTAGACCTTCTGAAAGGCGAGCGCGTAGAAACCCGTCGCCGCTACCACAAACACGACCATGGCGATGGCAAAACCGGGCAAGAAGCGCGCTGGATCGAACCGCTGGTATACGAGGTGAACTTGCAGTGGACGGTAGGCGGACACCAACCATAGCAGCATCCGAGAGCCCATGATGATCATGATGGGCATCAGAGGGAAGACGTACCGCAGGAAATGGACCTCGAAGGTCTCCAAGAAGATGAATCCAGGCACCACCCAGGCGAGCAGGAACAGGTCGGCCCGGCGGGTCGTCTTGCTGAAAGCGGCCACGGCCGCAGTGAACGGAATAGATGCCCACGCAACGATCCCCAGTGGAAGTCCCAGACCCCAGACCGACGACTGCTGGATCTGGTAGATGAACGCGGGCGTGTCGACGTATTGAATCGTAAAGGGCCAGAGTCCGGCGTTCCGGGCCATCCGGGTCTGCGCGCCTAGGTCTCCAACGAACGCGGCGATGTCCAATATCGCGTAGGGGGCCGAAATGAAGAACACTCCCGCGGCGATCACCCCCGCCAAAATGGCGTGACTGAAGATGCGTTGCACCAGTTCCGGGGTGATCTCAGACCACCGGCCTTCCACCTCGTCCAAGACGCGGTACCAATAGACCAAGAACAGCGGTGCTAGGATCGGCAGTAGACTGATCTTGGGTGCGATGGCCAGTCCCAGCAACAGCCCTAAGATCGCTGAGTCCAGCAAACGTTTCCGCTCCAACATCCGCCACATGGCCCAGAAGCTGGCCAGGGTGAAGAGCACGGAGAAAGTTTCCGGACGGAAGAAATGGCTGTTCTGTATGTGGATCACCGCCAGCGCGGTGAATCCTGCGGCCAGCAGGCCCACTCCATTGCCATAGAGCTTCCGGCCCAACAGGAACACCATGGCCACGGCACCGACATCGGCCAACGCCGACAGCGGCCGGCCAACATACCGCATATCCAGCGAGTTGATGTCGGTGAACAATTCCACGATGGAGCGGAAGAAGACCATGACGTAGATCAGGATGCTGCCCAGAGGGAACCAGTGGGGGTTCAGGGGGCTGCGGTCCTTATCGAACAGCGTGCCGATGCCCGGCAGACCAGGCTGAGCATCGGGTTCCCCTCTGAGGTAGCCGCAGTCGTTTGCGCCGGGAGAGTCTGTCAGCAGTTCGTACATGCAACCTGAGCGCATGTAGATGTCTCGCTCGTCCGGATGAAAGGCGAAGCCCTGGTCCCAGTTGATGCCGTTCAACCGCAGCGCAAGCGCCACGACCAAAATGACCATCAAAACGTAGAAGACCCAGGAAACACGTCCGCCGAAACTCAGAAAATGATCGGACCTAAAGGCCAAAGCCAGTCCTCAACGCCGTTACCGAATAAAGGGGTTGATCAACGTTAACCAGATGGATCACGATAAACATTATATTGGGGAAGTAGGCTTACCCAGGTATGGAAAAGTCCCCCGTCCCCAAGAAAATGGAGTCCGAAGGACTTTTTGAACGTCGGTTTGAGCTCTTAAAAGCCCCGTCTGGATTTACGTACGGAGTCTCTGCTTAGATGCCTTTCTCGGCCATCAAAGCGGCCAGGTCGGCGGTGCGGCAGGAGTAACCCCACTCGTTGTCGTACCAGCCCATCACCTTGACCATCCTCTTCTCCATGACCATGGTGGACAATCCGTCGATGATGCAACTATGAGGGTTGCCTTTGTAATCGGAGCTGACCAGAGGTTCGTCGTTGAATTCGAGGATGCCCTTCATCCGGCCTTCCGACGCCTTGACATAGGCATCGTTGATCTCCTCGATGGTTACGTCCTTGGAGACCATGGCGGTGAAGTCGGTGATGGAGCCGGTGGCTGTGGGCACTCGGAAGGCCACTCCGTTCAACTTGCCATTCAATTCCGGTAGGACCAGTCCCACCGCCCGGGCCGCACCGGTGCTGGTTGGGATGATATTCTCCGCCGCCGCCCGGGCACGCCGCAGGTCACCGTGGCGTTGATCCAAGATGGCCTGGTCGTTAGTGTAGGAGTGGATTGTCGACATCAGGCCGTGCTCGATTCCGAAGCTGTCGTGCAGAACCTTGACCATGGTGGCGAAGCAGTTGGTGGTGCAGGAGGCATTGGAGATGATGTTGTGCTTGTCCTTGTCGTACATCTCATCGTTGACGCCCAACACCAGGGTGAGGTCCTCGCCCTTGGCCGGAGCGGAGATGATCACCTTGCTGGCGCCTCCCTTCATGTGGCCCGCGGCTTTGTCGGCGTCGGTGAAGATTCCGGTGGACTCGATCACCAGGTCCACGCCCATCTCGGACCATGGAATCTGGGCCGGGTCTCGTTCCGAGAAAACCTTGATGCTGCGTCCGTCCACGACCAGGTCGCCGTTGTTTGCTTCGACCTTGCCGGGGTAGCGGCCGTAGCTCGTGTCGTATTTCAGCAGATGAGCATTGGTCTCCGCGTCGGTCAGATCGTTGACGGCAGCCACCTCAACCTTCCCAGCGTTGCGGCCTTCGTTGGCCCGCAGCACCAATCTCCCGATCCTGCCAAAACCGTTTATCCCGATCCTGGTAACCATGCTCAACCTCCGGTTTTTTGACTATTTTTCGCGACGCGACCCATCTTTTCGCGGGGAGCGACATGGGAAATCATCGCAACGTTATGTCGATAAGCCAGAATGCCGCGTACATGATACCCGCTGCCGGAGCGGTTGGAAAGAGAAAACCGCCCATATTGGTGCATATACATCGGATTGCGAGGGGATGGGTCGGACCGGAGCTTGGATTCAGGCTACGAATGGCCTAGATAATCGAAGGCCGAATCTCCGGCGTAACGTGCCCGATCGCCCAGTTCCGACTCGATGCGGAGCAGCCGGTTGTACTTGGCCACCCGCTCCGACCTTGCCGGGGCGCCGGTCTTTATCTGACGCACGTCCCAGGCGACCGCCAGGTCAGCGATAGTGGTGTCTTCGGTCTCTCCGGAACGGTGGCTCATGACCGCTCCCCAACCCGCGCCGCGGGCCATCTGGAGCGCCGCCAAGGTTTCCGATAGAGAGCCAATCTGGTTGGGCTTCAACAGCACCGCGTTGCTGGACTTCTCATCAATGCTTCTCTTGATGCGGGTGATGTTGGTGACCAGCAGGTCGTCGCCCAGTATCTGTGTTTTACTGCCCAACAGGCCGTGGAGACTGGTCCAACCAGCCCAGTCGTCCTCGGAAAGGCCATCTTCTATGGAGATGATGGGGTATTCGCTGGCCCAGTCTTGGTACAACTTCACCATTTCGCCGGCAGTCAAGCTTCTGCCCTCCCGCTCCAACACGTAGAGATCTTCACTGAAAAGCTCGCTGGCTGCGACGTCCAGGGCTATATGTATATCCTTGCCGGGAGTGTAGCCAGCGGTTTCCACAGCCTTCAGGACCATCTCAAGGGCGTCCCGGTTAGATGGCAGGCTGGGGGCGAATCCACCCTCGTCGCCCACGTTGGTATTGTGGCCGTCGGCGCTCAAAAGACTCTTAAGCGACTGGTAGATCTCTGCTCCGGCGCGGAGTGCGTCGGAGAAACTGCTCACTCCCACCGGCATGACCATGAACTCTTGGATGTCCGCCGAATTGGAAGCGTGTTTGCCGCCGTTCAAGATGTTGAACATGGGGACCGGCAGAGAGACCGGGCTGCCGGCGGCCAGGTAGTGCCACAGCGAGCCGTTGGGGCTGCTCACGCCGGCGGCGGCCTTCGCCACTGCCAGGGAAACGGCCAGAACGGCGTTGGCCCCCAGATTGCTCTTGTCGTCCGTGCCGTCCAGTTCGTTCAGTCCGGCATCGATGGCGGCTTGGTCCATAGGAGAGCGGCCAACGAGCCACGGTCCTATGGTGTCGTTCACGTTCGCCACGGCCCTCAGCACACCGTTGCCATTGAAACGGGAGGGGTCCCGGTCCCGGAGCTCCACGGCCTCGTGACTGCCGGTGCTGGCCCCGGACGGGACGGCGGCATGGACAGCCAAGCCGGTCGAAAGAACGACCTCGGCTTCGACGGTGGGGTTACCCCTGGAATCCAGGGTTTCGCGGCCATGGACCGCAGTGATGGTCACGCCGTTGCTAGCGCTGCTCATAAAATCCTTTATTTGAAAGTGATTGGCGGGTCCTGGGATCTAATGGCGGTGGTTGCTGGCGGCCACGGCGGCCAAAGCTTTATCCACTGCATCAGAGGGGCTCTCGGCCTGGATGATGGCGCCGGCGATGTCGGTGCCATCGCCGTTGGTGGTCAGCGGCCAGGTCTTCAAGCCAATCACAGGGATGCCGTCACTGAGGGCATGGCCGATCTCCGAAAGTGTCCCAAAGGCCCCCCCGACGGCGATAACTGCCTCTCCGGTGTGGACCACGATAACGTTCCGGGAGTAGCCCATGCTGGTGACGATGGGGATGTCAACGTAGCTATTGGCTTCGGCAGCGGCCCGGCCCGGCAGGATACCTATCGTTGTGCCGCCTTCGGACTTGGCGCCGCGGCAGACTGCTTCCATTATTCCGCTGAGGCCGCCGCAGACCACCATGACATCGCGGCGGGCCAATTCGCGGCCGACCTCTTCCGCAAGGTCCACATGTTCTCTGGTCGTCGGGTTACTGCTGCCGATCACTGAGATTATCATCTGTAGTTAGCCTTAAATACCGGAATATCACGCCTGATGGGCGGGTTTTTGAGAGAGCGGTAATTATATCAGACCATCCGATTTCTCCACAGTCGTTGAACCTGCAAGCGCCGTGATCAGCTCATGAGGGCGCGGCTGGCAGCCTCGATGACTTCGATCAATGGCCGGGGATAGACGCCCAACCAGATCATCGCCGCGGCGCCGGTCCCCAGCACCGTGATAAGCGACAGAGAAGGACGCCGTGTCAACGCGGGGTGCTCGGTCACCAGGTCGCCACCGCCATCCCCGGTGGGAGTGGGCTCGATGTAGACCTGGCGCAACACTTGCAGATAATAATACAGCCCAACCAGGCTGCTGAAGATGGCCAGTCCGGCCAGCCAGAGGAACCCCTCGGTCGCCACCGCCGTAAACAGGTAGAACTTCATGGTGAACCCGGCAAAGATCGGCAGTCCCGCCAAAGAGAACAGTCCCATGCCCAGACACGCCGCAAGGAACGGCTGGCTGTCAGCCAGGCCACCCAGGTCGGCGATCATCTCCTTGCCCGTCATGTTGAAGAAGGAGATCAAGGCCGCGAAGACCACCAGGTTGGTGATGGAGTAACCCACCAGGTAGAACATCACGCCGTTGGACGCCAGGTCCGAGTTAGCGGAAAGCGCGGTTATCCCAGCCAGGATGAACCCGGCATGTCCGATGCTGGAATAGGCTAGAAGCCGTTTCAAGTTCTTTTGGGCCAGGGCCACCAGGTTTCCCACCAGCATGGTCACGGCAGCCAAGACGGCGAAGACCAACTGCCACTGCTCCCAACGCTCCGCCGCGGGCACGAATCCCTCTGCAACAAGGCGGAGTATCAGGGCGAACGCCGCAGCCTTGGAGCCGATGGCCAGATAAGCGGTCACGGGATAGGGCGCGCCTTCGTAAACGTCGGGCGCCCACATGTGGAAGGGCACGGCGGAGACCTTGAACATCAGCCCGACCAAGATAAGGCCAACGCCCACCCAAAGCGCCGGGGCCACCTCGGAGGCGGAAGCCAGTCCGATGGCGATATCTTCGAACTTGGTAACTCCCAAGGTGCTGTAGACCATGCTCACGCCATAGAGGAGGATGGCCGAAGATACCGCGCCGACGATGATGTACTTCAGTGCGCTCTCATTGGACTTGGCGCTGTCCTTGGCGTAGGCCGCCAACACATAGAGGCTGAAGCTGAGTAGTTCCAATGCGATGTAGGCCGTCAGCAACTCACGGGACTGGGCCATCACGTTCATGCCCAGGATAGAAAACAGCAGCAGCCCGTAGAACTCCCCTTGATGCTTGAGCCGGTGCTCCACGAAGTCCATGGAACTGAGGATGATAAACACACCCATCCCCATGAAGAAGACCTTGAAGAATAGTGCGAAGTCGTCCACCGCCAAAAGGCCGTTGTAGAGCGATTCTTGTTCGTCCCACAACATGATCAGCGACAACACGATCAACGCGATTAGACCCGCGATCGAAAGCCATGCCAATATCCCCTTCCGGCCCTCGGGCAGGAACAGGTCAACGGCGAACACCAGAAACGCCAAGCCCGCCAAAGCGAACTCAGGTGTTAGCAGTTCAATGTTGTCGGATAGACCGTTCACTTCCCGCTACACTCCTGGAATCGTCTGGACGCCGACGTTGATGACCCGCAGCAACGGTTCTGGCCAGACTCCGACAAAAATCAATATCCCGACAAATGCGGCGCCCACGGACATCTCAACAGGGCTGGCGTCGGGCAAGTCCGCCCACCGTTCGTCCGCCTCACCCATGAAAGTACGTGCCAATAGACGCAATATATAGATCGCCGTCAGTGCGGCGCCGATGACAGCCAGGATGGCCAAAGGCAAGTAGGTACGGAACGCCCCGGTAAATACCAAGAACTCGGCAACGAAACCACTTAGCCCAGGCAGGCCCAAAGAGGCCAGCCCGGCAATGGCGAAGAAGAAAGTGTTGGCCGGCATCCGGCTGGCCAGTCCGTTCAACACGTTGATGTCCCGGGTGTGCGTGCGCTCGTAGATCGCCCCGACGAGAAGGAACATGAGGGCGGTCATGATGCCGTGGGAGAACATCTGTAAAACAGCCCCGCCCACGCCAACATTATCGAGCGTGGCGATGCCCATCAGCACGTAGCCCATGTGGCTGACGCTGGAGTAACCGATGATGTACTTCAGGTCGTTCTGAGACATGGCCGAGACCGCGCCGTAGAGGACGTTCACGGTGCCCAGAGTTATCAAGACGGGCATCCAGTTGTCGGCGCCCTCCGGCAGCAGGAACATGCCGACACGGATGATGCCGTAGGCACCGAGTTTCATCAGCACGCCAGCGTGGAGCATGCTCACCGCGGTGGGCGCCGCCACGTGTCCGTCGGGCGACCAAGTATGGAACGGCCAGAGGCCCGCCAGAACACCGAATCCCACCATGAACAACGGGAACACCCAGGTCTGGAAATTGCTGTCGAACTCTCCGTCCCTAGCCAGTTGGGCCAAACCATCAAGCGAGAACGTCGCGAATCCCTGGTCCGAAGCCTCCACGTATAGCGCCAGGATTCCGATCCAGACCAATATGCTTCCGGCAACCAGGTAGATCAGAAGTTTCATCGCCCCGTACTCTTTGGTGCGCAAGAAGGTCCCGAAATCGGTGCTGCTGCCCCAAACGCCGATGAGCAAATACATTGGCAGAACGGCCAGCTCGTAGAAGAAGAACAGGAAGAAAAGGTCCCTGGCGACAAACACGCCGTAGACCCCGGCAGACAGAGCGAAAAGCAGCACGAAGAAATCGCGGGTGCGGTGTTTAATGGTCTGTGACACCAACACCCCGCCCAGCAACACGATGCCGTTCAGCAACACCATGGGCGCGGAGATGCCGTCGATGCCCAAGGTCAGGTTGATGTCCAGCGGGCCCGGTAGCCATTCGTAGGAACTGAGGAGTTGGAAACCGCCCAGGTCATAGTCGTAATCGGCGAAGATGACCAGGGATAAAGCAAATGATATTGCAGCGATAAAGATGGCGAAATACCAGGTTTCTTCGCTGTCCCCGCCGGGCATGAACATCATAGAAATGGAGCCGAGCAGGGGCACCGCTATCAGCAGAAGCAGCGCAACGTCTTCAAATCCGTTCATGGCGTCCCGTTGCTCACGAATGCGGTCGCGCGGCTGACCGTTCGTCCTGAGCTCCGGCCGCAGGTCGAGAGTCTCGATGAAATCCGTCCTGTCGAAGGGCCCGCATCAGCCATGCCCAGCGAGAACGGAATGGGAGATTGGCTCGACCCGTGGATTCCGGCGAAAGCCGGAATGACGAGGGGGGCCGCTCGCCCTGAACTCCGGCCGCAGGTGGGGAGTCTCGATGAAATCCGTCCTGTTGAAGGATGCGCACAGGGCATGTGCATGGTAATAAACAGTCTTGACTTAAGCGGTGGTTCGACCTGCTCACCACGAACGTATGTGACAGTATTGGCAAAACGGACGAGAGTGTTCATCTAAACCACCCTCAACCAGACGAAGATGCCCAGTCCTACGGAACCAATGGCCATCGCCAGCGTGTAGGTGTAAACGTGGCCGGTGACATGCACCCTGATCAAGATCCCTAACTTCCGCGTCAAATCGGCGGGGCCGTTCACGATGATGTCATTCACGATCGCACGGTCGAAGAAGGCGATGAAGCGGGAGAAGACCAACACAACCCGGTCGATGATCCACTGGTAGACCTCATCGAAGTAATACTTGTTCTCCACGATCTTCAAGAACCCGGAATTACGGGCCCTGGCACCGTCCAGGGAGATGCTCTTCCGGACGTAGACCTGATAGGCGGCGAAGAATGCCGCAACCGCCATGACGATGGACAAGGCGCCCAGCCAGACCTCGAAGTGGAATGATTCTCCGTGTCCCCTAAGCGGATCGAAAAAGACGAAGGTCCCGATGCCGCCAAAACTGCCGGGCCAGTTGAAGCTGATCAGGCCGAATCCCAAAGCCAGAACGCCCAATAACACCATGGGCAAAGTCATCAAGATGGGCGATTCGTGGGCGTGGCTGTTCTGGTCCTTCAACGGGCCGAAGAACACCAAGAACATGGCGCGACCCATATAGAGCGCGCTCAGCAGGGCCGTGAAAAGGGTCAACACTATGAACGTGACGTTTCGGTGGTCGTTGACCGCCACCAAGATCTCGTCCTTGCTCCAGAACCCGGCCAGTATTGGAATGCCGCCCAGGGACAACGCCCCGATGGAGAAGACGATGGCGGTTACGGGCATCACCTTCCTTAGGCCACCCATCTCGCCTGTTTCTTGAAACTCGGTGCTGTGGAGGACGCTGCCGGCCCCTAAGAACAGCAAAGCCTTGGAGAAGCCGTGGGCCATCAGATGGAAGATGGCAGCGGTATAGCCGAAGGCGCCAAGGGACAGCATCATCAGGCCGAGATGACTGATGGTCGAATAGGCCAATATCCGCTTCAGGTCGGTGGCCACCAATGCTATCGTCGCAGCTCCTAGAGCCGTTACCAGCCCGACGATTGCGACCACGATCAACGGGTCGGCGTCGTAGGCTTCGAAGAGGGGAAACGTGCGGGCCACCAGGAAGACGCCGGCGATCACCATGGTTGCGGCATGTATCAGAGCGCTCACTGGGGTTGGGCCCTCCATGGCGTCGGGCAGCCAAACGTGGAACGGCACCTGGGCGGACTTGCCCATGGCGCCCAGGAACAGCAGTATGGCGGCGGCCGTCGTAACTCCCTGGCTCATGGCCCCGGAGCGGACCGCCTCGAAGGCGTCCAACATGCTGAAAGTACCCACTTCCCGCCAGATGAGCAGTATTCCTATCAGCAGGCCAACGTCGCCGATCCTAGTGACGATAAAGGCCTTCTTGGCCGCTTCCCGGGCCGCCGGCCGTTCGTGCCAGAAGCCGATCAACAGGTAGGAGCAGATCCCCACCAGTTCCCAAGCAACGTAGAGCAGCAGGAAGTTGTCGGCCAAAACCAGGGTCAGCATTGCGGCGGCGAACAGGGAATGCACTGCGAAGTACCAGCCGAAGCGTGGGTCGCCTTTCATGTAGGCCAGGGAATAGACCTGGACCATCAGGGCCACGAAGGTCACCAGGCCCAACATAGCGATGGTCAGCGGGTCGATCAGGATGCCCCAATTCAGGGTGACGCTGCCCACCGCGCCAACTATCCCGGCGTTGAACCAACTGCGTTCGTAGTCGCAGGTGAGCATGCCGGTGTTCTCGCTGGTGAAACAGCCGCTGGTGCCGGTATTGGCGCCCAGCCACGAATCGAGGACGAACCAAAAGACCGCGAAACCGCCGCCGATGGCCAAGATCGACAATATCGCGCCCTTACCGGGCAGGAATCTGCCGAATAGCACGATCATCGGCGCGGCTGCGAAGCTGAATACGGGTATGAGCCAGGCCCACTCCATCAGCAAACCACCCGGTGAATCGTCATATTTAGTTTGATATCTACCATTTCATCAAGTTGATCTCATCGACGTTGACCGTCGATCTATTGCGGAACATACGTAAGATTATCGCCAGAGCCAACCCAACTTCTGCCGCGGCCACGGTGATAATAAAGATGGCGATCAATTGGCCGTCGAAGTTAACGAATTTCCCGGTGCCGTCCATGTGGGAAGCGGCGGCGATCAGGTTGATGTTCACCGCGTTCAGCATCAGTTCGATGGACATCACGATGAGCACCGCAGAACGGCGGGCCATCACGCCGTATAGACCGATGACGAACAGCGCCGCGCTCAGCAGTTGGAAATAGACCAGATCGACCAACGTCTAGCCCTCTTCCTCATCTGAACGGGCGATGATTATCGCGCCGATCAGGGCAACCAGCAGCACCAAGGACGCGATCTCGAAGGGAACTGCCCAGGTGGTGAATAGGGACTCACCGATGCCGGTGAATGAGGCGTTCTGGGACTCGGTCCCTTCCACACGGTTGATCAGGAAAGATGGCGCCAAGACGCCCAGGAAAGCCAGGGAGGCCAGAGCGGCGAGGGGCCACTGTTTGTTGTCGGTGACGCGGGGGTAGTCGGCGCTCCTAGTCAGCATGATGGCGAATAGGAGCACTATGATGATTGCCCCGCCGTAGATGAGGACCTGCACAAGGGCCAGGAATTCGGCGAACAGGACCAGGTAAACTCCGGCCACGGCGACCAGGGAGACCAATAACGCCAGCGCTGCGTGCACCACGTTGCGGGTGACCACCACGCCCAATGCCCCGCCGATGGTCAAGGCCGCCAGCACTATGAAAACGAACCAAGCCATCTAGGCGGTACGCCTCCCGCTTGCCGTCGTTTTTTCGGCCATTAAACTTTCCCCCGTTCCGGCCCTTCCAAAATACGAGCCACCATTTCGGCGGCTCCCTATATCACTTAATCGATCGTGCGAACCCGGCAGCTTGCCGAGAAGTTATCTTTTTCCGAACAGCCTCTTTAGAAATCCACCGGGCTTCTGCTCTAACTGAGGCAGGTTCTCCAACGACCCAAGCAGAACGCAACTGGCGCAGGTGCAATCGGCCGGATGCTTGGCGACCTTTTCGGCAGGCGCACGTGTGTTACCTAGCATGGACCCCAGTTTGTTCTTTCCGGGCTTGATCTTCTTCTTTTTTAAGAACCGGTCGGTACAGTCCTGACAGGTGCAGGCCGCCGGGTGCAGGCCGGAAATGTTCTGTATTCGTTCGTCTTCCCGTCTCGGCATAACACTTTCCAGCCCCTAATCGGACTCAGCCTCAACAGCGGCAGCAGCGTCTGGGGGCCCGGTATCTTCGCCCTTCTGGGTTTTGACCCGTTTGGTCGGCGGAATCCAGTCCGTATCCTTCTGGAACTTGTGGCCGATTTCCAGCAACGCCGGCAGGTCCACACGGCCGCCGTTGCGGGTAAAGGTGCTCATTTCGTGCTCGTGGGACATCACGATCGCGTCGAAGTTACACACCTCAACGCAGATGCCGCATAGTATACACCGGTTGAGATTGATCTCGAACGTATCGACGATCTTTCTACGACTACTTTTCTCCTCTTCATGGAGGGGGTTATCCTTCATCACGGACGACATGCATTGCGTGGGGCATTGCCGGATGCAGACCATGCAACTGGTACAGAACGGCTCGCCGATCTCATCGTCCCATGTCAGGGCCGGGAATCCCATGAACCGGTCTTTCACCGGTGTAGGCTCGCTGACTCTCCCGGTCAGACGGTTTCCGGTGTCCGGGTATTGTCGGGTTACCGGCGCCCGGAGCCCGTTCATGGTGGACACCAGAGTAACGACCAAACCTTTCAGGCTATTGAACATCTAGTCCGCCTCCGCCTGGGCCCGGCGCTGGGCTTCCAAGGCTTCTTGTCTTCTTCGCACTTCGGCCACCAACCGGGACGGGGCGGTAGTGCGCTTGTAAATCACGTACCCGACCACTAAGAGACCCGCCGAAGACATGATCGTGAGGGTCCAGGCCGGCCATTCGTAGAACTGGTACACGGCGGTCATAACTACCGAAAGGAATGACAGGGGCACCATAACCTTCCACGCGAAGGCCATAAGTTGGTCGATGCGGAGTCTGGGGAAGGTGCCACGCACCCAGAAGATCACCAGGATTACCAGGTAGACCTTGAACAAGAACCAGATGATTCCCCAATCGCCGGAAAGCCACGGTCCAGACCAACCGCCGAAGAATAGGATTACCGTGAGCGCCGCAATGGCGAAGGTGTTGATGTACTCAGCCAGGAAGAAAACCGACCAGTGAGCCCCGCTGTATTCAACGAATGGCCCGCCGACGATTTCAGACTCAGCAAAGTAGATGTCGAAGGGGGTCCGTCCGACCTCGGCCAGGCCCGCGATGAAAAAGATGACCAGACCCAGAGGTTGCACCAACAGGAAGATGTAGTCGTCCTGCTGGTTCACTATCTCCCGCATATCCAGCGACTGGGCCAGCATCCCCACCGAGATGGCCACCATGATGATAGGTATCTCGTAGCTGATCAGTTGGGCCGCTGCTCTCAATCCGCCCAGGGTGCCATATTTATTGGCAGAACCCCAGCCGGCCAGCACCAGACCCAAGATTCCCACAACCGAGAAGGCGATGATGTAGAACAAGCCTAGGTCCAGGTTCTGGATCACCGCGTTCTGGGTGCCAGGAATCGTAACCCAGATCATAAACGCCGATACTATTACGATGATCGGTGCGACCCAGAAGAGGGCCTTCTCCGACGATGCCGGGATGATGTCCTCTTTGAGGATCAGTTTCAGCGCGTCGGCCATGGGCTGTAACAAGCCCATTGGGCCCGTGCGGGTGGGGCCCAGCCGCAGTTGGAGCCGTCCCAGGAGTTTGCGTTCCAGCCAGGTCAGCGACAGCACCACTCCGGATAGAACGGTGAACATGATGAAGAGCCCAACAACCAACCAGATGAAGTTGGTGAGGCTGATGGCTAGCAATATGGTGGCTGGCACTAGCGATCCACCTCGCCCAGGACGATGTCCAACGCCCCCAAGATAACCACAGAGTCGGCGATCCAGGCGTCTTTCATCATATGTCTCAGCGCCGACAAGTTGCAGAAAGACGGAGGGCGGACTTTGATGCGGTAGGGTTTGTCAGTCCCGTCGCTGATCAAATAAACGCCAATCTCGCCCCTGGGGTTTTCAGCCCTAACGTAGACCTCGCCGGCGGGTGGCCGAATGAGCCGCCGCCCCAATGAAGAGACAACCTCTCCCTCCGGAAGTTGGTCAAGAGCCTGCTCGATTATCCGGATTGACTGGTAGACCTCTTGTACCCGTAGGTAATACCGGTCCCAGCAGTCGCCGTCCAGGCCGATGGGCACGTCGAAATCGAATCTGTCATAGACCGAGTACGGCGCCGCCTTACGCACGTCGTAGTCGACTCCCGACGCCCGGAGGCACGGCCCAGTGAGGCCGTAATCGATGGCGTCCTCTGCGGACATCACCGCGACGTTCTTCAGTCGGGCCAGGAATATCTCGTTGAAACTGAGGAGTTTGTCTGACTCTTCGGTGTCTTGCTTGACCAGTTCCAGCACTTCTCTGACCTGCTGGACAAAATCATCCGGAACATCTTCTTTCAGCCCGCCGATACGGAAGTAGTTGTGCATCATGCGCGCGCCGGAGACCGACTCGAAGAGACCCTGGATGCGCTCCCGTCCGCGGAAGCAGAACATCGATGGAGTCATGGCCCCGGCGTCCAACCCCATGGTGGCGATGAATAGCATGTGGCTGGCGATACGGTTCAGTTCGCAGAGGATGACCCGGACGTACTCCGATCGGTCGGAGACATCCAGACCCATCAGCTTCTCAACAGCGCGGCAGTAGACCTGCTCGTTGTTGAAGTTGGCGATGTAGTCCATGCGGTCGAACAGGGTGATGATCTGTTGATACTGCTCGCCTTCGCACAACTTCTCCGAGCCCCGGTGCAGGTAGCCGATATGGGGCACCACGTCCACGATCTTTTCGCCGTCCACCCACAGGACCATGCGGAATACTCCGTGGGTTGATGGGTGCTGCGGCCCCATGTTCAACAGCATCTCAACCGGCTCGGCGTCCGTTACTAGTCCTGCTGGTGGATTTTCAGACATCTGCGCCATATTTATTCGACTGGTTGACCAGGGGTTTGTTCAAAAGGGGTGCCGAGATACCGAATCTTCGGGTCTGGGACGGGCTCAACTTCGTTACTCATCCAGACCTCGCCGTTGTAATAAAACCCGGCTTCGATCAGCGTCTCGTCCAGTATCTCCAGTTTCTCGCAGTCCTCCAGATATTCCGACACCTGCCGCCGGAGCATGTTCTTAGCATCTTCCGCCGTGTCGCCAAAACCGGTGATCACCAATTCTGGGCACACCGCTTCGTACCCAGCTCCCGCCCGGGACTCTTCGATCCGGTACACAACCCGGTCGAACGGAGGAGTCTTGGCGGGTTTATTCTTTTTGGCCACTTTCACTCGCCGTCGGTCGACAGCGCCGCCTCGACGAATTCCAGTTGCAGCTCGGTCTCTTCATCCACACCGGGATACCCAGCGCTGGCCATAACCTTACTCAGGGAGTCAGTGCCGTCATGGGTCTCGATCCAGGCCCGCATGATCTGGATCAGATCATCTTGGGCTGCTTCCAGAGATTCGCCCACGCCCTCAAGGTCCAGGTCGCCTATCCGAACGACGTACCTGTCTTCTTCTTGTTCGATCATGGCCGTAATGACCACCGCTTCCTGGGATTCCATCTTTGTTGTCTAAAACTCCTGGTATTCATTGAAGGGAAACTCTTTGCGGCCGGGGAACCCCTCGAATCCCTCATATAGCAGCAGGGGCGCCATGTCCGGATGACCGTCGAAGTCAACGCCGAATAGGTCGTGGGCTTCTCTTTCGTACCAATCGGCGGCCCGCCAAACAGAGGTCACTGAAGGGACAATGGCGTCCGAGTAAGGAACGTCGGTCCGCAGGACCAACGTGCGCTCTGGCTCTAGGGATTGCAACACGTAGACCATCTGAAAATATTCCGAGTAGTCGACGCAGGCCAGGCAGAGCAGCATCCGGGCTGAGATCCGCGGGTCGTCTTTGATCAACCGGCAGGCCTCTAGCGTATGCGCCTTGTCGACACTGACCTGAGGGATATCGTCCAGAGCACCGGCCTGGGGCGCCAAATCTTTGAGGACTTCCAAAGAAACGTCCAGCAACTCTCTTCCGGAGTGAGTCAGCGCTTCCAGCGGGTCGGCTTCAGGTTCCGCTTCCGCATGCCCGGCGGCCACCGGTGTCTTCTCTGACTCAGATGGCTGTTCCGAAGGCTCGACGTTCTCTTCGTTTTCTTGGCTATCTGACACTATTTTCCGGCGTCCCGCATGATCTTTTCTTGGAGCTTGATGATGCCGTACAAAAGCGCTTCGGGCCGGGGCGGACAGCCCGGAACATACACATCCACCGGGACTATGTGATCAACACCCATCACCACCGAGTAGGACCGGTAATAGGGCCCGCCGTTGGTGGCGCAACTGCCCATGGCGATCACCCATTTCGGCTCGGGCATCTGCTCGTAGAGCAGGCGTATGGGGTCGGCCATCTTCTTGACCACCGTGCCTGACACGATCATCACGTCCGCCTGTCGAGGCGACGGCCAGGTGACCACGCCGAAACGGTCAAAGTCGTAGTGGGCCATGTAGGTCGACATCATTTCGATGGCGCAGCAGGCCAGACCGAAGGAAAGGGTCCAGAGGGAGGATTTGCGGGCCATGGCGAACAATTGGTCGGTAGAAGCCGTGATGATTCCAGGCAACTTCCCGCCGATAGCCTGGTCATACAAACTAGGACCGGGCTGATTGCCTGGTCCCACGATTATTTCTGCCATTCCAGTACCCCTTTCTTCCAGGCATAAACGATGGCGAAGAAGAGTACGCCCAGGAACATCATCATGGCGTAGAAAGGCAGGACGTTGGCCTCGTTGATCTTTTCCTGCATGAAGATCACCGCCCAGGGGAAAAGAAACACCGCCTCGACATCAAATATAAGGAAGAGGATGCCGAAGATGTAAAACCGGACGTTGATGTTGGACCAGGTGTACGGAGTGGGCGGGATGCCGCACTCGTAAGTGGTCAATTTGGCATCGGAGTGACGCCGGGCGGAGAGGAACCTGGAAGCGGAGAACATTCCACCGATGGCCAAAAGTGCGACCACCGCGGATAATGCCACCGCGGTCCAATTCTCCGTGAACAATTCGGCGCTAAATGGTTCTATCAGCATGGTGAGGGAAAAGAAGTACCACCGCAGAGTTAGCAGGGTGCCGGTGGGTTGGTTCGATTAGACTCGATTTATGCGCGAAATATATCATCGGCCCCTAAAGAGTGTCAACGAAATTCGACGCCCAGGCCCGCTGATTTTAGGCCGGCGACTCAGTCTTTTTGGACGGCCCGAAGTTGGGTCGACGATATGTCTTCCCGGAACCGGTCCTCAGGGATGTCCTGGAAAAGGCCGTGAAATCCCTGGGGCACCGGCACATCATCCAGGGTTTTAAAGACGCCTTGGTCTTCCCGGCCAGCCACCAAAAACCTGGTGCCTGCGGCCAACATCTCCGCCAGGGCAATCATCATGGCATCGTTGTCGTCGCCGTAGTAACGGGGGGCGACCAGACGGATGACGGTATCCCAACCCACCACGAAGGTCCGGCCTGGGAATAGCCGCGCCTTCTCGAAGAAGGTCTCAGCCCTGGTGAGCACGGCGGATTCGGTTTCCTCGAATTGAGACAGCCTCTGCAATATTTCCGACTCTTCCAGGGCAGGTTTGTCCACGTTGGTCACTGACAGTTCATAGCCGACTTCTGCGCCGGAAATCTTCCCTGCGGCCTCGGCAAGGCCCCGGTGTCCCTGGTGTATCGGACTGAACGAACCCGGCAGCAGAGCGTCTGGCGCTTTTCCTTCCACTTCCATGGACCCGTTCCGTACCACAACCCAGCCCACGTCGCCGGAGAGCAGTTGGGCCAGAGGGGACAAGAATTCTGTCCGTTCTATCTCTAGGCAGTCGCCGGGCGTCAGACCCAGTTCTACATCTGAATCCAGACCCGAGAGCAGCATCAGGGCATGGACCAAGAGACGGCTGACCAATTCTTCCTCGCGGGCCCGGTCGCGCAGTCCCTTGTGCAGGTTCAGAGAATAAAGCGTGTTGCCATATTCGTCACAAGCCGCGACATAGGCCCGGTGATCACCGCGTTTTGGCCGGTCGGTGGCGATTGTCGCGGCGCAGGCCAGGCCCACGGGAGGCGAGTCATCTTCGAGCTGCGACTTGGCTTTCTTGTAGGCGGCCCTGGCCATGTCTTTAGCGGTCTGGGCCGAAGCCGACTGCTCTGGCTCGAAACCCAAGAATGAATTCATCGACTCCCGGCCATAGGGCACCAAGGCCTCCAGAACAGTCCGGGAGGCCCCGGCCACGCCCAGCAACCAAGCCACTGCCTGGGTTCCGGCGCCGGACACGGCGACCACGGCCTTGTGACGCGTCGCATGAATCTTCTTTATTTGCGGGCGGAGGTCTTCCATTTTTGTTTGCTTTTCCTGTCGTTCGTTTGTTACCTTCTTCCGTGCGCGGGAGAAGGGATTATAGGCTTATTCGATTAGGTCGGTTTCGAAAAAGTCTGGCTGATGTTGTCCATGGTCTTGCGAGATGTAGCTATCTCCGAAGATTGTTTTTGTTCCCAGCGTGCCAGCCACTCAGCGGGCAATTTGCGCCGTGCGTCCCGCCACCACAGGGGTTCGCCTTCGGAAAGGGTCTTGCCCTCCAGGACATCAGCCAGGAAGCAGGTCATATCGCCGCCGTCCATTGCGTTGATCACCCGGCAGTCCAGATATCCGTAGCATTCTGTTAGCAACGGGCTCCCAGACGCGCCGGCAATCTTGTCCACGCCGTCCAATTTGTCCCGGTCACGGCCGGAGACGAGGCCGAAGTCGCCGATCAGCTCAAGTTGGTCTTCCCGCAGGAAGTTCAGTGCGAATGCACCGCTGGAGAGCACCATTTCGTGGCTGAGGTTGGTCTTATAGAGCTGTACTGAGACCCTGGGGCGGTCTGGAACTATGGACGCGGCGGCGATGGCTACTGCCATCTGCACATTATCCCGGCCTTGCCAATGACTGGTGACGGCGGCCAAAGGCGACCAAAGCCTTCCCATCATCGGCGCGATATCGGAATATTCCATGGTGCCCTTCCCCTTTGATTCCAGCCTGGGAAGTGTAGCATCTGAATAGTCGGCTACCAAACACTGGTTGAATAATCGCCACTGTGCGACTTACCAGTCGGGGGAGTGGTCTTCCGCGTCGTTGGTGGTCAGGCGGCGTTGGTTCCCGCCGTCGTCGTCCATGATGAAGATCTCGCCGGGACCGTAGAGGTGAGAGACGAAGGCCATCTGGTTTCCGTCCGGAGACCAGACCGGGTCCAGGTCGTCGGCCCCGTTAGTGGTCAACCGGAGTTGTCTGGAACCGTCTGACTCCATGATGTAGATCTCGCCGTTGCCGTCGCGGAAGGACACAAATGCCACGAAGTCGCCGTCGGGTGACCAGGCCGGGGCCAGGTCGTCTTCCTCGTGTTGAGTCAGGCGCGTCAATTGCACTTCATCCTGCCAAGTCCCGTCTTTGAGGCGGCTAGCCAGGAAAAGGTCTAGGTTTCCATCTGCATCACGAACGAATACGATGTGCTTGCCATTGGGAGACCATACGGGGTCGAAGTCGTTCTCCGTCGTCAGGTGGACCAGATTCACGCCATCGGGGTTCCGCAGCCACAAGCCCCGTTCGTCGGAAGACCCACCCCGGGCGAAGGCCAACCAGACTCCGTCCGGAGACCAGTCTCCTATGCGGTCATCGGGTTCCTCGGCGGTGATACGAACTGCCCGGCCGCCGGCGGCGGGCATCAGATAGACCTCGGCATTGCCGTCTTGATTGGAGATGAATGCCAGGTCCTGACCGTCAGGGGACCAAAGGGGAGTCCCGTCGTCACCGGGGATGTAGGTCAATCGGCTGGTGAGTTTGCCCTTGTGATCGACGACATTGATCTCCAGATCGCCCGACTCATCGGATACGTAAGCCACCTGCTTGCCGTCCGGCGACCAGATTGGGTTTGTGTCACTACTGTGGTTGTCGGTCAGCGGTACGGCTTCACCTGAATCAGGGTCAATGACGTAGATCTCGGCGTCGCCGTCCACTTCAGAAACGAAGGTGATATTATCTGCATCCGAGCCGCAGCCGACGAGTAACAACATTAAGGCCAATGGCGCCAACATTAGGAGTTTTCCCGGTAGGCTATGTCTCAATCCGCCCATCCCGCGCAACCTGATTCTTGCCTAAAACAACATTTACCAACGGGAGCGTCCCGTAGTGAGTAATTATAGCCAACGCATCGCATCGGTTGGCCTTGATGCGGTAGCCGGATTGAGGGAAAACGGGTAAAAGGCGACCCCTATAGCCGTGATTCACTCGATCGGATTCGAAGCCTTGACACCGTTCCACCACTTGACTAGCATCTGCCCATCCCAGGCATTCGCCCCTTACTTAGCGAGGTAGGCCATGAAAGCATTGATCGGAGCCGACATCATTGACGGCACCGGCGGACCGGTATTGAAAGACTCGGCCATCTTGATCGACGACGAGCGGATCACCGAGGTGGGTCCCAGGGCCGCCGTAACCTTGCCGCCAAATACGGAAGAAATCAACCTAAGCGGCCTCACACTGCTGCCCGGACTGATCGACACCCACGACCACCTGGCCCACAAGAATTACAGTTTGGACAGCCGGTGGGAGATCCAGGAACCGGCCTCTGTGCACCATCTCAAGACAGCCAAGGCCATCGAAGAATCGTTGGCGGCCGGTTACACCTGCATCCGCGACGCCGGAGGGCTGGACGCCGGGTTCAAGATCGCGGTGGACGAAGGGCTGATCAAAGGCCCCAGGCTGCTAACCTCCGTGGCCATCGTCTCGCCAACCGGCGGCATCGGCGACCGGGTTGCACCGTCCGGACACCGAAACGTGTTCATCACCGACCCGATGCACCCCAACGGCGTGGCCAACGGTCCTGAGGCCATACGCGCCTTGGTCCGCGAGTTGGTGCGGGTCGGCGCTGACGTGATCAAATTCGCCACCACCGGAGGCGCCAGCTCCCGCTCCGGTCATGGCCCCAAAGACATCGCTTTCGGCTCCGACGAAGTCAAAGCCCTGGTCGATGAAGCCCGGTCTCAAGAGAAATACACCATGTGCCATGCCGTGGGCGGCCCCGGACTGCGCATGTGCATCGAGGCGGGCGTGGGCTCCGTGGAACACGCTTGCTACCTGGCTGAAGACCCAGACCTGGCCAAGATGATGGCCGACCACAACACCTTCTTCACGCCGACTTTCGAAGTCTACGAATTCCACTCCACCATCAGCGCCCCCCATATCGTGGCGCGGGCCAAGGAGTTGATGCAGATACATCAGGAGAGCTTGCACCTGGCCGTCAGCGCCGGGGTGAAAGTTTCGTCGGGAACCGACGCCGGCGGGTTCGTCCACGGCGACAACGCCCGGGAGATTGAGTTGATGGTCGAGCGCGGCCTGTCCAACATGCAGGCCATCCAGACCGCCACGGGCTGGGCGGCCGAGTGCATCGGCCAGGAGAAGAACTTCGGCACCGTGAAGAAGGGCCTGTACGCAGACTTCCTCGTTGTCGACGGCGACCCGTTGAAAGACATCAACGTCCTGCGAAACAAAGAAGGCTTCAAGATGGTGATGAAGGGCGGCGTGGCCTACATCGATAACCTGCCGGTGGGGGAACCTCAGGCTGTGGGGGATTAGACAATCGAAAGATAAATCGGTTCCCCGAAATCTGCCCCGAAAATTAGTAACCATGATTCACTCGGCTGAGAGCCGCGGGCGAGAGCAAACAATTGGTCCGGCATGGTATTCTCCGAAGGTACTGCATCCCTTCCACAATGCCTTACCCGCAGGTGGTGTTACGGAAGCGGTGAAAAGCCCGGGCATATTGAATTTGTGTGTGGTAAGCTCCAGCTTGATGCTGAAAAGGAGTGATATTTATGTCGGGTTCAGATTATTACCAACAAGGATATGACAAGGGCCATTAGGATGGCCTCGCGGGGGATGGCCGTAGAGATTCATCATTGATTGACATGTTTATCCCAACTACTGTGGAAGAAGACCAATGGAGAGAAGAGTACGAGGCAGGTTATATAGACGGCGAAGCGGGTAGGTAAAATAGGAAACTATCCTCGTTCAATCTGCTGATTGTACCCACAACCATTGGCAGGCACTATTATACAAATAGTAAGAAACCTTGTTACGTGTCCTACTTGCTCCTATGGTGTTTCCATCGGGATAACCAAAACGCATCGGCCTGATCGGATTTTCTAGTATCATTGTCCGATGCGCTTTCATGTCCTAACCCTGTTTCCGGACGCCTTCCGGGATCACCTGGAATACAGCATGCTGGCCCTGGCGGTGCAGCGGGACTTGGTGTCCATCGACGTCACGAATATCCGCGACTATTCCCACGACCCGCACCACACGGCCGACGACTACCAGTTCGGCGGCGGCCACGGCATGGTGATGAAGCCGGAGCCGGTCTTTGAGGCCACCGAAGCGGCGCTGGCGGGTTACTCCAAGGCTGAGCGTAAAGATATCCCGATCGTCCTGTTCACGCCCCAGGGTGAGATGCTGACCCAGCAGGTTGTCGAGGAACTGGCCCAAAAGCCGGCCATCGCCATGATCTGCGCCCATTATGCCGGCATCGACAACCGTGTCCCCGATTTCCTCGCCACCCGGGAGATTAGCCTGGGCGATTTCGTCCTGACCGGCGGGGAGCTTCCCGCTATGGCCTTGATCGACGCTGTATCCCGACTGGTGCCAGGTGTGATTGGCTCGCCGGAGAACGTCGCCGAGGACTCCATCTCTTCCGGGCTGCTCCAGCACCCGCTGTACACAAGGCCCGCGGAGTTCAACGGCATGGAGGCGCCGGAGATCCTGTCGTCCGGCCACCACGCCAATATCGAGAAATGGCGCAGACAGCAGTCGTTGCAGCGGACCCTGGAACGCCGTCCCGATATGCTATCGACCGCCGACCTCAGTCCCGAGGACTTGAGATACCTGGGAACCCTTGGCTACCAACAACCCGAAAACCCGGAGTAGAACTCGTACAGCTATGGCAAAATCCGATTTCAGATTCATGACCACGGTGCGAGTTCGCTGGATGGAATGCGACGCCCAGGGCATCGTCTATAACGGTGCCTATCTGGGGTACCTGGAGATTGGGCAAGCGGAGTACTACCGCAACCTAGGATTTGCCATCTATATCATCCCCCAGAGCGGCTATTTCGACTTCGCCGTGGTGAAGAGCACTCAGGAGTTCAAGGCTCCGGCCAAGGTGGACGAGATCATTGAGCTCCACGTACGGGTCTCCAAAATCGGCAACACCAGCCTGACCCTAAATCTGGAGATCTTCCCCGAAGGCAGCGACCGCCTACTGACTTCGATCGAGACAGTCTACGTGGGTTACGACGCCGCAACAGAGTCCAGCAGACCGGTACCAGACGCCATCCGCCTACTCGTCACCCATTTTGAAGAGACCGGCGATGTCCTACCCATAGAACAATTCCCTGACCTGGCCAAAGCAACATCGTTCAACCAGAAGTGACGGCCCTACACGTTGACGAAATCCGTAACCCTGGCTAGACTTGGACACATCCCAAGCGCGGCTAGCTGAAGGCTGACCGCTGAGAGCTAACAGCTAAGCATGGCCCGATTATTCGACCTCCACATCCACACTACCAAAGGCAGCAGCGATAGCAGCCTGACCCCCGAAGACCTGATCCTGGAAGCCGACCGCCTCGGCCTCCGCGGCCTCTGCCTCACCGAGCACTCCGGCCCCTGGGACCGGCACGAGTTCAAACAATTCGCCAGCCTGCACAACGTGGTGTTAATCCGGGCCATGGAAGTGGAGACCGACTACGGCCACATGCTGGCCTTCGGCATGGACCGCTACCAGGCGGGGTACAACAAGGCCGCCGAACTGCGCAAGGCCGCCACCGCCGCCGGCGGGTTCGTCATTACCGCCCATCCCTTCCGGGGAGTCCTCAGCGGCGCTGGCCGCAGCCGGGCCCTGATCTACCAGTCCATCCCCGACCCTTTGCCTGAGACGCCGGAAGATGCCTTGGATCATCCCGTGTTCAAGTTGGCCGACGCCGTAGAGGTTGCCAACGGCGGCACGATCGACCGGGAGAACGACTTCGCCATGGCGGTGGCCGGGTTGCTGAAGCTACCGGTGACCGGAGGCAGCGACGCCCACTCTACCCACGGCCTGGGCAAATTCCTGACCGAGTTCACCGACGAGGTCAACACCGAGACCGAATTCCTCAAAGCCCTCCACTCCAAGCAGTTCCACCCGGTGACGGGGTTGCGCACCGGGAATCTCCAGCCCTACGTTATCTAAGAGACCGGTCAAAGTCACGCTCGTTTTCGACTTCGGGCTATCTCTACTTCGGTGTAGAATGCGACCAAACTGAAGGGCAGGAATGACGTGACGCAAGCAGGAGAAACAGGCCGAATATTCGTTGGCCGCCAGCGGGAGATGGCGCGCCTTGAGGCTGCCATGGACGCCGCGATCGCCGGTGACGGCCGAGTGGTGATGCTGGCCGGAGAGCCCGACATCGGTAAGACCCGCACGGTTCAGGAATTGTCCTCTTACACCGAATCGCTGGGCGCCCAGGTTTGGTGGGGAACCAGTCGCGAACAACAGGGCGCTCCTCCCTACTGGCCGTGGGTCCGTTGGACACAATCGGCCACCTGTTGGGGGATGCCAATCGAGACCTCCTGGACTCCGCCAACTCCCACCGTTACGCGAGTCTCCAGGGTCTCCAGGACAGTGCGGCGGTCCTCCGGGGTGGCAGAGTCCAGCCGGTCACACATATGCTTTCTCAGGGCTTTCAAGGATGTAACGGCGGCCTGTCCTTGCTCCAGGGTGGACATGGTTTCCCGCTGCCGCTCCATTTCCTCGGTCAGGTGAGTCCGCTCGACCCGTAACAGGGCGGCGTTGCAGTCCAGAGCTACCTCAGAGACCGCATCCCGCAACCGTAGGGCCACTAACTCGGTCTCCCGGTGGTCAACGTTGGCGAGGCGGCGATTAAGGTCCGCAATCTTACGCTCGGCCTCAGCTCCCTGGCCTTCTTGACCATGCACTCGCCGGTCCATTTCGGCCTGGAAGATATCAGGGTTTCCGAGGAAATCGGCAACCTCGGTCCACACCCGGCCCTCAAGC
>Ga0207966_1000261_pt1 | contig 30125 bp, 35 predicted proteins | sample Knorr_S23_td_NAD_FD_185611 | JGI IMG/M metagenome (GOLD analysis project Ga0207966, IMG submission 185611) | Marine microbial communities from Southern Atlantic Ocean transect - Knorr_S23_td_NADW_ad_2500m_LV_B (SPAdes) (version 2) | ecosystem: Environmental > Aquatic > Marine > Oceanic | place...
ATGCTTTGCAATTTCTAATATTGGATTGTTTTCTGTGGCTCCTTCGTCACAGAATCCCTTCTTAATTTTAGTTCTAATTTCATCATCTGAGTTGTGAATGAAAATACCAGCGTTAGGGTCAGATTTGCTCATCTTACCTACTTCACCACCAGATTTTTCTTCTGTGGGTTTGGTTAGTCCAGGCAATAACTTATGGTGAACAGCTACTGGAACTTTCCATTTCATTTTTGGAAAAACGTCCTTCACCAGCATGTGAATTTTTCTTTGATCCATTCCAGCATGCACTATATCCAAGTCAAGTGAGTGTATATCCGCTGCTTGCATTGCAGGATAGAGAAGTTTTGCAAGATCAATTTTTTCGTCGTTTTCCGATCTTCCCATTATGGTAAGCGTTCTCATGGTTCTAGCTAATGACATGTGCTTTGCAATTTGTACAAGTTCTGACCAGTATTCTTTTTTGGAATCATAAAGGTCAGTTCCTAAAACTATGTTTGCCTCAGGGCAGACCAGTCTAAAGGCATCCTCATAATATTTTGAAACTTTTCTAATAGTTTCAAAATTACCTCCCAACTTTTCATTCAACAAAGTGTGCCAATCAGCTAAAAAGACAGTACAGTCAACACCAGCCTTAACAAAGTCATTAATCTTGAAGCCAGTGGTTATCAGACTGCCTAAATGCAAGAACCCAGAAATTTCAATGCCGATGTAGTGCTTTGGCTTTGAATTGGTTTTGAAAAGCTCTAACAACTCTTCCTGAGTAACGACTTCTTCTGTTGGGGGTCTTGAGACTAGTTCAACTTTTTCAGCAGCATCCATTTTAATTGGATTTTTTTTGAAAGCCTATAAAGTTTGCAGATTGTGATTTTGTAACCCTAGATATCATAAAATCCATAAGCAAGAAGTTATGATTCTAGTTCTTCTAAGGTCTTTCTTGGTCTTGTACTAAGATAGAATGCGTGACCGCTAATTATAGTACCAGCAAGCCAAATCTTTGTTGCGAAAATCAAATTCCATGGGCGCAGGACGTCTGGATACTCTATTGCAAGCGCATCAATATCTGGCGTAACACCGGTTAAGATTAACTGTGAAGTAATTTCAGCGTTCAATATTGTAAAATTCCAAAATACTTCATACACGCAGATTATGGTAAACCCTAGTAACATTAGCTGAACAAGTGCCATTCTATAAGAACGTAAATTGGTTGTTCTCTTCCAACCAATTCTGGAACAACAATACCAACCTATGATTGTAGAGAAGAAAAGCCAAGTCGATAGATTTGCAAAGTTCTCAAACGGTACTTGTGTTTGTACCAGAATTTCTCCCATTACATATGTACCATTTTCGTTCCATTCTTGGGTCATAGAGTAAATACCGAAGAATGTTATGGAACCCATTATTACCATAGATACGTAGAAAACATAGAGAAATACTCTATACTGTCTGTCATGTTCTTGCAGATGTCGCCTTTTCATTTATTGCGTAATTGAAATCTGTTATAAAAACCTAGAATTTCTTAATGAAACTTATTAAAGAAATAACCATCAGACGTGCTAATGAAAATTCCTATAAATATTCCTGATATTGATGATGAAGAAATACGGGCGGTCAGACATGTTTTATCAGAAAAGTCGCTTACTTCATCATCGTTTGATGGTGGCGTTCATGTTCAACAATTTGAAAAGCTTGTTTCAAAATTTGTCAAATCAAAGTTTACGATAGCTGTGAACTCTGGAACATCAGCACTACAAGCTTCTCTGTATGCACTTGATATCAAATCAGGTGATGAGGTACTTGTTCCTTCTTTTACTTTTGTCGCAACTGCAAATTCAGTTAAAGCCGTTGGCGCTAAGCCTGTATTTGTTGATATTCTAAGGGAAAATTATACAATGGATCCCGACGATTTAAGAAAAAAAGTTACAAAACGAACCAAGGCAATCATCCCGGTTCATCTATACGGGCATGTTGCATATATGGAAGAGATTATCGAAGTAGCAAAAAAGAATAATCTCAAAATTATTGAAGATGCTTCACAATCACTTGGCTCAAAATTCAAGCAAAAACACTCAGGAACTTTTTCTAACCTTGGTTGCTTTAGTTTCTATGGAACTAAGGTGATGACGTCTGGGGAAGGAGGGGCTATTGTAACAGATGAAAAAAACCTATGTGAAAAGCTAAAACAGATACGTAATCATGGCCAAACAAAAAACAATCTTGTGACTAGACTAGGGTTGAACCTTCGCCTTTCTGAAATTAACGCTGCTATAGCAAAAATTCAAATGAAAAAATTACCTTCTTTCTTAAAGCAACGAAAAAATAATGCAAAAATTCTTACCGAGCTTTTACAAAACTGTGATGTTGTTCTGCCAAAACAGCGTAAACATGAGACATTAAACTGGTACTTGTATACCATTGCTCATAAAAATAGAAATAAAATAATGAAAAAACTAAACTCTTTAGGAATAGGGGCTACTGTTTATTATTCTACTCCAATTCATAAAACACCATATTACAAAACCAAAAAAAACTTACCACATACGGAATGGGCATCTTCTCACATACTTTGTCTGCCAATACATCCCAAAGTAGGAACGTCAGATTTAGAAAAGATGCAAAGAGTACTTGGTAATAAAAAATAAATTAATATCCATCGTTTTGTCGCTGTTTGTTAATTTCATTCTTTCTTTGGTATTCCTTTAAAATATCATCCGGTGTTAGGCCTAGTTCAATTGAGGCCTGAATTAGAAAATGCCAGATGTCTACCAATTCTTCTCGTGCATCAGCTTGATTAAAAGGCACAGGTTTTTTCCACCACTTCCAGTTGGTTGTGCGCTGAAGCTCTACTGCCTCGTGAATTATCGCCGTGCATAAAGCAGAAACTTTTCCTTCTACATCTTCAGGGTATCTATCCAGATTCATCATTTCCTCATAACTTTTTTGAAGAGAAAAAATTTCATCCAGTTTATCTTCCATAATTAAACACAGATTATTAGCATGTATAACTTTTCAGAAAGAAACCATTTTTTTATACTGCGACATTCTTTTTTTAATGTCCGACTTTTTAACTCGTAATAGCCCTTCAGTTCCATAACCTTCAACAGCAAATGAACCCATTACGTTTCCAAAAACCACAGATTTTTTTATAGATGTAAGATCTGTTTTTTTCTTGCTAGTTAGATATCCCATCATAGCTCCAGCAAACGAGTCACCAGCACCTGTAGGATCCACCACATTCTCTAGAGAAACTGCGGGTGAAGAAAAAATGAGATCATCAAAGAACAAAAGCGAACCATGCTCACCTTTTTTTATTATTACATATTTTGGTCCATAATTCATAATCTTTTTTGCACATTTAATCAAATTGAATTCTTTAGTTAGCAGCCTTGCCTCTTCATCATTAATTACCACAGCATCCACCTGCTTGAACATCCTAATTACTGATGATCTCTTCGTAGAAATCCAAAAATCGATCGTATCACACATAGAAAATTTGACATTATCAAATTCTTTTATTAACGCAGTGTTTTGGTCAGGATCATTGTTGGCAAGATATACAAATTCAGATTTTCTATAGATATCAGGAACAGTTGGTTTAAAGTTCTTTAATACATTTAGATCTGTACGAAGTGTTCTTCTGGAGCTTAAAGTCTTATCATAAACACCAGAATACCGAAATGTTTTGCCATCTTTTATAGAAAGTCCTTTTAAATCAAGGCGTTTTGACAAAATTTTGTGATATTCTTTTGGAAAGTCTTTTCCTATTACTGCAATGAGTCCTGGCTTAACAAAAAAACTAGCTGAAATACTAGCAAAAGTGGCTGCTCCTCCTAGCACATTTTTTAAAACCTTGGTTGGGGTTCCTATAGTATCAAAAGCGACAGAACCAAATACAGTTAGCATTATTCCTGAAATTATTATTTCGTATAAATCCCTTTCACATACACATTAATGTTTAAAATTTTTGATGCTTTCTTTAACCTACTTAGATCTAACAGAATAAATGAAAAATAACTACTGTCATATTATTGGCTAAAATAAAATTAAGAATAGGGAAAGATGAAATTGAAATAGATTCAAGAGACTTTTATGTAGACAATCAAACTATAGGAAAAGTTATTGAAGACATTGCCTTGCACCTGCACGAATGTGGAGGGAGAATGCTTCCTAACCGCCAGCTAAAACTAACTAATATGGAGGAAACAGATACTCTAAGTTCACTTGAAGATGTAGAGGTTTACGAACCTGAATTTTCTGAGCCAGTTTCTGTTCCACTAAACGAATTGCGAGGAAAACTTCTTGTTTTATCAAAAAGCTCTTTTTTTGACCAGCCTAGAACAGTATCTGAAACTGCGAGTGAATTGAGAGAACACGGCTGGATTGCCAGTTTATTAGATGTGTCAAAAACCCTTGCTAGGATGGCATTTAACAAGGAACTTTTAAAAAATAAGCAAGACGACAGAAGTTTTTACTTTATGAAGGAATCTTTACTAGCAAACTAGACTACGTGGTAAAATAGACATCAATCAGAAGTTGTTATCCGAAGCATTTTTGCTTCTTCTAAAGGGCAATCATTACCATCTCTTGGAAGATTAACAATTTTATCTGCTATTTCCAACCCTTCTACAACTTCAGCAAACACAGTATATTGTCTATCAAGGAATGTGCTATCAGAGGTTACAACGAAAAATTGCGAACCTGCACTATCTGGGTCGGTTGATCGTGCCATAGATACAATTCCACGAAGATGAGACCTAGAATTAAATTCGGCTTTCAGATTATAGCCAGGACCTCCTTGTCCCCACACACTTTTGTCAGATTCCTTAGTGTTGGGATCTCCACCCTGAATCATAAATTTTGGTATTACTCTATGAAATAGTGTTCCATCATAAAAACTCGATTTAGTTAATGTTATAAAATTTCTAACTGTTTCCGGGGCAATTTCAGGTAGCAATTTAATTTTTATATTACCAAAATTTGTTTCTATAAGAGCTTCGGTCATTTTTTATGTCCTTTTATTTTATCATAAGAATCTTTTGGGTTGCATAAAAAAACACTAGTTTCAATGTAAATTTTTATTCTTTACTGTAAGAATATTCTATAATAAAAAATTATCCGTGGCTTAGTTTTAGAAACTAGTCTTATATAGAACAATAAAAAACCATTTTTGTGAATCATCCAAATCAAAGTACAGAAATTAAAGAAGCAATCAATTCTTTTCTTGATAAGGGCATTAAAGACAAGCAGGATATTTACTCAAAAGTTGTTGATGAGTTAGGAGTTCCAAGACCTACAGTAAGACGTGTTGCCCGAGACTTGAGAAATGAATTAGTTGCAAAAATTGAAATTTTACAATCTGAAACCCATTCATCTATCCCATCATCAAAAACAGAAGAATAGTTGTATTTGGGTTAATTTTTCTCTTTTATACAGTTTAAAAATTATTATTACTGTTTATATTTATCAGATTTTTTTGAAATACATGGGACTTGTGTATAACCATTTAGCGACACTTGTTTGTGCTGTCTTTGCATCCGTTTTGACTTTACTTTGGCCTATGTTTGTTGAGTTTGATCATGTATTTGACCTAGTGTTTATTATGGCGGTGCCTATCATGTGGTTCATAACTATAGTTTGTTTTGTAGCCCAAAGAAGTGCAGATTGGATGCATGGACAGGACCATAGTCACAAGTCTGCTAAAAAATTAGTTTATACTTCTGACGGAAAAACAACCAACGAAAAAAGCTAGTTTAACAATCTTCGCACTTGCAAACTTCATGGTGATTTTTTTTACAGGTTGGGCAACTAACAGCACCACCTAGATGACATTCACAATGACAATTATCAGAAGATTCTTCCATAATACAAACATAAACTTTAGTCATATAGGTTTTGAAATTTGTTATAAATTAACATCTAAATTTTATTAAAATACGGGCTTGGAGGGCTTCGATCCCTCGACCTGTAACTTAGGAGGTTACCACGCTATCCATACTGCGCCACAAGCCCAGCAGAAAAAACACATATAATAATTTAAGCTTAGTTACTCACTTCTCTCTAAAGCGTTAATAATCCGAAATATTTCTTCAAGGACACGGGCCGATGGTCTAGTTGGTTAGGATACCGCCTCGACACGGCGGTGGTCGAGAGTTCAAATCTCTCTCGGCCCATTTTTATCTAAAACTTAATTAGTCGACAATCAACGACAAATTTTTAAATTCTACGTCAATTACTTGCCAAGCAGTTTCTATTGTATAGAGACCATCCGCACTGTAAACAACATGTTCACCATTTGCAATTTTCATGTATTCATTTTCATTCTCTTCAGTTAGATTAATTTTGAGTTTAGTAGTAAACGGAACTTCTGTTCCAGTTATTATCAGTGCTCTACCGGTCAACGGTATGTCCTCTGCCGAAAAGTTGGATGTTCCAATAAATTTTCCATTGGCAAAAAACGCGTACGAAATGACCGGAACAGTAACTGTCTTCTCACCAAAATTTTTTACAAGAAATATAGTTTTCAAACTTATATAATTTTCAAAATTATTTACCTCAATTACTTCAACACTGTATAATTCAATTTCAGATTTTTCTAATTCAGGAATATCAAAAGTAGAGTAATATACTATACCACCCATAAACGCAAACAATCCACCAATTGCAACATATAGAATCATTTTTGATTGTAATGACAAGTATTTCATCATTTTTCGTATCACTAAAAAACCTTGGCAGAATTAACATAGTTAATAACTAAAACATAAATCAAATTTTTATGGCAATCGAACAAACCATAATTACATGGATACATCTACTTAGCGCATCAATTTGGGTAGGCGGCTCAATATTTCTTGGTGCTGTTTTGGCGCCACTTTTGAAGAAAATGTCACTTTCTACAGGAGAAAGATTACTGCTAATGATAAAGACAGGTAGACGATTCAACAAGATTGCTCTTCCTTCACTTATAATTCTGATTGGTACGGGAATCTATAACTCTCATTTGGTACTCCAAAGTCCTGAAATCTTATTCGCAAGTAGTTATGGGGCATTCCTAATTACAAAAATCATTCTTGTCATTGCCTTGATTATCACTTTTGCCGTTCACATTAGAATATTCAGTAAAGACATTGAAGAAAAAATCACCGCAAAGCAAATTCCAGACAATGAACTAGGAAAACTAAATAAAAAAGGCATGATCTTAGGTGAAACTACCGTAGTAATTTCGGTAGCGGTACTATTTTTTGCAGCGCTACTTGATGCCGGAGTTTGAGAACATCTTTTAAAGAATATTTCAAGTATAGTTTTATGGACGGACTGCTGATCGGTAGATTTCAACCATTCCATTTGGGGCATCTTGATGCTGTTATGTTTGGACTGTCAAAAGTAGAAAATCTTTGGATTGGGATTGGTAGTTCTAACAAGTATAATGAAAGGAGAAATCCCTTTTCATCTGATGAGAGAAGAGAGATGATTATTTCATCTATTGAACCTTCAATAATTGATAGCATCAAGATTTTCAACATACCCGACGTTGACAACCATAAGAAATGGGCTTTTCATGTTGATAGTATCGTGCCCAAATATGATCTAGTTTTTACGAATGACGAATTTACACAAATTCTATTTGAGAAACATAAGAGTAAGGTTGTACCTGTTCCGTTAAAAGAGCGTGAAAAATTTTCGGGAACTAACGTTCGTCAACTAATTCTAGATGATAAAAACTGGCAGGATTTGGTTCCAAAAGGGGTACAAAAAGTCTTAGAGAAAATTAATGCTACAGATCGTCTAAAAAATCTGTAATTATAAATAAAGCCCATTGTGAATCTTATCGGGTAAATTATTTGGAATATTTAGTAATGTTGCCGGGACCAACAAATGTCCCTGAAAGAGTTATGCGTGCAATGTACGTACCAATGATTAATCATCGAAGTGATGATTTTGTGGAATTATATGAGGATTGTGTCGAAAAAACAAAAAAAGTATTCATGACTAACGGCGAGGCTGTATGTCTTTCTGCATCTGGAACCGGTGCTGTTGAAGCTAGCGTTGTAAATCTTATAAAAAAAGGCGACAAAGTTATCATTCCAGTAAACGGTGAATTTAGCAGCAGATTATCACAAATGTTAGAATGGGCTGGAGCAACTACCATAAAACTTGAGACCCAACCTGGAGAAAATGCTAGTTTTGAAGCTGTAAAAGAGGCATTTGATAATAACAAAGATGTAAAGGCATTCTATTGTGTATGGAACGAAACTTCTACTGGAACCATGATAAATTATCTTGACAGAGTAAAAGATCTTACTTCCAGAAATGATTCTTACTATGTTGTAGATGGTGTTTCAATAGTAGGTGGCGAAGAACTCAAAGTGGATAAGTGGGGAGTTGACATAGCCACTACTGGTGCACAAAAAGCATTTGCTGCACCACCGGGAATATCACCGATAGTTGTTAACGAGAGAACCAAAAAATACATGATTGAAAACCCGCCTAATACAATGTACTTTAACTTGCCCCGCTACTTCAAATATTATGAAGAATCAAAACATACTCCGTTTACTCCTGCATTACCATTGCTTTATGCTTACAGAGAAGCTATGAATATGATTTTAGAGGAAGGGCTAGACAACAGAATCAGAAGACACAGGATTTGTTCAGGCGCTCTTTATTCAGGCTTGAGTACAATAGGATTAACACCATTTGCAAAAGAAGATTCTCGTTCAACAGTAGTCATTGCATTGAACTATCTTGAAGGTTTAGAAGACAAAACATTCCGAAACACACTGGCACAGAAATTTAGAGTTCTTGTTGCAGGAGGATTTGGAAATTTGAAAGGAAAAGTTTTCCGTGTTGGCTGCATGGGCGAAGTTCAAAGATATCATGTTATGAGAACAATTTCTTCTATTGCTTCTACATTAGATATGATGGGTTACAAAGTAGATGCAAAAGCTGGTCTTAACATTGCAGATGAGAAATTAAAAGAACTTTAATCCACGTTAACTTATATAAGGAAATTCAAAAACGCTGTATACAATGACATTCAATAAAGGCTCATTAATTTTACTTGATTATACCGCCAAAATAAAAGATACAGGCGAAGTTTTTGAAACAACAATTGAGGACAAAGCCAAAAAACATTCTTTACATGATCATAACGAGAAATACCAACCAAGACTTGTTTCGATTGGAGAAGGATGGTTAGTTAAGGGATTTGATGAGGCATTACAAAATACTTCGGTCGGTGATAAAAAAACTATTGAGGTTTCTGCTGCTAAAGGGTTTGGTGAAAGAGATCCAGGCAAAGTTAGAATGATTCCATTACGTAAACTAGGAGAGGATGCAGAAAAAGTTTCAATAGGAGATACTATCGAGGTTGACAACAAAAAAGGAACTGTGAGATTTATTGGATCTGGTAGAGTGCAAATGGATTATAATCATAGATTTGCCGGAAAAATTATTCTTTATGATGTAAACGTCTTAAAGGAATTAAAATCTGATGAAGAAAAAATACCAGGTATTTTAAAACGACATCTTCCAGTAAAAGACGAGGAAATTTCTTTCAATAAAAATGGGAAAATTATTGATATCACAATTCCTAAAGAAATATTTCGTGCTGAAGGACTACATTTAATGAAACATTTCATACAATCTGATATTTTTAAATTTACTACAATAGAAAAAATTAACTTCATTGAAACGCATGAAAATAAAAAAATAAAACCCAAAGAAAAAATTTCGACCGATACAAAAAAAGAATTAGAAACTGCTAAAAAAACATAGCAACTAAAGCACTCTAGTATTTTTAGCCAGCGTGATTGCTTTCTTTTCAGTCATATTAGATTCCTTTAATATTGTATATCTTTCCGGTCTTAATGATTGTGCGATTGTTAGAGCTTTTGCAAGCGTCTTAGATTTTAATCCTATTTCCTTCGCAGTGGTAGGAGCACCTACAGACTTTAATGTTTTTATAATTTTTTCCCAGTCTTGTCCTTGCAACTTTGCAATCATAATAGTACCAATACCACATTTTTCACCATGCAAACCTACACCTGGCTCTAATTTATCCAACGCATGAGAAAACAAATGTTCTGCACCCGAACATGGTCTACTACTGCCTGCAATACATGCTGCAACACCAGTGCTTATCAATGCCTCCACAATTTCTCGGACATCCAAACCTTTTTTTGAAAAACGTGCAGAACTACTCATCAAGAATTTTGCGCTCATTGATGCAAGTTCAGCGGAGTATCTTCCATAATATTCACCAGTTTTATCCCTACCAAGCTGCCAATCTCGTACTGCAGTAATTTTTGCCACAAGATCACCACAACCACTTGCAAGTAATTTTTTTGGCGCTTTTTTTATAATGTCTACATCAACAAAAACTCCAAGTGGGGCAGTGACTACCATTGAATGAGGTTTTTCCCCTTTAATTGAAACAAACGGACTAGCTATTCCATCATGTGAGGCTGATGTTGGCACACTGACAAACGGTTTACCAATATCAAAACCGATCATCTTTGCTATATCTACAGAGCGCCCACCACCAATTCCAATTATTAGATCATTTTTACTTTGGCGTATCTTTTTTTCAATTTTATAGATTGTTTTTAGCTGATTGTTATTAGCTAAGTACCAAGTGTTTTTAATTTTTGATGCAGAAAGAGAGCTGTTAATTTTTTTTTGAACTATTTTTTTAACATGATTTCCTGAAATTATGGAAACTTCTTTCGTATTTTTTAAGGATTTTAGAAATTTGCCTATATCATCAATATTTTTTTCCCCTACAACAATTCGACGGGGCAATTCCATTGTGTGTGATCGCATAGGTTTTTTCATTTTAATCACTTTTTATTAATTGCCCACAGACAAAAAGTTATTTAAAAGGGTATGAATAAAACCAAAACATCTCATAAGAGGTATTATTATGTCGACAAACATTGAAGAAAAAATATTACATGGTACAACTACTGTAGGGATTAAGGCTACAGATGGTGTTGTTTTATGTGCTGATATGAGGGCAAGTGCGGGATATTTTATTGCCAATAACAATACGATGAAAATTCAAAAGATCTATGATCATGCTGGTTTGACATTAGCAGGCGGGGTCGCTGACGCGCAAAATTTAACTGACATTTTAAGATATCATGCTAACGTCCATTCAATTCAAAAAAATGAAAACATTCCAATAAAATCATTGGCAAGACTTTGCTCTCTTGTATTTCATCAAAACAGGGGGTATCCATTTATCGCAGATATCTTACTTGGTGGTTTCGACAGGTATGGACCTGTTTTATTTAATATTGATATGTTTGGGTCGGTGGAAGAGAAATCCTATGTAACTACAGGAAGTGGTTCTCCTGTTGCATACGGTCTTTTAGAAAATGAGTATAGAAATGATCTTACCGTTGAAGATGCAAAGGTCATTGCTCTTCGTGCAGTCAAAGCTGCTATTGTAAGAAATATTGGAACAGGCGATGGAATCAATGTTGCAACAATTGATAAGAAAGGATTTCGCCTTTTGACCAAAGAACAAAAAAAATCTATTATCGAACTTTAGTGATTTAATGCAAAAGAAACAACAGCAGGAGTTACCTAACAGCCAAAATATTATGGCAACTGTACTGAAAAGTATACCCAAGGAAGCAGCAGTGACAAGAATTGATTATGAGGGTCCTAGGATAGCTCTTTACACAAAAGCTCCAAGATTTTTGATGGAAAATTCCAGTATTATTTCAAACCTTGTTAATGAAATAAAAAAACGGATTGTAATAAAAACAGATGAGTCAATAAGAAAAAGCCAAGAAGATGTTAGAAAGATTCTTGTTGAAAACGTACCAAAAGAAGCAAATCTTCAAGGAACTTTTTTTGATACTACTACCGGCGAAGTTTCAATAGAGGTAAAACGTCCATGGCTTTGCCAAAGAAACGTTGAAGAATTTAATCATGTAGAAATATCTGAAAAAACAGGCTGGAAATTACGTATACGTAAGTCAACAACTAAACCATCAAACACAATAAAATCCATTAATTACCAGCTCAAAATTTCTTCATCTGAGAGAGCAAAGCACCTAAAACTAATTGGGGAACAAATTTTCAGACCTCGCTTGGTACAAAAATCCGAAGTGTCATTACTAACACTAGGTGGTTTTGGCCAAGTAGGCAGGTCATGTATGTTACTGACTACATCTGATAGTAAAATTTTGATTGATTGTGGAGTAAATCCAGGTGCACGTAATCCTAGTGAAGCCTTTCCACGAATAGATTGGGCCAACATAACTCTCGATGACCTAGATGCAATAGTAATTGGTCATGCCCATCTTGACCACACAGGATTTTTACCAACACTACTCAAATATGGTTATAAGGGTCCAATTTACTGTACAGAGCCCACACTTCCAATGATGAATCTAATACAACTTGATGCGATAAAAGTTGCAATAGCACAAGGAAGAATACCCATGTACGCAGAACGAGATGTTTTTCAAATAATGAGACAGGCAATTACAATTCCTTATGGTACAGTAACTGATATCTCTCCTGACATCAAATTAGTTTTGTCAAATGCAGGTCACATTTTAGGCTCGGCTACTTGTCATTTTCATATTGGTAATGGCGATCATAATTTTGTCTACTCTGGGGATATCAAATATGGTAAAAGCTTACTGCTTGAAAGCGCCAACGTAAATTATCCACGAGTAGAAACACTTCTAATTGAAAGTACATATGGCGCAAAAGAAGACATTCAACCTACCAGGCAAGAAGTAGAATCTGCATTTGTTGCCTCTGTTAACTCAATTCTCAAAGAGGGCGGGAAAGTCCTTATTCCTATTCCTGCAGTCGGCAGAGCACAAGAACTTATGCTGGTTATTCATCAATACATGAAATCTGGAGAACTAGTTGAGGCTCCTGTATTCATGGAAGGTATGATACAAGAGGCTACTGCAATACACGAATCATTTCCAGAATATCTATCTAGAGAATTAAAACAAAAGATTTTAGAAACAGATGATAATCCATTTGATTCCGAGTACTTTACAAACATTGAACATGCAAGTGGTAGAGAGGAGGCATTGCGTGAACAATCACCATGTATCATTATTGCAACCTCAGGTATGTTAGAAGGAGGTCCGGTTCTTGAATATTTCAGGAATATTGCTCCACATAAACAGAATAAAATTTTATTTGTTTCCTATCAAGTTAATGGCACACTTGGAAGAAGAGTAATGGATGGCGGTAGACAAGTTTCTTTATTGGGAAATAATGGTAAAGTTGAAGTTATAACAATTAATTGTAGCACTGAAAGACTAGATGGGTTTAGTGGACATAGTGATTATAACCAACTCATGTCATTTGTTCAGCGATTACGACCTAAACTAAGGCGTGTTCTTGTTAATCACGGCGAAAAGAGAAAATCAGAAAATCTATCTTCATCAATACGCAGAATGTATAAAATCCCTTCACATTATCCGCAAATTCAAGAAGGTATTAGATTATTTTAAATCGTAATCAGGCTTCCAAATTTTCACATTTGGAGGCGTTACAATAATTCTTTCTTCTCCAAGCCGTGCAATATCGGCGTTTGAATCTCTTGCTATTACATATAATTCTTCAACCATCTTTCGTAACTTTTTTACATCTTTCTGAGCAAGCGGTGTTACTCTGAGAATTAAAACCATACCCTTTTTGATATCTTCAGTAATTGTGTGAATATCACTTGAGTCTCTAATTGTAATTGCCTTGAGATATGTTGGGCTTTCTTGCTTTTGCATATAGCTATTTTGTTATTATCTCTACCAAAAAGTCTTTCTTATTTTTATGAATGCAGGAATAATTTTTATGCCTAAATTCTAAATTTTGTGTATGAAGTTTCTTCGGCACAGTTTACCGAAATTTCTGTTACATCTTCATTTTTGTGAATTATAACAATACCTGTTTCATTTTTTGGCGCATCAGAATAACGTAATGTAATTTTTGCAGAAAACTCTACATGTTTGCCCATGCCATCTCCTCTTAACAGTGTTGTTGGTCCTACATGATCCTTAGCTTCAAGCAAAATATCATTTGGCAACGCAAGTGATGTAGCCATTTCGTTTTCATCCTTGTTTCTTCCAACAACTAGCTTTGTGTTTTCATCAAATCTGAAGTGTCTTCCAATCTTTAACAAATCTATGTCGTTTGTTGTAGGTGTCTCAACATGTTTGAACAAGTCTATAGCTCTTAACGAGAAAGCGGGATCTGTTAATAGGCATCCACCACCAGCATTTGGCGGATCTTCAATTCCAAATTCTTTTGCCATACGTAGCTGCTCTTTTCTTGTGCGTCCTCTTATCATACCAAGATCTTTTCTTTTGATCAAACCATTCTTTTCTGGGTCAGTAGCCGGTAGTAATCCACCTGATAACGGTCTAACAATTTTTCCTTCTAGATTGGATAACTTTTCAATTTTTTTCAACGCAGGTGCAAACTGACTCATTGGTCTTTGTCCAAGCACTTCTCCTGAAATAATAAAGTCAGCACCAATCTCTTCCATGTGTTTTTTGCCAGCCTCAAACATCATTGCTCTACAATCTATACAAGGATTCATTCCTGAACCAAAACCGTTTTTTGGGTGTTTAAGCATCTCAATGTATTCATCTCCAAGATAAACAGTTTTTAGATTCACACCTAGAGCATCTGCTCTTTCTCTAATCTCAAAACCACAACCTCTACCACAATCAAAATCACAAAACGGTGTCTTGATCGCCACTGCTGAAACTTCAAAGCCTTGTTTCTGCATTGTTTTTACAGCAAGTGTACTATCTAAACCGCCAGAAAGCAGTGCAACAACTTTCTTTTTTTCTTTCTTTTGTACCATAATAGTTATAGAATAATTTGCATATACAAACTTTGCAACATACATAAATTCACAAAAATATCTTTTTGAATATGAAACCACGCAGAAAAAGACTGGAAAAATATTGTAATGCTCTTAACTGTGACACTCTTGTGGTATTTGAGCCTGAGAACCTATTCTATATGACTGGCTTTTGGGGAGAAGCGATAGGCATCCTAGAAAAGGGCGGAAAAACCAAGATCATTGTTCCCGAACTAGAGGCTCAACGTGCAAAGGAAGATTCTGTCAACTGTGATGTTATAACTTCACAAAGGGGCGGTCTTGTATCTACGTTAGTCTCTACCATAAAGAAGAAAAAAATCTGCACTGACTGTCAGAGTTATTCTGTTATGCAATCTCTGAAAAAATATATTCCTAAACTAAAGCAATCTTCTGTTCCTTTTTACAATGCTCGCATAATCAAAGATTCTGAAGAGATCCATGTCTTGAAAAAGGCTTCATCTGTCATAGATGAAATGTTTGAGCTCTGTGTACAAACCATCAAGAAAGGCAGAAGGGAGTCAGAATTGCAGACAATTTTGATGGCGTTTGCAAATGCAAATGATCTCTTTGACACCGGTTATCGCTCAACCTTGAATCCACTAATAATAGCTAGTGGTACAAATTCTTCCCTTCCACATGCGCAAGTTACCAAGAGAAAGTTTGCAAATGGTGATATGATTACGGTAGACTTGACCTTACGATACAGGGGATATGTTTCCGACTCAACCAGAACATTTGGGCTTGGTTCTATATCTAAGGAAGCAAAATCTGTTTATGAAATTGTAAAAGAATCACAAAAGGCTGGACTGAAGGCTGTGAGGCCTCAAAAGACCTGTAGTTCAGTGGATAATGTGTGCAGAAAAATTATAGAGGAGCACAACTACGGGCCATATTTCATTCACTCAACTGGTCATGGAATTGGGTTGGATGTTCATGAAAGTCCAAATATTTCTAACAAAAGTAAAGAAAAGCTGAAAAAAGACATGGCTATTACGATAGAGCCTGGTATATACATACCAAAAAAGTTTGGCGTTCGGATAGAGGACTCTCTAATAGTAAAAGACAGAGCATATGTGATGCACAAATTTACGAAAGACCTGATTATAATCTGAAAATTTAATGTCTCAATCTGGCAATAATATAATTTCACTAGCTTAAGACTAAAAAAAATTGATTTAGGTTCTTATTTCTAAATTAGTAGAGATAATTCTAGACTGGTTTTGATTGGTTCAAAAGGGTTCAACACTGGTTTGGAATTGGTTTTGACTAAGCGTTGTGAACTTAGTTCAGGATTGGTTTTGACTGGCATCGAACATTTTAGACTAAATCAAAGTTAGATCTAAACGTACAGTAGAATGACCATAGCGCGCATGACAAGTGATGACATCTCAAAACATGGTAAACACAGGTTATTCAGTAGTGAGGATAACCTTGTTTAGACCATGTTCAACTTTTTAGAAAAAATGATATTTTAAGAGACAATAAGAGACAGTGATTACACTGCATCATGAAAAAAGGAAAACAGACAGAATTGTCTATCTTTGTCGACTTTTTTGGTCTTTAACATATCTTGTAACAAAACGCAATGAGCAATTGGTACGATCCAGATCACCTTTCTGATGGAACAGTAAGAGACAACGTAGGACACCAAGAGAATGACAATTGGGATTGTGAAATAGAACTAAGCTGTCATAAAAAAGAAAATGACGGTAGAGTGAACACTATCTTTATGCGTTATCTGAGAGAAAAATATGGTCAAAATGTTGCAGATAGAGCGTTGAAAAGAGCACAGAAACGAGATCAAAGATCTATTCATAGCACACCACAAACAGAAACTCGGATGATTTCAGGCGTATTCTAAGGAAATAAACTAAACTGGTATTAAATGAAAAATTGTTAAATGGTTTTCTAATTCTAAATTAAGTTTTATTGATCAGCTTTTCGTTATTGTCTATTTCATTTGTTATCTTAACATAACATTTTTGGCATAATGGTAGGCTATCCAACAATTTTGTCTTCTCTTCCTTTAAGCAAACACGGCAAAACTCGGTCAATCTTTATCGATAATTCTATATTTTTTTGCTTTTCAGTTGAATACTGTTTATTTTTTATACACTTTGTCTTTTTTTCTTACTCTGCCACCAACCTTTATGCCAATCTGGTCTCCTGCTTTTGCCTCTTGGACGGATTGATGTTCAATCTCCATGTTATCTATAACATGTTCTAGATCTGTAGTGTAACCTCTGAAGATTATCTTATCTCCCGCCTTAACATTACCGGTAAGTTCAATGACAGCAACTCCAATATGGCTGTAATATGTCATGACACTACCTATTTCGATTTCTTGTTCGCTCAACACATTTCTATACGTTAAACTCGTAAATATTATGATCGTAGTGGATTAATACAAAATCAGTTTTCTAATCCACGGAGAGAAATTAGAGAATTAACCAATTAATAATAAACTTATATCATTCTCAAAAAGCATTCTCACCATGGCATCAAAACAACTTACCATTGGGGTTGGAATCCCTATGATTATAACAGGTGCATTAATTGCAATTTTTTGGGCACCCCTTGTTGGAGATGTAAGTGAAACAGTAGAATTCATTGGTAGTTTAATTGGAATAATTGGAGTTGTCTTCTTCATTGCTGGATTATTTTATACTAAAGAGCCTGTCATGGCCTAACTATTTTTTATTTTATTCACCAGATTAAATAAATAACCAATATCTTAAGAAAAAACGATTGAAAACTAGACTCTTTGAAATTTTTACTTCCATCGAGGGAGAAGGAATACTTTATGGTACAAAGACATTATTTGTGAGATTTGCTGGATGTCCTTATTCTTGTTTTTATTGTGATACACTTGATGCTCTTCCTCTAGATTCGGGCGAGGAATATTCACTTGACGAAGCATGTACTCTAATCGATAAAAATCTGCAAAAAAATACCTACAAAGTAAACTTTACTGGCGGTGAACCACTTATTCAACATGAGGCAGTTTACGAACTTGCTAAACATGTAAAATCCAAGGGAATTCTAACTTATCTAGAATCTGCGTGCTTTGATTCTGGGAAATTTTCATATGTGTTGCCCTCAATTGATTTAATTAAAATTGAATTCAAAACTGATGATTCAGAATTTGTTGATTCGAAGCATTATCCTAACCTTATAAAAAATACTCTTGAATGCCTTCAGGCTGCTATTACATCTAACAAACCAACATACATCAAAATAGTTGTCAGCTCAAAAACAAAATCAAGTTCGTTTACTGAACTTGTAGACAAAATTTTTAAAAATATGTCAAAAGGAGCCATCTCTGGTTTTATAATTCAGCCAACTACTAGCGTTTCTGAACCATCCTTAGAAAAGCTAATGGAGTTTTATGATATTGTTTATCCACATTATGGAGAAGTACGAATAGTACCCCAGCTACAAAAAATAATTAATGCCAGGTAATTTTCAAAATACCTATGAAACTCAAGCCCAACTAAAGGAAATCCTATAAATATTGAAACAGATCTTTGTTTTTGTATAATTATGAATGAAGAAAGGATAAAGAAACTCATTAGGGAGCTAATTATAGAAATTGGGGAAGACCCCACAAGAGAAGGACTCGCAAAAACACCTGAACGTGTAGCAAGAGCCTATAAAGAGATTTTTGGTGGATATGACACTAATTCTAATCTGTCTGTTCAATTTTCTGAAGATTCAGAAGCTGTAGTTGTAAGAGACATTCAATTTTATTCTGTATGTGAGCATCACATGCTTCCATTTTTTGGAAATGTTCAGATAGCGTATTCTCCAAACGGCAGAGTTTTTGGAATATCTAAATTAGTTCGCCTAGTTGAAAAATATTCAAAAAGATTACAAATTCAGGAAAGAATGACAAAAAATATTGCAGACGAATTATTTTCTCACGGAGTGAAGGGAGTTGCCGTAATAGCAAAGGCTGAACATCTTTGCATGAAGATGAGAGGAGTACGAAATAATGCAAACGTAACTTCTGCTGCCTTTAGAGGAATTTACAGCATAAAGGAAGATCAGGAAAACATCATAAATATTTTAAAAAATACATCAAAACCATCTTTTATTTAGAATTTCTGAAAAGATAAATAATCAATTTATCAAATCGAGACTGTGGTAGGACGAGATAATGCTCACATTCCAAAGGAATCTTGGCCAAGTTTTACTTGGTATCTTATCGAATTCGCCATAGTATTTGCAGTAGCAAACCTAATCGCATTTCAATTAATTCCGGTAATTGACGAAATGATAGGCGAAAAGAATCTTTTGCTTTGTGAACAGGTATCATGGCTGTCTAAATGTGGTCCATCAGAGGAAAAAATGTCTGATACGGGATTACTGAATTGGATATGGTGGAGTATTGTTGGTGGTGTGTTTATTGGATGGTATCTAATTATTAGAGGATTTATACTCAAAAAACCAATTCTTGGTAATCGTTTCTCGGAATAATTACTTTAGATAATGTGTTTTATCTACAATACCAGCTTCTCTAAATCCAGCTTTACGGTTGTAGCATGATTCACAGTTACCGCACTGCACTTTTCCATCCTTATAGCAGCTCCAAGTATTGAAAATGGTATTTCCTAAAACTGAATATCCTTTTTTTATTAGTTGGCTTTTTGATAACCCTGCTCTGTATGGGGACCAAATTTCTATTCTTTTTCTAATTCCTGATTTAATTCCGTCGAATTCTCCCTGGTTAAACGCAGATTCAATTTTTTTTGAAAAGGCTGGTCTACAATCTGGATAATTTTTATCGCCCGTGTGCGCGCCATATGCTACTAAAGAAGCGTTTAGTGAGAATGCCCAAGCAGTTGCAATTGATAAGAAAATTCCATTTCTAATGGGCACTACTATTGAATAGTTAAATTTCCCAGGAATCTTTTTTTTTTCACTTGTTAGAACATTCGTATTTCCGTATAATTCCTTCATAAAATCAATGTTCACAATTTTATGATCTTTTAGACCAAGAGTTTTTGCAAATATTTTTGCCTTTTTTATCTCTTGATTTGCTTTTTGACCATACAAAAAAGAAATTCCATACAAATCATATTTTGGTTTCAAATACACACATGCGCTGATAGAATCAATACCTCCACTAAAAACTACTACTGCCTTTTTCATTTCAAGCTCATAACTTAGACCGGCTAATCCTAGGACCAACACTAGGCTTACAAATAATTACATCACAACCCACTTTTGCAGAACCAAATCCTCTTTCCATAGACTTTCCGATCTTCTTTAGATTTTGAGATTTTTTACAGAAAGCGATTACAGATGGTCCCGCACCACTTATAGTGACACCCAAGGCTCCCGCATTAAGCGCATTATTTTTTACTTTTGAAAAGCCTGGAATCAAATGTTTTCTAGCTGGCTCAACAATTACATCCTGAATAGATCTTCCAATAAGATCTGAATCTTTAAGCAAAAACCCTGAAACAATATTAGCAGCATTTGATAGATTCACTGTCAAATCTGATAATTTGACGGTCTTTGGAAGTACAGATCTTGAAATCTTCGTCTTTTTCTTTGGAACCCTTATTTTCGGAATCGCTACGCATAAAACTAAATCTTTAGGTGGTTCTAATCTAATAACATCAAATGGTTTTGTTTTTACTACTACAAACCCACCCAGCAACGATGCTGCAACATTATCATAATGAATAGTTCCTGCACTTGCTTTTTCTCCTATTCCAGCAAATTTGATTAGCGTTTTGTTATCTAGTTTAAGATTAAATAATCTGTTGAATCCCAATGCTGCTGCAGCAGCCGAAGCGGCGCTGCTCCCCATTCCAAATCCAGCTGGAACACCTTTCTTAATTTTAATCTCAATCCCAGATTTTATTTTAAATTTTTGTTTCATTGCCTTGATTACTAACCCAGCAGTGTTTTGTTGTGGTTCTTTTGGTACATCATCTGTAGTTAGTATCCTAATTCCATGCCATGGTTTGTTTGTAGTGGTAGATTTGCTAGTTTTAGTAAATATTATCTCGTCATAGAATGCATCCAATGCCAAGCCAAACACATCAAAGCCTGGACCTAAATTCGCTGTTGATGACGGTGCCCGCACCTTAATACTTGTAATCATTAATCTTCAATCTCTTCACCCAAGTTAATTATTCTGCTAAGCGTGGCTTGCAAATTAACCATTCCTTCTCCAGTTAAGTTGGATATTGGAATTAAATCTCCGGCAAACTCACCAATGTTTAATGTCCTTAAAATATCGGTAGCAAACGAATATGTTTCCCCTTCCAAAGTTTTCAACTCTTCTTCTAGTGATATAGGATCTGAAGACCATTTTAGTACCTGATCAATTTTATCAGGTATAAGATCAGTTTTTGTCATTACATTGATAGTAGGTAACCCAAGTCGTAGTTTGATTGATGTTGCCAATAACGAAATTGAAATAAAATTACTAGGCGAGACAATCATAGTACCATCATACAAGAATATGTTTGTCTTTTCACTCGCATCAATATTCTGTATAAAAAAAGGTCCACTAGCTCTGTATGCAAATAATTCAATTTGACCCGGCGTATCAACTATCAAATAATCTGGGTTTACTCCGTGAATCTCATTTTGTATATCCTCAATCTTTGTTGCGATAAGATCATTTGCCATGATCATTGAACCATTTGGACCCAAATCATATTGCTTCATTATCTGTACAATGTCAACATAGTCTCTGACATCAACATCTGGTCTATAAGGAAGAGATTCGACACCGGGATCCAAGTTGAGAACTGATGCAAACACACCATTTGTTTGATAATATTCTAAAATTTTTGAAGTTAGCATTGACTTACCTGAGCCGGCTGTACCTGTAACAAAAATCGCTTTCAATATTCTATCAGATTATATTTTCTGATTGGCTTATATTTGAATTCATAAAAAATTCAGCGATGAATTGGAGAATAGCAGTAATTCCCGTAACAATGATTCCTATTATTATAATTACTGTTCAATTTGACATAAAATTAGATGATGTATTTGCCATAGGGGTATTACCGTTCATTGCAGCCATTTTGGCAATGATGGTAAAACTTGGTTTGCAAGGATTGAAACTAAGTTACATTGCAAGATCTTTTCTAGGTAATTTTGATTCTATTAAGAGATTAGCCGCTATGAGAGTAGGTAGCGAATTTATTAAATTTACAACACCAATGTTCGTCGGCGCTGAGTTTGTAGTAATTTATTACATGACTAAAAAGGGAATTTCACCATCAAAGGCATCTTGGGTTGCGCTACTTGATATCGTAACTGAAGTTTTTGCTGGTGGACTTTTATCAATTCTTGCTGGAATTTTTGCACTACTTAATGGTGCATATGTTGTAGCTGCAATAATTCTAGGAACTAGCATATCTGTTACTACGTTATGGGTTGTCTTATTTTTTCTTTCAGCAAAACGCACTTTTCACTTACCAGGTGGAATAGCAAAGTTACTGACAAGATTTGGCGGGGAACGTGGTGAAAAATATGCGAAACAAACCAACGAATGGATTGAAGAAGTTTGCATGATGAGTAGAAAAAATCTTGGCTCAAGTAAGTCAAAGAAGGTTTTCTGCGTTGGTTTTCTTATGTCCCTTGTCTCATGGATATTTTATGGAATTTCATTTTTGATAATCGCAATTAGCGTTGGTGTTAGTATAGAATTTTTTGAATCTATAATGGCTGTAATGGGTGCAAACGCAATAGGAAACCTACCAATTACGATAGGCGGTTCTGGTTTAGCAGAATTTGGTATTGTAGCTTATCTTAACAACCTAAACCCATTCAATTTGGTAATTCCGGAAGGAGGTCTTGAATGGAATGCTGTAATCGGTTGGAGAATTGCAACATATTATGTTCCAATTGCGATAACTTGGATTCTCTTAGTCAAGCTTGCTTTAAGCAGATATACAAAGCCGGAAACTGTTCATGATAAGTGTCCAGTTTGCGGAGATGTGATTCGTGACAATGAATTTGCTAGCCATATGGAAAACAAACATTCATCGGCATAGAAAACACTTTATTTTTCCTTCATAATTTTGAATCATGAATTACAAGAATAAAGTGGTTGTAATCACAGGTGCCTCTAGTGGAATTGGTGAAGCATCAGCTATCAAATTTGCTAGAAAAAACGCTAAGGTTGTTCTGGTAGCCAGAAGAAAGGAAAAACTGCTTCAAGTACAAAAAGAAATTTCGCAATATACGGATTCTACTCTAGTTTGTCAGTGTGATGTTTCTAACAAATCACAAGTTAAGGAGATGACTGATACAGTACTAGACACATTTGGCCGAATTGATATTTTGGTAAATAATGCAGGATTTGTGATATATGGCAAGGTTTCAGAGCTTACTATTGAGGAGATAGAATCACAGATGGAAACAAACTATTTTGGTATGATATATTGTACAAAGAATTTCCTTTCACATATGATTGAACAAGGTCAAGGACACATCGTAAATGTTGCATCAGTAGGTGCTAGTTTAGGGGTTCCTGGTGTTGCTTCATACTGTGCGACTAAATTTGCTATGCTGGGCTTTTCAGAGGGATTAAAGCATGAACTTTCTGGAACAGGAGTAGATGTAACCGTAGTTAGTCCAATAATGGTAGACACTCCTTTGTTTGATCATCCATCTTTTGAAAATTTTTCACGGCATTCTACAATAGCTATCTTGAGTCCAGAAAAAGTAGCAAACACAATTCTCAAAGCTGCAAATTCTTCAAAACTAGAGATTGTTGTTCCTACAATTGCTAGAGCTGGTATATGGGCAAAACAGAATTTCCCTTATTTTGTAAACCCAATCATAGGTAATGCATTTAGAAAGCAGTTAGCAAAAAGGACTTCTAAAAAATAATTTTTTAAGCATCTTCTGAATTCTCATCAATTATTTTTACTTCTTTTAATTCAAGCTGAATAATTTTATCCATAATAATTCCCTGTTCTTTCAAATATTCTACAGTCCTTTTGCTTAATGGCGCCTTCAATTCATCAAGCTTGAATTCACAAACTACACCTTTTTCCAAGTCATTAAGTTTAATTTTTTTTGAAATAGAAAGTCCTTCTAGAATTGTAGCCCCAGAAATTGGTTCGTAAGTTTGTATGTCAACCTTACTATCTTTATCATTAACATCCAAAACATATCCAGATGCTGTAAGTTCACTTGGCTTGCCAAATTTTGGCGATTCTAATTCTTTATTGACATCTTCAGGTATGTCATCCTGTTTTTTTACCATTAGATTTCTATTTGTCTTTCTTGCTTTTTTGCCACCATTCTAGATAATCATAATGTTTATCTTCTTTAGTAAGTTCTCTTTGGTTTAGTTTTTCACGTATATCATATACTTGCTCCCTAGTTGCATACAACCCGCATCTTTTACAGATAAAATGTTTTGTTGCAGGATCTAATTTCATTGGAAATTCGATATCCGCCCCAATTTCTCTATCATTAGGCATAAGAAAATCTCTATCCTCTTGATTAGCCTTTTCAGCCTCAACTTCATACCCTTTTTTTAGCACTTTGATTTCTCGAGCAACGCATTCTGGGCAATTTGGCAATGATGACAAGACAAAATTTTTTCCATAAAAGCGTTGCCACATAGAAATAGATCGCGTGTAATATTTCAAAAATAGCCTAATACGTGGATTATATCTTCATCCCAAATTGGTCAGTTCGCCCATCGAACATACCACGTATCAGACTACTAAAACTTGTCATAATAAAACCATTATTTATTTTTTTCAAGTACTTCTGAAACAATTTTTGAAGTATTTTTGGCTCCATTTCCGTTAAAATTTCTAGAGAATTCTTCAAGGCTTTCCTGATATTTGTTATAATTTTGTCTTATCCTTTCTATAGCTTGAATTACTTGTTTTTTGTTTTCAGCTAAAACTCCCAACTGCCTTTCTTCTGCCCATTTTATCTGATTTGTATGTTCATCATAGATTGGCATACCAATAATCGGCTTTCCGCTATTACCCATTATCTCTCCCATGGTAGTATGAGAACCATTGATCACAGCATATTTGCATTCCTTTAACACAGTTTGTCTTTCACACTCTGTCAAGAAACCAATATCGATTTGAACCCATTCTATGTTTTTTTCATATGCTTCAGTAACAGAATAATGATTCCCATCTTTACCAACAACTCTATCGATAGATTTGTCATCCTTTGCATGAGAAATAATTCTACATTCATTGTTCATTTCTGTTTCATGAAAAACCTCTTCGTATCTTTGACCAGTTCCATCATTTGTAGATTTATTTCCAGTTCTCATCCAATATCCAAAATCAACTCCTTTGACGATCTTTTCTAAATCTGTTAATGGTTTAGAGTCCCTTGGTTTTGTATCTGAGAAGTGGCCAACGTATGTTACTTTATTTTTTATAGCATCTGGAAAATTCAAATTATATTCACAGATAGTGTATGGAGGAGCTGAATCACATACCAATATTCTAGATGCCTTTGCAATTTGTTTTGAAACAAAATACATTCCAGGGTAAAAATAGCTTCGAGATTTCCATAACTTGGGCAGGTATTGGTTTGTAACAAAAAGACTTGTAATTCCTCTATTCTTAGCTAGTACGTTAGAACCCATATCCCCATCATTTATGACTAGATCAAATTTTTCTTTATTATAGATCTCCCTCTCTTTTTTCAGATAATTCTTAACCTGGTTCACTAATGATTGATTTGCTCCTACTGGAAAAAACATGTTAAGTACTGATAGAGAAACACTTGGTCCAGATTTACCGTCTATCGGGGTTGGCATCAAAATTTCATAAATGTTCTTTTTTCTGTCAGGGAATTTTTTTAGTAGTTTTTTGTAAATATCTCCCTTACTGAAATAAAACATTTCATACTCTTCCGTAAGATATTTTGGTAATACCTCATCTAGCTTCATCATACGAGAGTAGTGTCCGTTTCCCCAAGGATAGATAAATTCGCCTATCTTTTTCATGTCTAAAAACAAAGTCCTCCGTTCAAATTTTCAATATTTTGGCACAATTTCATCTAAAATTTCATGGACGTTATTTGGTCCTACTTTAATCGAGATAACTTTTCTAGTATCAACAGTTCTGCCAACAATTTTTTTAATTTCTTTCTTGGATTTATTTGAATCATAAAACTTTGATTTGCCATATTTTTTAATCCTGGGCAGATATTTCTCTAACCCAATTTCTTTTGCACTAGTTAGCACATTGTCATCTAACCCAGACAATGGAACATATGGAATCAATTTTTTTTCGTAAACCTGCATTACTATGTTTTCAAGAAAGTCTGTGGGATGAATCAGCGGGGACAAGCTCAAAGAAATTCTTTTGATGCCATTAGATGTTGCTATTCTTGAAAGTAACTCGGTTATAATTTCTGTTAGCAACAAGAGAGATGATCTTTTATCGGTAAGTATTTTATAAAATTCTAAATCTATTTTTGATCTTACAGTTCTATGTATTAATTGATTAACCATCTTTGCTAAATCTAACAATTCGGACTCTTTGGTAAAGCAAACTATGATCTTTACATCGAATCCCTGCTTGATTGTTTCAATGCATGATACCGCAGACAGTTCATTAAAAACACAGCAAATTACTTTTTTATTTTGTGAGTTGTTTGGAATTCCCCCAAGACCCTTATCATACCAAATGCAGATGTAAGCTGATGTTTTTGTCAGATAAACGTAAAGCAGTTTGTCATATTTTTCTGCCGTGCCAGGTCTCACTCCTTTTTTTGCGGTCTTTTCAATTAGTGCAGAAGTAGCAGCAACTTCAACATCTTTTGCAATAAACCCTTTAGCAGATCCTTCTACTTGTATTAGAAATCTCTCACTTTTAAGAAAAAGATTTTCCCCAACTTTTGAAATTCCATTTACAATCGATTTAAAATTATTTGGTACTTGTTTGGCTATCGCAACTCCCTTGATTCCAAATAAACTATTGATAGTGGACGATGTAAAAACTGGGTCATCTGTTTCAACCACTATTATATCACCATCTTGTCTTATTTTGTGAAATTTTCGATTCTGTATCTTAAGGATTTTTTTGATATTTGTTATAATCGGCTTGATCTTATTTTGTGAAAAAGTTGACGGGAATACCGCAACTAGAACATTATCTTCCAATATGGATTCCAAACATGTTTGTAATTTTAGAATTGTGATTAACTCATAGTAGTAATGATTATAAAACGAAATTAGAAAATGTGTGTAATGTCACGATTTACAGCAGAACAAGTCTCTGAATTAAATGATAAATTAAAAACACCTGAGGAGGTTTTACAGTGGGGCTTGGAAAATATCCACCCTAAACTTGCCTTAGCATCAAGCTTTGGGGCAGAAGATGTTTGTATAATTCACATGCTATCAAAAATAAATCCAGAATCTAGAGTTTTTTCATTAGATACGGGAAGATTAAATCAGGAAACATACGATGTTATGGACGAAATAAGAAAAAAATACAACACTAAAATTGAAATTACTTTTCCTGACGCGGGTGAAGTAATTGAGATGGTACAAACTCACGGAATGAATTTATTTTATGAGAGTGCTGAAAACAGAAAGTTATGCTGTGGTATAAGAAAAGTACATCCCTTAAACAACATGTTGGGTACATTGGACGGTTGGATTACTGGTCTTAGAAGTGACCAAACTCAAAACAGACAGACGTCAACAAAAATTGAAATTGATGAGCAGCACGATGGAATGATCAAATTAAATCCAATACTTGACTGGACATGGGACCAAACTATGAGCTATATTAAAGAAAATGATATTCCTTACAACAAATTAATTGATCAAGGTTTTCCAAGCATTGGCTGTGAACCATGTACAAGAGCAATAAAACCTGGTGAAGATTTACGAGCAGGTCGTTGGTGGTGGGAAAACCAATCCGACAAAGAATGTGGTCTACACATGGATCATAGCAAGTAATAATTTTGTCTCAAGATACTGGAGTTTCTAAACCCCATGGTGGCAACCTTATCAACAGACTATCAAACACAGACGCTGCAGGCTTGTCATCTATACCAATTAATGCTGATCTTGCCAATGATGTAGAAAATATTGCAGACGGCATCTTTAGCCCCTTGGAGGGATTTTTATCCCAACAAGATTTTGAAAGTGTTGTAGAGAAGGGAAGGCTTTCAAATGACATCCCTTGGACAGTTCCAATTGTACTGGATGTAGATGAACCAACTGCTTCAAAAATAAAACAAGCAGGCACCGTATTGTTACAGAACCCTGAGGGATTAGATATTGCAATATTAAATGTAGAAGAGACTTATACATTTGATAAAGAGAAAGTGGTAAAAGGTGTTTACGGTACAACTGACAGTTCACATCCTGGTGTAGCAAAAACAGCAGCAATGAATGATTTTCTTGTGGGTGGAAAGATTGACTACATTAAACGACCAGAAAAAACTGAGGTTCGGAAATACAGAATGACACCTCTAGAAACGAGAGAGGCATTCTCAAACGCAGGATGGAAAAAAATTGTTGCGTTTCAGACAAGAAATCCGCCACATGTGGCACATGAAATTCTCCAAAAGACATCCATAACCACACGAGATGGGGTCTTTGTAAATCCGCTAATTGGAAAGAAAAAGTCAGGCGATTTCAAGGACGATGTAATAATAAAATCCTATGAGGCGATGATTGAAAACTACTATCCTGAAAACAGGTGTAAGTTAGGAACGCTTCATACGGAAATGAGGTATGCAGGTCCAAAAGAGGCCATTCATCACGCTATTATGAGGCAAAACTATGGCTGCACGCACATCATAATTGGGCGTGACCATGCGGGCGTTGGAAAGTTTTACGACCCATTTGCAGCTCAAAAGATATTCGAAGACTATCCTGATCTTGGTATTTCGCCAATATTCTTCCCCGCATTCTTCTACTGTAGAAAATGCCTCACGTTTACCAACCCAAAGGTATGTCCTCATGGTGAGGAATCTAGGGAACAAGTTAGCGGTACAAAACTGCGTTCAATGATTCAGGAGGGGAAACCACCGTCAGAGTTTATCCTGCGACCTGAAGTTGCAAAGATTATTCTTGCATATGACAAACCATTTGTAGACTAGATTTTTATCAGCGCAAAAAATTTGCAGAAACATGAAGTATATCCTTCTTGCTTTTCTAGCACTAACAATACCTCCCGTATTTGCCCAAGAACCAATGATTGGAGACTACTTGGATCTAGCAAATCCATCTTTGTTGATCCATGAAACTGAGATTCCATATTCTGACTTTAACAAAGTTTTACGTGACATAGTAATAGTTGATTTTGAAAACCTGCATCTAGGCAGCTGGCAGGCTGAGCTTCACAATGATTTGTTGTATGGAAACCCAAATGGCAATGCAGTGATACGCGTTTATTCTGCGGAAAGTGCTGAAAAATTTTTTGAAATTGGGATGGGAAGCCATCCTAGGCTTTCATACTGGGTAGCTGCACAGGTTCCGGAAACTGGATATGCTCTTCTTTACCAGAGTTATGAAAAGGGATGGGCTCCAGGTAAAGCTACAAAGATCACATACTCAGAACAGTCTGGCCTTACTGTAGACAACGGTCTAAGAACCGTCATGTCAAATCTTGACATTTCACCTTTCACAATAAAGTCTTATTCCGTCCACGGAATGGAAGGCTCTACTGACCCGCCTGCGACAACCTCAGGAACCTATACGGTAAAAATCATATCAGCTGATTATGGCGAAAACCCACTTTCCATGTTTCCATTTATTGTAACTGGGGCTCTTGGACTTGTGGTCGTTATACTGATTATTTCTAAGAAGCGTTCTTAGTTTTAAAATAATTACATGTGTTTCTAATCTTACATACATCACACATCGGGGAAATTGGCTTGCAGATGTTTTGCCCATACATCACAAAGGTATTGTTTATGTCCAGCCAAAACTTCTTGGGAATCGTTTTCCTCAACTCCATCTCGGTCTCTTCCGGCATTTTTGTGCTTACAAGTCCAAGCCGGTTGGAAATTCGGTGTACATGGGTGTCAACAGGAATTGCAGGCTGTTCAAACGCATACACCAGAACACAGTTTGCAGTTTTTCTGCCAACCCCGGGAATTTCAACTAGTTTGTCTATGTCAGATGGGACCTTTCCACCATACTTGGAAATGAGCAGTTTTGCGACCTCGATTATTCGTTTTGACTTTACATGGTAAAACCCAACTGACTTGATCATCTTCTCAACGTCCTTTACCTTGGCTTTTGCCAGCTTCTGCG
>Ga0207966_1000263_pt1 | contig 29861 bp, 32 predicted proteins | sample Knorr_S23_td_NAD_FD_185611 | JGI IMG/M metagenome (GOLD analysis project Ga0207966, IMG submission 185611) | Marine microbial communities from Southern Atlantic Ocean transect - Knorr_S23_td_NADW_ad_2500m_LV_B (SPAdes) (version 2) | ecosystem: Environmental > Aquatic > Marine > Oceanic | place...
TTGGAAGTTTTCAGGCCAGTCTGAATGTAGGGATGAGATTCAGAGGAAATATCAGGGTTAATTCTAATCATGCATTGAGCTTTTTTTTCTAAATCCTTTGCAGTTTTTATAATTCTGTCTAATTCTTCTTCGGACTCGATGTTGATTGAGAAAATATTCTCTTTAATGGCCAGGACTAGCTCTTCTTCAGTTTTGCCCACCCCAGAAAAAACAATATCTTCAGGCTTAGCCCCTGCCTCTAAACACTTTCTAAGCTCATTACCAGAAACTACATCAAAACCACTTCCAAGATCAGCAAGTAATTCAAGTAGATGAATATTAGAATTTGATTTAACTGAGTAACAAATTTTGTCCTTTTCTCTGATAGAGGAAAGGTAGCCTTTTAAGTTTTCTTTTAGTTTACTGCCAGAATATACATAAACAGGTGTTCCATATTCTTTAGCTATATCTTCAAGTGAAACTTCATCAACAAAAAGTTTGTCTTCTCTCCTATTAAGGCCTTTCATAGACAGCACCCTTGAAATAAACGCTTCCTTCAGGCAAATTTAAAGGGCCCCTATGCCCGCATGCGTTAAAGACAAGCAAAGACATAGCTAACACTACAATTATTTGTGACTTTTTATTTACCATTACTTAGATTCTAAATTTTTAATTATCAAACTTGTAGGCTCCTCTCTATTTACCGTATAGAAATGTATTCCAGGAGCACCAAAACGAAGTAACTTCTGACAAAGTTTAGTTATAACTTCAACACCATACATCAAGCGGTCTTCATTATTTGAATATTTCTGCATTCCTTCTTTAAGCCACAGAGGAACATTAGCCGAGCAATTTTTAGCCATTCTAACTAGGGATTCAAAATCATGAATGGGCATTATTCCTGGAATAATAGGAATGGTAACGTTTTCTTTTTCACATTTTTCAACAAACTTGAAATACGAATCTTCTTCAAAGAAAAATTGGGTTATAGCACCATCTGCACCAGCTTCAACTTTATTCAAAAAATTTTCAAAGTCTGTGTTTTCTGACTCTGCGTCAGGATGAACTTCAGGATAGGCAGCAACTTCAATCGAGAAGCTCTCCTGTTCCCTTTTAATAAACTTGATTAAGTCTAGGGCGTAAGGAAAATCACCAAATCCACCGAAACCAGAAGGAAGGTCTCCTCTAAGGGCAACAACTCTTGTTAACCCATAGCCTTTAAACTCATTTAATATTTCTTTGATTACACTCTTTGATGAACCTATCCCAGATAAATGAGGACAGGTATTCTGCCCTAGGTTTTTTATGGAAACGCAAGTCTCAAGAGTTCCCTTCCTGGTTGAGCCTGCGGCACCATAAGTAACAGAAAAGTATTCCGGAGAGAAATGGCTTAATCTCTTGATTAAATTAATAAGATTCTCTTTACCTTTCTCAGTTTTAGGAGGGAAGAATTCAAAACTCGTATTCATAGAGATATTCCATAACCAACTATCAAACTAGTATTTGTAAATGTCAGACTTAAAAGGTCCTTCCTTCGGAACATTAATGTAGTCTGCCTGTTCTTTAGATAATTTAGTTATAGTTCCACCAAACCCTTCTACCATATAGCTTGCAACTTCTTCGTCCAGTTTTTTAGGAAGAACCTCAACTTTTATAAGCTCGTTTTTTGCTTCGGTATCATTCAAAGAAGCAAATTTCTTCTCATACAAATGCATTTGAGCTAAAACTTGATTGGCAAACGAACCATCCATGATGCGTGAAGGGTGTCCAGTTGCATTGCCTAAATTTACAAGCCTTCCTTCAGAAAGCAATAGTAGATAGTCATCACTTTCTAAGTTTGGGACTTCCCCTGCCTTGGTGTCCCTAAAAATTTTATGTACTTGTGGCTTAATTTCTTCCCAAGCCCATTCATCACGCATGAATTGAGTATCTATTTCAGTATCAAAGTGACCTATATTGCAGACAACAGCTCCTTTTTTTAGGGCCCTCAACATGTGTCTATCGCATACTTTGTAGTTCCCAGTCGTAGTTACAAGTAGATCTGTGTCCTCTAATAACTCTTTGTTCATTGAATCTGGACTGTCATTACTTTCTCCATCTCTAAAAGGCGAGACTACTTCATACCCATCCATACAAGCCTGCATTCCACAGATAGGATCAATTTCACTAACCCTAACTATCATCCCTTCCTGCTTTAAGCTCTGCGTTGAACCCTTGCCAACATCCCCGTAACCAATTACTAATGCTTTTCTACCGGCTAAAAACATGTCTGTTCCTCTTTTTATTCCATCGTTAAGGCTGTGACGCGTTCCATACTTGTTGTCATTTTTGGATTTGGTAACAGAATCATTAACATTGATTGCAGGTACTTTTAATTTATTCTGATTTATCATTTCTTGAAGCCTAACAACTCCAGTAGTGGTTTCTTCCGTTATGCCGTGAATCTTTTCTAGTATCTGGGGGTACTTATCGTGAGCCATAGCCGTTAAATCTCCACCATCATCTAAAATCATATTTGCTTCCCAAGGCTCGCCATCTTTTAAAATTGTTTGTTCAATACACCAGTCAAATTCTTCTTCGGATTGACCTTTCCAAGCAAATACAGGAACTCCAGATTTGGCTATAGCAGCTGCCGCATGGTCCTGAGTTGAGAAAATATTACACCCAGACCATCTGACTTCTGCACCTAAACTGGTGAGAGTCTCTATTAAAACCGCAGTCTGTATGGTCATATGTATACAACCCAGTATCTTGGCTCCTTCAAGGGGGTTTTCTGCTGCATATCTTTCTCTCAACTTCATCAGAGCCGGCATTTCAGACTGAGCTATCACAATTTCTTTTCTTCCCCAATCAGCAAGGGAAATATCTGCTACCTTATAGTCTTGCTTTTCGTTACCCATTTTGTTCCTCAATAATTAAGAAGCCTTTAAAGTTTCAGCTTTGTCAGTTTTTTCCCAAGAGAAGGCCTCTTCTTCTCTGCCAAAATGACCATAAGCAGCTGTTGATTGATAGATTGGTCTTTTTAAATCTAACATTTCTATTAACTGCCTAGGTCTCAAATCAAAATTTTCTTTTATTAAGTTAGATATATCATCTTCTTCTACGGTAGCAGTTCCAAAAGTATTGACACTAATTGAGGTAGGTTCAGCTACTCCAATTGCATAAGAAACTTGGATCTCGCATTTTTCTGCCAGACCAGCTGCAACTATATTTTTGGCAACATATCTACAAGCATAAGCTGCTGAACGATCAACTTTTGAAGGGTCCTTTCCAGAGAAAGCACCTCCGCCATGTCTTGCCATGCCTCCATAAGTATCAACTATAATCTTTCGGCCCGTGACTCCACAGTCCCCCTCAGGACCTCCAATCTCAAATTTACCCGTTGGATTTATAAAAAACTTAGTTTCTTTATTAAGCCAGTTTTGCGGAAGAATAGGCTTGATGATTTCGTCCATGACGCCTTCCTTAAGATTTTTTTGAGAAATATCCGGATCGTGTTGTGTAGAAAGAACCACAGCTGATATAGATTCTGGCTTTCCATCCTCTCCATAAACAAAACTCACTTGGCTTTTGGCATCAGGTCTAAGCCAATTTAACTTACCAGATTTTCTAATAAAAGCTTGTTGCTCAACTAATCTGTGAGAATAAGTAATGGGAGCGGGCATTAAAACCTCAGTTTCATTAGTTGCATAACCAAACATTAAACCCTGATCTCCAGCTCCTTGTTCTTTGTCTTCCCCTTCTCCTACATTCACCCCCTGAGCAATATTGGTAGACTGTTTCCCGAGGAAATTGATTATTTCGCAAGTGTTCCCATCACATCCAACTGAAATGTCGTTATAACCAATATCACATATGACTTTTCTAATAACAGCCTCTAGATCAGGATCAGAGTTGCTAGTAATTTCGCCGGCGAGAACAACGAAGTTATCTTTCACCAAAGTCTCACAGGCCACCCTTGATTCAGGGTCATCTTTAAGCATTGAGTCTAAAACAGCGTCAGAAATCTGATCTGCCATTTTATCTGGATGACCCTCAGAAACAGATTCTGAAGTAAAAACCTTATGCTCAGACATAGTACTTGTATCCCCGTTTGAAAAAGAACGGCATTCTAACCTCTATACATAGCTTTTATCCAACTTTAGAGCTTTAAATGTATACACTCTTTTTAGAATCGGACAAAATACTCTACCAAATAAAACAAATGTCCAAAAGTATAGATTTAGCAAACGCGATTAGGGTCCTCTCTATGGATGCTGTGGAGAAAGCTAAAAGTGGCCATCCCGGTATGCCAATGGGGATGGCAGATATAGCTGAAGTCCTCTGGAGAAAGCACCTCAAGCACAATCCAAATAACCCAAAATGGGTTAATAGAGATAGATTTGTCCTTTCAAATGGACATGGATCTATGCTTCTTTATAGCCTTCTTCATTTAACAGGTTATGACCTTTCAATGGAGGAGATCAAAAGTTTTAGGCAGCTTGGATCAAAAACACCCGGTCATCCAGAGTTTGGAGTCACACCCGGAGTAGAGACAACCACAGGACCTTTGGGGCAAGGAATAGCCAATGCTGTTGGTATGGCCATTGCCGAAAAATTACTTTGTTCAAGATTTAATAATAAAGATTTAGAAGTTATAGATCACTTTACTTACGTTTTTTGCGGAGATGGGTGCCTGATGGAAGGCATAACCCATGAAGCATGTTCTCTTGCAGGAACTTTGAAACTAGGAAAGTTGATAGCTGTATACGACGATAATGAAATTTCTATAGACGGAGAGGTTTCTGGGTGGTTTACGGAAGACATACCTAAAAGGTTCGAGTCTTATGGCTGGCATGTAATTCCAAATGTAGATGGCCATGATTCGAGCAGGATTAATGAAGCATTTGAACAGGCAAAAGAAAACCTAGATCAGCCAACTATAATTTGTTGCAAGACCAAGATTGGTAAGGGATCACCCAATAAAGCAGGAACAGCCAGTGCTCATGGCTCAGCATTGGGAGAAGAAGAAATAGCGCTATCCAGGAAAGAATTAAATTGGGAATATCCCCCCTTTGTTATTCCTGATGAAATTTATTCTGGGTGGGATGCAAAAGATATAGGAAATTCAAAAGAAGGAGAATGGCAGAAATTATTCCAAAACTATGAAATTAAATACCCTGATCTTGCCAGAGAATTAACGCGATCTTTATCTAATGAGTTACCAGATAATTTCGTACATCAAATTGATAAATTTATTAATGACCTACAGGGAATCCAAGAGGATATGGCTTCAAGAAAGTCTTCTGAGGTTGTTTTAAACTTTCTGGGTCCTTTATTACCAGAATTAATAGGCGGATCAGCAGATCTAAGTGGTTCAAATAATACGAGATGGACAGGAACTAAAGCGGTTAATGAATCAATGGCTGATGGAAATTACATATATTATGGGGTAAGAGAGTTTGCAATGACCGCAATTGTTAATGGTCTTGTCTTACACGGAGGTATTAGGCCTTATGCTGGAACTTTCCTGACTTTTTTAGATTATGCTAGGAATGCTGTCAGATTGGCTGCCTTGATGGAGATATCCCCCATATTTATCTACTCCCATGATTCAATAGGACTTGGAGAGGACGGTCCGACCCATCAACCAATAGAACATTTAGCAAGTCTTAGGTCTACTCCTGGTCTAGAAACTTGGAGGCCTTGCGATACCGTTGAAACCGCGGTTTCATGGAAAGAAGCCCTATTAAATAAAAATAATCCGACAGCCATTATTCTTTCAAGACAAACCCTGAAAGCTCAAGGTAGAAACCAAAACCAACAGGATTTAATAGAAAAAGGGGGATATATTCTTCGTGATTCAGAAAACAAACCCAATCTGGTTATCATTTCTACCGGCTCAGAATTGGGAGCAGTTATAGAGGCAGTTCAAGAATTAGATCTGGAAAAAAATATTCGTGTGGTTTCCATGCCATGCTCAGAAAGATTTGATCAGCAAAGTGAAGATTACAAAGAAAAAGTTTTGGGCAAGGAAGTACCTAGACTAGCCGTAGAGGCTTCTTACGCTGATTGGTGGATAAAGTACGTTGGGTTACAAGGAAAGGTTGTAGGCATGACAGAATTTGGAGAATCTGCTCCTGGAGATGTCTTGCAAAAACATTATGGTTTTGACAAGGAAAGTCTTATAAAAATAATAGACTCATTACTTTAAATGCATCTTAAAGACTTAACAGATTATCAGCTGTCAGGTAAAAGGGTCATGCTGAGAGCAGACATGAATGTCCCTTTAAGGCATGGAATTATAGCCAACACTGAAAGAATTGATCGCTCACTTCCAACCATAAAACACATACTTGGTGAGGGAGGAAAAATTATCTTATTAAGCCATCTAGGCAGGCCTCAGGAAACAGGGAAGGTGCAGGCAGAATTTAGTTTAAAACCAGTAGCAGATTATTTAGAAGAAAAATTAAATATGCCCATTCTTCTAGTTGAAGATTTGGAGGTAGTAAAAAAAAGTAATGAACAATTCATCATGGTTGAAAATATTCGTTTTTATAAAGGAGAAAAAGGTAATGATTCTAATTTAGCTGAAAAATTAGGATCTCTTTGTGATATTTTTGTGATGGACGCTTTTGCCACTTCGCACAGAGAACATGCTTCTACTACAGGAGTGGTTAGCTTTGTCGATCATGCCTGTGTTGGTTTTTTAATTAGAGAAGAATTAGAAGCCCTAGAATTTATAGACAAAGCCAAAAAGCCCATTTTAGTTATCTTAGGAGGAGCCAAGATTTCTACTAAACTTTCTTTAATTAATGCTTTGACAGAAAAAGCTGATTATTTATTGTTGGGAGGCGGTATAGCCAATACCTGCCTTGGTTCCGTTGGCGTAGAGGTAGGTTCTTCTTTAATAGAATCTTCTGTCTTCACAGAGGCTAAACAATTGGTAGAAAAAGATAATGTATTACTACCCGACAAAGTTTTAGTTGCTCTTAACAAAGAATCTGACCCCACAGAAGTTAATGTTCATACGTTAACCAAAGAAGATTGTATATTTGATGTTTCGCCTGAATATATTAATTCTCTTGAACACCTTTTTACTAAAGCAGAAACCATCATTTGGAATGGCCCAATGGGTTTGTTTGAGGAGGATCGTTTTTTTTCAGGAACACAAGCTGTAGCAAATCTAATTGCTGGTTCAAAAGCCTATTCTGTAATTGGAGGAGGAGATACCATTTCTGCTGCAGCAAAGGCGGGAGTATTGGATTCCATAAATTATATTTCCACGGCAGGAGGCGCTTTCTTGAAGTACTTGGAGGGCAAACCATTACCTGCTCTTTTGGCCCTTCAAGAGAAAGCTCTTGAATCATCGGGTGATGGGACTTAGGATAATTTAAAGATTTAAGAGGAGTATTGAATGGCTTTGGAGAGTTTAGAGGAAATTGCTACTTACATAGTTGCTGATGGCAAAGGTATTCTTGCAACTGACGAAAGCAATCCTACTTGTGGTAAAAGATTTGATTCCATTGGTGTTGAGTCTACTGAAGAAAACAGAAGAGATTACAGAGAGATGCTTTTTAGAGCAGAGGGTGTGAAGAATAATGTGGGTGGAGTTATATTGTTTGATGAGACCATTCGTCAAAAAGCTCGAGATGGGACTCCGCTCGTTGATCTCATTACTTCTCAAGGAGCTCTACCAGGTATAAAAGTTGATAAGGGTTTAAAACCATTAGACGATTCCCCCGAAGAAACTGTTACACAAGGCTTGGATGGGTTAAGTGAGCGATGTAGTGAATATGAAAAAATGGGAGCCAAATTTGCTAAATGGAGGGCGGTCATAAAGATAGGGGATGGCATTCCCACGGATGATTGTATTAACCAAAACATGGAAGCTTTATCCAAATATGCAAAGATAGTTCAGTTCAATAAGATGGTTCCTATAGTTGAACCAGAAGTTTTAATGGAGGGTAATCATTCTATTGAAAGGTGCTTTGAGGTAAATTCAAAAACTTTAAACTCTCTGTTTAACTGTCTTGATAAACACCAAGTTAATATCAAAGGAACTCTGCTTAAACCAAGCATGGTTACTTCTGGAAAAGATGCAGAAAACCAAGCTGGTGTGGAAGAAGTGGCTGAGCAAACTTTAAAATGTCTGTTAGATAATGTTCCTGCAGATATTCCTGGCATAACTTTTTTATCTGGAGGTCAATCAGACATTGATGCAACGGCCCATTTAGATGCAATGAATAAAATAGGTGGATTTGATTGGAAACTTAGTTTTTCTTATGGCCGTGCCTTACAACAACCAGCTTTGAAAGCTTGGCTCGGAAAAGATGAAAACATTGAAGCTGCACAACAAGCTTTGTCGCACAGGGCTCTTATGAATAAAAAAGCAGCAACCGGTGAATGGAGTCAAAGCCTAGAAAAATGAATTTTCTTTTCAATTTAAGTAATTGAATTTACTAGCCCAAAGAGTACTAAGTTCCTCTCTTTATATAGAGAAAAAAAAGATCGCATCTATCGACAGGGGCATTCTTGCATTGGTAGGAATTGAGAAAAGTGATACTTCATCTGACTGTAAATTTATTGCTGACAAGTTATTAAATTATCGGATCTTCCCTGACGACAAGGGCAGGATGGAGAAAAGCGTTTTAGATGTAAAAGGAGATGTTTTATTAGTTCCGGAGGTTACTCTGGCTATTGCAACAAGGAAGGGCACCCGGCCAAGTTTCTCTGAAGCTGCAAACCCAGATCTAGGAAAAAAGCTCTTTAATGAATTATCCAATAAAATAAGAGAGATTCACGATAAATTAGAAGTAGGAATTTTTGGTGCGGACATGGAAATAAATTTAATAAACGACGGTCCAGTAACCTTCTTGTTTAAAAGTACCGATTCTAAAAAGAACCTTGATTGAGGATATAATTAATTTAAATCTAATCGCTTTCTTGTTCTCTGGTTTCTGTGCTGTTTTTGATGAAGATACGGCTCAACAAGAGACCCACCTCAAATAAAAACCATGCAGGGAGAGCCAAAAGAGTTTGGGATATGACATCGGGCGGCGTTAGAAGCATACCAAGAATAAAGCAGCTGACTATCACATAAGGTCTTTTCTTAGCTAAGCTATTGGGTGAAGTAATCCCCGCCCAAATAAGTAAAAAAATTAAAACGGGAATTTCAAAGACAATGGCAAAAGCCAAGAAAATGGTGAGAATAAAATCCAGATAGCTGGAGATGTCAGTCATTACTTTTACACCTTCCGGCGTGACCGAGGTAAAGAAACCAAAAACGAGCGGAAACACTAAAAAATAAGCAAATAAAATGCCTAAGTAAAAAAGCAAAATACTTGACAAGGTTAATCCCAAAGCAAATCTTTTTTCATTTTTATAGAGACCAGGGGCTATAAATCTCCACATTTCAGAAAAGAAATAAGGTAAAGAAATCATGAGTGAAAGATAGAAGGTTAGTTTTAAAGGCGATAGGAAAGGCGAGGCTACCTGGGTAGCAATCATGGAGCTATTTTCAGGCATGAGTGCCTGAAGTGGACTTGAGGCAAGTTCATATATTGCATTTGAGAAAAAAATTAAGGGTAAAAATATAACTATGACACCAATAAAAGATCTAAGTAACCTCACCCGTAACTCTTTTAAGTGGTCTAGTAATGGCAGATCTTTCTCTTTCATTATTCGGTTGATTTATTCTCTTTTTTTTTATTTTCTTTTAAATTTTCCATGATTTTCTCATTGTGAAGATCTTGTCTAATCTCATCCATTCCCACGCTTTTTTCTATTTCTGATTTGGTCTCATTAAGGTAAGACCTAATGGCCCTAAAAGAACGCGTTAAGGCTTTTATTATTTGAGGGAGCTTCTCAGGACCTACGACCAGAAGCCCTACGAATATAATTACAAGTAGTTCTGGAAAACCAATTTCAAACATTCAGGTAGATTTTATTTATCCGCTTCGTTCTGATCTTTTTCTTTGTCGTCGACAGCCTTTCTAAAATTTCTAAGGAAATTTCCCATTTCAGAACCTAAACTTTTAAGCCTTTTTGGGCCGACTAATAATAAAATAATTGCTAAAACAATTAGCAACTGCCAAATACTAATTCCGCCTAAACCCATTTCATTCTCCTGCTAATTTATTTACTTCTATCATACTTAAGCCCTAGTTTATAGTCCAAGATAGAAAGAGAGATAGGAAGACTATGAGGGAAATGAAAATAAGAATTCTAGTACCTCTCCTCTCCTTTTTTAAAGTGGTTATCAGTTCTTTATGTCTAATCTCATTCTCTTTTTGGTAGTCTTCAATTTTGTTGATTTGATCCAATACATTTTCAGCGACTTCTGGAAGTTTTTTAGCTTTTTCTAACCACAAGCCTGCATTTTTTCTGGCCCATGCCTCTAGTTTTTTTGGGTTGTATCTATCGCTGGTCCATTCTTGTAAAAAGGGCTTAGCGATAGACCAAAAATCTAATTTTGGATACAACTGCTTACCCAGTCCTTCAATGTTAATAAGGGTTTTTTGTAATAACATCAATGATGGTTGCATATGTAAATTAAATCTTCTTGCCGAATCAAATATATATAAAAGTAATTCTCCGAATTTAATCTTTTCTAGCGGTTGTTCAAACATTGGCTCGCAAGCAGATCTAATGGTTCTTTCAAGATCAGCAGCCCTTGTTTTAGGGTCTACCCATCCCGAGTCTATTAATATGTTAGAGATTTCAATAAAGTCCCTACCTATAACTGATAACAGCATTCTTCCGATTTGGATTTGTTCTTCTTCATCAAGAGATCCAACTATCGCGTAGTCCACGGCTATGTAAGAAGGATTTGTTGGTTCATCTGAATTGATAAAAATATTCCCTGGGTGCATATCAGCATGAAAGAAATTGTCGACAAAAACCTGCTTTAAGAAAATTTCTACACCTCTTTCAGATAACAGCTTTAAATCAATTTCTTTTTCTTTTAAGGAGCTTAGATCATCTACTGGAATTCCCGATATTTTTTCCATAACTAAAACTTTCTCAGTTGAATATTCTAAATAAACTTCAGGAACATAGAGCAAGCTATTACCCTTAAAGTTTCTTTTCGTCTGCCTCATATTAGAAGCTTCCACACGCATATCTAACTCTGTTTTTATAACGGCCTCATATTCTTCAACTAATTCAAGAAGCCTCAACCTCCTGGCATCTAATGAGTGCTTCTCTGCTCTTTGGGCTAACTTTTTCATTAGAGAAATATCTCTATCTATCTCTTTATCAATTCCTGGTCTTACAACTTTTATGGCAACCTTTTGTCCTGTCTCGGCAAGAGTTGCAGAATAAACTTGTGCAATAGAAGCCGCAGCCATCGGACTTTGATCAAAATTAGTAAACAATTCTTCAAGTTTAGAATTCAGCTCTACCTCAATAATTTCTTTTGCGAGACTGGTAGGAAAAGCAGCTATATCGTCCTGAAGCTTGTGTAGGCTTTGCGCAATATCTGATGGTATTAAGTCAGGCCTCGTAGACAAAAGCTGTCCAAATTTAATGAAGATAGTGCCGGCTTCTTCTAAAGCTTTCCTTAACCTTTCACCTCGAGGTTGATCTAATGAATACAGTTTCCAGGGAGAAATTAACAGCAAGAAAGAAACTAAATTACTCTTGTACCTGTCTTCAAGAAGTACATCTAACCTAGCCCTTAAAAGGATGTGTATTATCCGAATCAGTCTTATCAGATCTCTCATTACTCTTTGGGCTTTGTACCAGTATGTATAGCAACTATCCCATTGGTTAAGTTCTCATAATTACAGTTCTCAAAACCACACTCTTCAAATAAATCTTTTAATTCTTCCTGATTAGGATGCATTCTTATGGATTCTGCAAGATAGCGATAACTTTCTTCTGAACTAAGAACAATCTCTCCAAGCTTAGGAATAATTTCAAAAGAGTAAATATCATAAATTTCTCTCAACATCTCATTTGTTGGCTTAGAGAATTCTAAGACTATCAATTTACCTCCTGGTTTTAGGCAATCTAATATTGAATTTAATGCCTTGGTCTTGTCGGTAACATTACGTAATCCGAAAGCAATCGAAATTACATCAAAAGAGTCTTGTTTAAATGGAAGAATTTGAGCATCTATCTGAACTGATAAAAAATTACTGATACCTAAGTCAATGAGTTTATCTCTTCCTGATACAAGCATCTTTTCATTTATATCAGAAAGAATTGCTGTACCTTCATGGCTTAGACGAGGAGCCATGAGTTTGACCATATCGCCGGTTCCACCAGCTAAATCCAAAAAGAAAGAGTTAGGTCTAATTTCTGACATTTCTACTGCAACTCTCTTCCAAATTCTATGAATACCGAATGACATTAGATCATTCATGAGATCATAGCCTTCAACTACGTTGTCAAAGATGTATTTAACTTTTTCAGATTTATCTTTGGGATCTATTTGCTGGTACCCAAAGTGGGTTTTTGGTTTTGAGTTCTTAGCGTTCATTTTAAGGGGCGCGTATTTTAACCTATGGCATTAAAATCCTTACTTTTGATTTTTAATTATCTTTTCAAGTGAAGAAATAAAATAATTTAACCTCTTATGAAATTTTTTCTTTTGATCCACATCCAAAGAAGCGATAACTCTAGCTAAGATTTCGTGGTAGATAAGATTTCTATTTCCACGCCCTTCAAAATTTAACAATCCATTTAAATGGTTGGTCAGAGTTACATCAAAATTTTGAGATTCTCTTTTTCTAAGAATAGATATTAGTTCTCTATTCCATATATCTTGGCTTTCTATATAGGAAGTATCTGGTTCTACAATTTTGTTTGACAGTTCTTTTATAGTTATTAGTTGTTCTTCGCTTAACCTAACACCCAGAAATCTTGCTAATCTCTTGGTTGATTTCACAATTTGTTCTTGTGGATTTTGATATTTTGTTTCATCTAAAGATTCTTTCCATTTTTTGATTCTTTCTTCAAAAAAAAGATTAATCTCTTTTACCTGCGTTTCACTGATAGTCTTTGTAAACCTGACTATATGGGGGGTAAAAAAATCATTGCTTGCTTTAAACATTGATTCCCCCTCTTTAAATAATTTTTGAATATCTTTCGTTGTTGTTGTTTCGTCTAAAGCTCTAATTTTAATTATTAAGTTTCTGTATTTGGGAATCTCAGAGCTGGAATTCCAGGCAAGGTAGTCCAGAGTTACTGAACTAACATAAGTTTTTTGTTCATTGGAGAAGTCTGCATATTTAAAAAAGTAATTTGCAAGATATACGTCAAGTCGGTCATACCACCACTGACCTAAAGCAGAGCAGGAGAAAAGTGAAATAGCTAAAAGTCCTAAGAAAAGATTTTTTTTGTAGTGGAGCAAGTTCTTCTTAAAACCCATGATGAGTTATTATACTTTTCATAATTATTTAAGAATAATTTATGACCGAAAACAAAATCTACCCTCCTCTTATCTGGCTTGATCTAGAAATGAGTGGTCTAGACCCAGATTCAGAAAGGATTATTGAAATAGCAACTGTGGTCACTAACGCGGATCTGGATGAAATAAAAGAAGGACCAAATCTTGTGATAAGGCAGCCCCAAGAATATATAGATGGAATGGATGAGTGGAATATTAACCAACATACAAATTCTGGTCTTATAGACTGTTTGAAGGTAACTAAAATTTCAGAGACTGATGCGGAAAAGCAAACACTGGAATTTTTGAGAAAACACGCTACAAAAGGAAAATCTCCCTTATGTGGGAATTCAATATCCCATGACAGACGGTTTCTTGTTAGGTATATGCCTGAGCTGGCAGCTTTTTTCCATTACAGAAATATTGATGTGAGTTCCATTAAAGAGTTGGTAAAAAGATGGAATCCTGAACTAGTAGATGGTATTGAAAAAGATGGTAATCACAGGGCTTTAACTGATGTCTATGAGTCCATAAAAGAATTGAAATTCTATAAAGAAACCCTTTTTAAGTGATTAAAATTTTAGGAATCTTTTTTTGTTCCACCGCCAATAATTGGAGAAGGAAGGGGCATAACATTACCAGACTTGCTTTTGGTTATTTTGGCGCTTCCCTTTTTGTCTACCTCATCTATTCTTAAAATAGCATTTATAGGTATATAACTTCTATTGACTCCTTTAAACTCTGTTTTAAGTTTCTCTTCACTTGGATCAACAACAATTTGAGAATTTTGATCAAATATATAATCTTCAACTTCTATAAAACCGTACATGTCGCTCTGATAGATAGATTTAGCATAAACCTCATAGATTTCTCCTGTTTGCATAAATACTATTTTGTAGATTCCCTTTTTAGACATTACAATTTGCGCCCTATTTATATATAAGATACATAAGATTGTATGGGCAAAAATTTATACATCAAGACCCAAGGGTGTCAAATGAACGAATATGATTCAAATCGTATGAAGGATATTCTTGGTGAAAGCCATGACTTTACCCTGGTTGATACTCCTGAAGAGGCAGACTTAATACTTCTTAACACTTGTTCAATCAGAGAAAAAGCTCAAGAAAAAGTTTTTCATGAGCTTGGAAGATGGAAGGATTTAAAAAAAGTAAATCCTAATCTGAAGATAGGAGTGGGAGGTTGCGTGGCTAGTCAGGAAGGAGAGAATATTATCAAAAGAGCACCATTTGTAGATTTAGTTTTTGGCCCACAAACTATCCATCGAGTGCCTAAGCTGTATGAAAAAGCATCAGAATTTAATAAAAAAGAGGTAGATATTTCCTTTCCTAAGACAGAAAAGTTTGATGCCTTGCCAAAACCTTCAAACGATGGAATTTCTTCTTATGTTTCAATCATGGAAGGTTGTAATAAATATTGTTCTTTTTGTGTTGTTCCTCATACAAGAGGAAATGAAATAAGCCGACCTCTCATTGATGTGATCAATGAGGTAAAAGGTTTGGCTAAAGATGGAGTTAAGGAAATAATCTTTCTTGGGCAGAACGTAAATGCATATAGGGACAGTAGAGACAAAACAAAAGGTTTAGGCTTAGCAAATCTGATAAGAGAGTCTGCAAAAATAAAAGGAATTGATCGTATTAGATATACAACTTCCCATCCCTTTGAGTTTGGAGAAGATCTAATAAATGTATATTCAGAGGTTCCTGAGCTAGTTAGCCATGTACATCTACCTGTTCAGAGTGGTTCAAACACAATCCTTAAAGCTATGAGGAGAAGGCATACGATAAAGGAATATTTAAAAACTATTAAGCATCTAAGATTAGTTAGACCCGGAATAAGCATTTCTTCTGACTTTATAGTAGGTTTTCCTGGGGAAACTGATAAGGATTTTCAAGACACCTTAGATCTTATTAAAAGAGTAGGATTTAATGAATCTTACAGCTTTATATACAGCCCTAGACCAAATACGACAGCTAAAGATTTAGAAGATAATGTGAGTCTGCATGAAAAGAAAAAGAGACTTGAAATATTACAAAATTCTCTAAAAAAATGTTCCTTTAGTATAAGCAGAAAAATGGTTGGGGGCATTGAGAGATGTCTAATAACCGGAGTTTCTAAGAAAGATCCAGGAGAATTACAGGCTAGGACTGAGAATAATAAAGTTGTAAATTTTAATTCTGACGGGCAAGATTTTGTTGGTCAATTTCTTAATCTAAAGATAGTTGAAGCTATGCCAAATTCTTTGAGAGGGGTTATGGCCTAGATGGAACAGAGCCTGAGGTTTAATCTAGATCCAGACGATCAAGATAGAGTTAACAGGCTTTGTGGCCCTACCAACTCAACCCTTAAACAGATTGAGGGAGCTCTCAAGATTAAAATAAGTAATAGAGGATCTAAGTTTAAAGTCAAAGGCAACACCCAAAATACTTTAGCTGCGGAAATTGTTCTTAAAGGCCTCTACCAAAAGCTAGAAAAAAAAATTGATGTCCCTCCAGAAGAAATACATCTATATTTAAGAGAAGTTATGAATCAGGATTCTTCCACTGTTATAAGTGGTGATACAAGTAATGAAAAATTTACTTTAAAAACGCCCAAAACATTAGTTTCTCCAAAAGGTAAAAAACAGCAACAGTATTTAGATGTTATTTCTAAGAAGGAGCTTGTCTTCGGGATTGGACCTGCTGGAACGGGAAAAACTTATCTTGCAGTAGCTTCAGCTGTTAATGAACTAATTACCGGAAGAGTTGAGAAAGTGGTTGTTACACGTCCGGCCGTAGAGGCAGGAGAGAAATTAGGATTTCTTCCTGGAGATGTGAGTCAAAAAGTGGATCCGTACCTAAGGCCTCTCTATGATGCCCTTTTTCAAACTCTAGGGTTCAAAGAAACAAATAAGTATATTGAGAATAATGTCATAGAAATTGCTCCATTGGCTTTCATGAGAGGAAGGACCTTAAATAAATCTTTCATAATTCTTGATGAGGCTCAGAACACAACCCAAGAGCAAATGAAGATGTTTCTAACAAGGTTTGGTTACGGTTCTAAAGTAATAGTTACTGGTGACTTAACCCAAATAGACCTACCTAAGGATGTGAAATCAGGTTTGATACATGCTCTAGATATTTTAAGTAAGCTAGAAGATGTTGGGTTAGTAAGATTTTCTTCGAAAGACGTGGCAAGACACGCGCTCGTTCAAAAGATTGTCGAAGCTTACGAAAACTTTAAAAGTTGATGATTTTTCATATAGTTAATGTCCTTATTAGTCAGGATGAGGATATTGATCTAAAGATAAATAAAGGAGATTTAACCAAATGTACAAGACACATAAACAAAGAATTAAAAACTTTTAGGTCAAAAAATCCCTGTTTAACTGTATCGCTTAGGTTTACTAGTGTTAAAAATATGAAGGAACTAAATTCTTCTTTCTCTGGGGTTAATAAAGAAACTAATGTCTTGTCTTTCGCACCAGATCTGAAAGAGAAAGATGAGAAGGATAATTACGTGGGAGATGTCGCAATTTGTGTAGATCTTGTAAAAAGAGAAGCCAAACATCAAAATAAAGACTTTTTAGACCATCTTCTTCATTTATTTACTCATGGTGTATTGCATCTATTGGGGTATACACATGGTTCTGATGGAAAAGCCTCAGAAATGGAAGCACTAGAAAAACAGGTTCTAAAAAAATTAGGTATTGAAGATCCATATCAAATAGAACTATGATTGTTAAGTGTTTATGAATATAAGGCGTTAATGAACGACGAACCCCCAAGTAGTTTGGCAGAATCTCAAAGGTTAGGAATCACAAAAAAGATTAAAGAAAAGATCAGAGAAATATACCAAAATTTTTCTTATAAACCTCAAAGTAAACAAGAAATCGCAGGATCCATAAGAGATTCTAGTAATAGAGGCGTCCTTGAGAAAGGTACTTTAAGAATGATGGAAGGGGCTTTAAAGGTCTCAACAGCACAAGTTAGAGAAATTATGATCCCTAAGCCGCAAATAATTTTCGTTGATTCGAGTGAAGAACCAGAAGAGTTTCTCCCCAGAATAATAAGATCAAGGCATTCTAGATTTCCTGTATTTAATAAAGAAACAGAAAAAATAGAAGGTATTCTTTTAGCAAAAGACCTATTACCCCTTCTTTCACCTAAAAATAAGGCTAAATTAGAACTTAGAAACTTGCTAAGGCCTGCAGTGCTTGTTCCAGAGAGCAAAAAGCTTAATACCCTTCTAGATGAATTTAGAGCAAGCAGGAACCATATGGCAATAGTAATCGATGAATATGGCGGAATCACAGGTCTAGTAACTATAGAAGATGTATTGGAAGAAATAGTTGGAGAAATAGAAGATGAGCATGATGACCTCCAAGATCAGATGGTTAAAAAAGTTTCTAATAAAGAATTTTTAGTTTCAGCGTTAATTCCAATAGATGAGTTTAATGAGGAATTTAATTCTAAATTGAGTAATAAGGATTTTGATACCTTAGGGGGTATTGTCATGCATCATTTTACAAGATTTCCCAAAACTAATGATGCAATCTCAATTGATAATTTAAGATTTATTATTGCTTCAACTGAAAAAAGAAGACTCAAGAAAATAAGAGTAATTAAATCTTAATACACTGTTTGCGATAAACGCTCCCAGAATTAAGATTACCGGTTAATGAAAAACTATTTAATAGCCCTATTTAGCGGATTATTATTTCCATTGGGATTTGCTCCTTTTGATATTTGGCCATTAACAATTCTATCTCTTTCTCTAATACTTTATTTGACAGGTAAGACTAGCTTAAAACAGGCTTTTTTAGTCGGATGGATTTATGGAATAGGCTTGTGGGGGCTGGGTGTATCTTGGGTGTATGTGAGTATTTACTATCATGGTAACCAAGGACTGGTAGGCTCTTTAATAATAACTTTTGTATTTGTTTCGCTTCTATCTCTGTATACGGGTTTAGTTACTTATCTCTTTATAAAATTAAAAACAAATAATGAATATTTAGATTACTTAATCTTTTTCCCTGTAGTTTGGGTTTCTATTGAAGTCCTTAGAAGCTATTTATTTACAGGGTTCCCCTGGCTAATAGTTGGTACCTCTTTAGCAGGTACTTCAATTGGAGGCTGGATACCTATTTTAGGCTCTTATGGAGTCTCAATTTTAACCTTAATGATTTCAGGCAGTCTAGTTCTTATGTTTAAAAAAGAATTGAAGATAAATTGGTACCCTGCCCTAATAATAATGATTATTTTGGTTTCTTCATTTACGCTTTATAAGATTAACTGGACCAAAGAAATTACAACAATTCAAGCCTCTATTTACCAACCCAATCTTACCTTGGAAGAAAAATGGAGTTCTAAAGGTGTAAGGCAAACTATGGCACTAGTTGAAAGCTCAGTTTTAAATGCTGACGAAGGTGAATTTATCTTTTTTCCAGAAACAGCACTTATTTTTGATAAAGAGGAGATGCAGCCTTGGATTTCAGATCTAGAAAGGCAGGCCAGTCAGAGAAATATATCCTTGATAAGTGGAATTTTTGCAAAAGACTCAAGAAATCCTGACTCAATTGAGAGATACAATAGAATTCAAGGATTTGGTGCCGCCAATGGGCATTATGACAAGATCCATTTAGTTCCATTTGGAGAATTTATACCTTTTAGAGACTATATAGGTAAAATCTTAGATATTATGGGTATAAATCTTGTCAATACCCTCCCAGGAGAGTCTTATAGCCCTCTATTAAGCAATAGATTAAAAATTTCAACGAGTATTTGTTATGAAATTGCTTTTAGTGAATTGGTTAGAAAGACAGCTAAATCAGGTAACTTACTTGTTACAATTAGCAACGATACCTGGTTTGGAGCTTCTATTGGGCCTGAGCAACACCTAGAAATAGCTCAATCTAGGGCTTTAGAGCATCAGAAAAGCCTAATCAGAGCTACAAATAGTGGAATAAGCGCTATTATTGATAGGAAAGGCCAAATAGTCCAAAGACAAGGCTTCTTTGAAAAGAAGGAATTAAAAGATGAAATATCAATTTATGAAGGCAATACGCCTTTCTCAATTATTGGTAATTACCTTATTTATGGATATATAATGTTAATATATATGTACCTTTTTGTATATAATAGAACATATGTTCTAAATAAAGATTAATATGATGTATTTTAAACACTTAAACATATTATATGTAAAAATTATTTCTTTATTACTTATTTTATTTATAACTTCTTGTACAGTAACGACTAAAAAGCCCAGTAATAACATGGTATTAGAATCTTTGAAGACAATTTCCTTAGATTACAAGGATTTAGATTTGTTAATAGCAGTTAATGTTAGCTCACAAGAACTTTTTTTGCTCAATAGAGGCAACATAGAACAAGTTTACAATATCTCTACCTCTGCGTATGGTACAGGTTCAAAGGTAAATAGTTTTCAAACACCCCTAGGTAAACATAAAATTTCTGAAAAAATAGGCCTGGGATTACCAAAAGGCGCTATTTTAAAGGGAAGAAAGTGGACCGGAGGTATAGCAAATATCATAAAAAAACCTATAGATACGGAGTTTGACGTTGTTACTTCAAGAATATTATGGCTAGAGGGGCTAGAACAAGGTAAAAATTTGGGACCTGGTGTAGACTCAAAATCAAGATATATCTACATCCATGGCACTGCAGAAGAAGGATTGATAGGAAAGCCAGCTTCAGATGGCTGTGTAAGGATGTATAATAATGATGTTATTTCTTTGTTTGATAAAGTAAGCGTAAACACGGAAGTTTGGATAATATAGAAGGGAGAAAATGAAAAAAATACTGATCTTTTTACTTGGGTTTTATTTGAGTAGTTGCTTGTTAGCTAACTGCCCTGATGTCTTAGATCATGAGGTAAGGCTTCTTGATTCCAAAGAGACTATAAACTTATGTGAGTACAAAGATAAAGTTGTACTAGCGGTTAATGTTGCAAGCAGGTGTGGTTATACTCCCCAATATGAGGGCTTACAGAACTTGTATAAAGATTTGGAAGATAAAGATTTCGTTATACTTGCTTTTCCCTCAAGAGATTTTATGTGGCAAGAATTTAGTGATGAATCTAAAATTAAAGAATTTTGTGATACAAAATATGGGGTAACTTTTCCAATGTTTGCAACCTCTTCGGTTAAAGGAAAAAAGGCTAACAATTTTTTTAAAGGCCTAATTAAAAAAACCGGTGTTGAGCCTGAATGGAATTTTAATAAATATTTAATTTCTAGGAATGGAGAAGTAAAACATTTTAATCAGAAAGTAGAACCTGATAATTCAGAGTTAGTTAAATCTATCAAAATACTTCTCTAGAAGTAAACGCTTACTTACTAGAATAGCCTTTTAAAATAAGATTTACTAATTTATTACTTCCACTCCATCATCAGAAGATTGTAGGATGATATCTGCCTTCCTTGAAGAAAAAATACCGTTCTCAACAACTCCAGGGATATTATTGATCAACTGTTCAGTTTCATAAGGAATCTTTAAATCTAGATGATGGACATCTATAATTTGATTACCATTATCAGTAACAAAATTATTTCTATAAACTGGCCTTCCACCCATCCTCATCATTTCTCTAGAGATAGCACTTCTAGCCAGTTCTATTACCTCAATTGGAATAGGAAATTTGCCTAGTAAATCTGAATATTTTGAATCATCAACTATACAAATAAATGTTTCCGAGGAATGCGCTAAGATCTTTTCTTTTGTTAAGGCCCCTCCGCCTCCCTTAATTAATTCCCTTCTACTGTTAAATTCATCAGCCCCATCAATATAAAAATCTATCTGATGAACATCATTAAGACTTAGAATTTTAATATTAGAGCTACTTAGAAATTCTTTTGAAGATTCTGAACTACAGACAGCACCTTTCACATCTAATTTCTCGTTTTTTATTATCTCGATGAAGCAATTTGTAGTAGTTCCTGTTCCAATTCCTAAGACAGTATCTCTGTTTAAATCTTTTTTTATGATTTCATAAGCTTTTTCAGCGGAAAGCTTCTTTTTTCTCTCTTTATCCATTATTTTAGATTTTCTTGTGCAAATAATTTCTTGCTAAGTATAATTGCGCTCCCTTGAAATGGGGAGGTAAATAAAAAATGACATTTGCTAAATCTAAAAAATACTTAAAAAAAATAGTAGAGAGCAGTGTTTACGATGTAGCAGATATTACACCTTTGTCTCCTGCAGGCCATCTATCAAAAGAAACAAAGAATAATATCTTTTTAAAACGCGAGGATCTTCAGCCAATATTTTCTTTTAAATTAAGAGGGGCGTATAACAAGATTTCACATCTTAAAAAGTTGGGTAAAGTAGAAAGGGTGATAACTGCTTCTGCAGGTAATCATGCACAAGGAGTTGCTTACTCCGCAAAAAAACTCAGGCTCAAAGCATCCATTGTGATGCCGGTAACAACTCCCAGTATTAAGGTAAGTGCGGTTAAAAATCTAGGCGCTCAAGTTATTCTTGTAGGGGATACTTATGATGAAGCTTATGAACATGCTATTAAGTTATCAAAAAAACCAAACTATGCTTTCGTGCATCCTTATGACGACCCAGATGTTATTGCTGGACAAGGAACCATAGGAAAAGAGATTCTAGATCAAGCTGGTAAGGATCTAGATGCTGTATTTGTTCCTGTTGGGGGCGGGGGCCTGCTAGCAGGTATAGGGGCTTATATTAAAAACCTAAGGCCAGATGTAAAAATTATTGGAGTAGAGCCTGAAGAAGCAGCTGGACTTTATGAAGCTATTAAAGCAAATCGGAGAGTAACTTTAAAACAAGTAGGGCTTTTTGTAGATGGGGTAGCCGTGAAACAGGTTGGTAAAGTTACTTTTCCTATAATTAATGAATGGGTAGATGAAGTAGTTACAGTATCTGTCGATGAGATTTGTGCAGCTATAGAAGATATTTTTCACGAGACTAGAACAATATCTGAACCTGCAGGGGCTTTATCCTTGGCGGGCTTAAAGAAATTGACTAAAAGTAAAGGCTGGAAGAATAAGAATCTAGTAGCTATTAATTCGGGTGCAAACATTAACTTTGATCGTCTTTCTCATATAGTCGAACGAGTACAGTTGGGAGAGAAGAAGGAAGTTCTTCTAAGTGTCTGCATTCTAGAAGAAAAAGGCAGTTTCAGACAATTTTGTAAGGATCTAGGTAAAAGGATGATTACAGAATTTAATTATCGAATTGATGATGAAAAAGAAGCAAACATTTTTGTCGCATGCAGAATAAACGAGGGAATAAAAGAAAAAAGTAGATTTATAAAAGATTTACGCAAGAAAGGTTATTCCCCTAAAGATTTATCAGATAATGAAATGGCTAAATTGCACGTCAAGCACATGGTAGGAGGCAGGGCTCCAAAAAACATTATTTCTTACGGGGAAAAGGTATTTAGAATTGAGTTCCCGGAAAGACCCGGAGCGCTGATGGATTTCTTAAATTTGTTAGGAGACAAATGGAATATAACTTTGTTTCATTATAGAAACCAAGGTTCTGCTTATGGAAGGGTATTAGTAGGTTTTCAAGCTAATCCAAAAGAAACAGAAAAATTAACCAAACACCTTGTTAAGACAGGTTTTCCATTTTGGAATGAATCTAAGAACTCAGCTTATTTATCCTTCCTTGAATGATTAAGTAAACTTTCTGACTCCCGAAGGACAAATCACAGCTTCCATTTTTAAATCATGTTCTTCGGGGTAACAACTATCTGTTTTTTGGAAATCATAGGATAGACCCCAAAATAATGGTTTTCTATTTATCTCAGAGGAACCAAAGGTAAAATCGTAATACCCCTTTCCCATACCCAACCTAAAGCCTTCGTTATCAAAGGCAACCAAAGGCATAACTACTAATTCTAATTGTAAGACATTCTCAAAAGTTCTACTTATAGGTTCTGAGATATTAAATTTATTTTTTACCAAAGCAGTTTCATGATTAAATTCAGCAAATTTCATCTTCTTGTTGTTTAAGTCCTGGTCGATAACAGGTAAATAGCATTCAGTTTTTGAGCCAATAATAAGTTGAATAATTCTCTTAGTAGGTACTTCATTATGGACAGGGATGTAAATTGAAACTTTCTTAATTTTAAGCTCTGAAAACATGTCCATAAACAATGAGGCTGTTTTTTTTTCAACCTGGTCCATCTCGTTTTGAGATATTAGGTTCCTTTCTCGGATTTTTTCTTTTCTTAGAGAAGTCTTGTAAGTCATGCAGAAGGTGCTTCCCAGAATACCGTTGCCGATGCGGCCCTGAACCGTGAGATTCAGGGCGGTGATTTCGTCGGCCTATCAGGCTCCCTAAGAAAGGTGTGCTCAACAAGACTTTCCAAAATCTCCTAATTATTCAATATCGGCTCGAGGGTCCCACCAGCTATCGAATAGACCAGGAAGCGAAATAAAGTATAACGTATTAAGAATCTAATTTTGACAAACTTTCTAACTGTTTCTCTACTTGCAGAGTCAAGGTTTTTAATCCAGATTTTAATGCAACTGACTGTTTAGGAGACGAAAGGTCTTTCAGGTAGTCATTCGTTATGTTGAGGCCAGTGATAATGGCTGCCTGGGACTCATCAAGCTTAGTATTTTCCTTGATTTCTTTTAACCTTTTGTCAAAAAACTTAGCAGCATCTTTTACTTCATCGCTTTCTTCGGGTTGACAGGAAATTTTATATTCCTGACCTAAAATTTTTACTTTTGTAATGTTCTTTTCCATTGAGTTTATTAACTTTCTTTCTTAAGGGCTTTTATAAGCTTCTCAATTTTTTTTGCTGAAGAAGTAAGAGTTTCAGAAAGTGTTTGTTCTTTAATAGACAACTCTTTATTCTTTTTAAGTAAATGAACATTGGACTCTTTCAACTGTTGACTAAGCTTAATGAGGCTCTTAACTTGAACCTCTAAGTCCAAAAATTCTTTATCTGACATTTCGTTCCCTTAGTAATTTTAGTTTACAGTTGAAGAGTTTTTCTTGCCAGCAGGATCTCACTTGGTAGGATAAAAAAGAGAAAAGATTATGACAGCCAAAGGAATTGATTTTTCATTAAGAAGAGAAAACTTGTCTAAACTATTATTAGACGATTCCGTTATTCTGGTAGCTTCTTCAAGCATCAAGTCTAGGAACTCAGATGCTGATTTTCCGTTTAGACAAGACAGTAACTTTTATTATCTCTCAGGATTTAATGAACCTGAATCATTATTGGTGATCAGGCCATCAGCCAAAAAAAGAAAATATGTTATTTTCTGTAGAGACAGAGACCCTTTAAGGGAACAGTGGGACGGCTTTAGGTCTGGTCAGGGTGGTGCAAAGGAAGTTCATGGGGCTGATGAAGCATACAGTATTTCTCTCGTTGACGAAGTAATGCCTAGCCTCCTTGAAGGAGCTAGAAATATTTACTACTCTATGAGTTCTCCCAATGGAATTAATGTCGGGTTGAACAAATGGTTAGATCAAATCAGAGCTAACACAAGACAAGGCTCAGAAGTACCTGAGAATTTGCTCTCATTAGATTCGTTGTTAGATGAATTAAGGTTACTAAAGGATGAAGAAGAACTTTTACTGATGAGGAAAGCAGGAGAGATTACTTGTGAAGCTCACATTCGTGCTATGACAAATGTTACTCCTGGTATGTATGAATATCAGTTGGAGGCCGAGTACCTTCATACATTTATAAAAGGAGGAGCAAGATTCCCTGCTTATAATTCTATTGTGGGAGGTGGGAACAATTCTTGTATTCTTCATTACAACGAGAATAACTCAGAATTGGCAGATGGAGATCTTGTCTTAGTTGATGCCGGCTGTGAATATGAACATTATGCTTCTGATGTAACTAGAACTTTTCCGGTAGGAAAAAAATTCACAGTGGAACAAAAAAAGATCTATGAAATAGTTTTAGAAGCGCACAAACAAGCTTCAGCTGAAATAAAGCCTGGAAATCCATGGATTAGAGCCCAAGATACTTCAGTAAAAGTCATTACTGAAGGATTAATTGATTTGGGATTGCTGAAAGGAAAAGCTAATGAAATTATCAAGAAGGGCGAATATTCCAAGTTTTATATGCACAGAATAGGGCACTGGTTGGGTATGGACGTACATGACGTAGGAAACTATAAGAAAAATGGACAGTGGAGAGATCTTGAACCAGGAATGGTCCTAACTATAGAACCAGGGATCTATATCCTGGATTCTCTTGAAGATGTTGAAGAAAAGTGGCTAGGGATAGGAATAAGAATAGAAGATGATCTGCTGGTAACTGAAAACGGCAATGAGGTCCTCAGCGCAAACGCTCCCCGAGATATTCAAGATATAGAAAGCTTAAGATCATAAGTGGACGCTGAAGTTACTTTAGTCGGTGCGGGAACTGTAGGTTCATCTTTAGCGTGTTCATTAGCCAAGCAAGGAATAAAAGTAATATTACTTGATCGAGACAGTCCTCTAGATTTAGCTAAAACCTCCAGGTTAGAAGGCAGGACAGTAGCTTTAAATTTATCTTCTATCGATCTCTTTGATGAACTAGGTATCTGGAGTGAGCTTAAAAAGACAGGCACACCCTTTAACCGCATGTTTGTTTGGGATTCTAAGGGTAGTTCACCCCTTGAATTCTTGGCCCAAGAGATAGAAAGGGAAGAGTTGGGTTACGTTGTCTCCAATAATTTAATTTTAGAATACCTTAAAAAGATTATTGAGGATTCTAATAATATCAGTCTTAAGCAAGAAACTGAGTTATCTGAAGTTAAAGTAAATGATAAAGAAGTAGTCATCTCTTGTTCGAATGGTGACAAGATTACTTCAAAATTATTAATAGGAGCTGATGGGCTTAATTCAACTTTAAGAAAGATTGCACGAATAAAAACTAGAACTTGGAGCTACAACCAAAAGGGTTTTGTGGCAGTATTAAAAACCGAAAAGCCTCATGATCACACTGCTTGGCAAGTATTTACTCCAACAGGTCCAATAGCCCTCCTGCCTTTCGATTCTTTTGAAGGAGCTAATATTTCTCTGGTATGGTCAGCTGAACTTAATTACTCAGACAAACTTTCAAATTTAAGTAAAAAAGGATTTATAAAAGAACTGGAAGAAAAGACAGAGTTAATTTTAGGAAAAATAGAGTTGAAAACAGACATAAGTTCATTTCCTCTTAATCAATTACACTCCAAAAATTATGTTTCTGAAAGGGTGGCTTTGGTGGGTGACGCTGCACATTCTTTTCATCCTCTGGCTGGGCAAGGATTAAACTTAGGCTTGTCAGATGTAACTAGCTTAGCCAGTAAGCTTATAAAAGCTAGAAGAAGTGGAGTTGATATAGGGTCTGATAAAGTCCTTAAAGATTATGAAAGATCTAGAAAAATTCCTAATTTAACAATGGCTACAATGATGGAGTTATTTAAACAAGGGTTCGAAACATCAGACCCCTGGATCAAATTAGCCAGAAATCTTGCCTTTAAAACAGCTTCTGAAAGTCAGATTTTAAAGAAAAAGTTAATAAAAGAAGCTGCAGGAATTACTTAATTTTTTCTTCTTTATAAACTACATGCTTTCGGGCAACAGGATCAAATTTTTTAATCTCAATTTTGTCCGGCGTAGTAGATCTATTTTTGTGGGTTGTATAAAAATGTCCTGTTCCGGCTGTAGAAACTAGCTTAATTATCTCTCTCATATCTTATTGCCTCTTGATCTAATTTCTGAAAGGACCTTATCAATACCCTTTTTATCAATTATTCTCATCCCTTTGGCTGAAACAGTTAAGCTCACATACCTCTTCTCAGATTCAATCCAAAACTTATGTTTATGTAAATTTGGTTCAAACGTTCTTCTGGTTCTGTTCTTAGCATGAGAAACATTATTCCCTTTTAGGGGTTTTTTACCTGTAACCTGACAAACTTTAGACATTATTTTTCCCCGGATTCTTTTTTTGGTTTTGTTTCCTTTTGACTAGCTTTTTTTGAAGTTACTTTTTTAGCAGCTACTTTTTTTTCTGGAGTTTTCTCTTCAATCTCTTCTGGGGCTCCTTCTTCTTTTGCTTTTTTAGGAACTTCAGCCTTAACAACCTCAGGTTCTTTTATAAGGTCTTCTTTGTTTTGATCTTTAGGGTTTCCTTTTTTTCCAAAACGCTTTTCAAATCTCTCTACTCGACCTCCAGTATCAACGAGTTTTTGTTTACCTGTGTAGAAAGGGTGGCATGCAGAACAGACATCAAGGTTTATGTCTTCTTTTAGAGTAGACTTAATTACAATCACGTTTCCGCAACTACAAGTAGCCTTAATTTCTGTGTATTCCGGGTGTATTTCCTGTCTCATATCTAATCTTCTTTCCATAAATTAGAGCGCGCACTATACCAGACCAAATCAACAAGGCAAATTCAAAGAAATCTTTAGAAAACAGACTAAAATAGTTGTATGCCAGGAGATTTAATAGATGTTCTAGTTCCAGTTCCTTTACTAGAGAAGTTCACTTATAAGGTACCTAAGGGGAATCAGAAAAGAGAATTAAAAAGAGGTGTAAGGTTAAAGGTCCCATTTGGAAATAGAATACTTATTGGGATTTTTTGGAATTATTCTGATTCCTCAAAACCTAAAAGGGCTAGCTACAAATTTATTAAAGAAATCCTAGATGAAGATGCTCTTTTGGATAAGGCCCTTCTAGATCTAGCTGACTGGTCTTCACGCTATTATCACTATCCTCTTGGTGAAGTGATCACTTATTTTTTCCCACCTTCTTTAAGGAAAGGTAAAGAGGCCAAGTTTAAGGAATCAACTTACTGGAAAGTTACAGACAAGGGTGACTTTTTTGATCTATCTGAATTAAAAAGAGCTCCTAGTCAGAGAGAAGGGTTAGTACTTTTAAGAGAAAAGGGAGATTTGTCTCAAAAATCCCTGAGGGCTTATGGAATATCATCAGTCACATTAAATAATCTTTATAAAAAAGAACTGATCCAAAAGATTAGCTTGGAACAACTACCAGTAAATTCTCATCTAATAGAGGCAATAGACAAAAAAAAATTAACATCAGAACAAAATATATCTGTTCAGGCTATTTCTGGAGAATTTGGTAACGACAAAACGTTTTTACTCAATGGAGTGACGGGAAGTGGAAAAACAGAAGTGTATTTGAGATGCATAAGAAAATTAGTAGACCAAGGAAAACAGGCCTTAGTATTAATTCCTGAAATTGGTTTAGCCCCTCAAGCTGAAAGAAGATTTAAAGAACTATTTGGAGATAGAGTGGCCTCTTTCCACTCCGCTAAAAATGAAAGAGAACGACTTGATGTTTGGTTGGGAGCCCAAAGAGGCCTCTATGACATCGTAATAGGTACAAGATCTAGCGTTTTCATTCCTATGAAAAATTTAGGAATGATAGTTGTGGATGAGGAGCACGATGCTTCTTTTAAACAGACCGAAAGGTTTAGATACTCAGCAAGAGATATAGCGCTATACAGGGCAAAGTTAAGCAAAATACCTACGCTCCTTGCTTCAGCTACGCCCTCAGTAGAAAGTATGAGCAACGCCTTGAATGGCAAGTATCAATTACTCACCCTGAAGCAGAGAGCCACAGGAGCTGATCTACCTTCTTTTGTTCCTTTAGATCTAAAGGGGAAGGCATTAAAAGAAGGTTTTTCAGAACAGCTTTTGGAAGAGATAGGGAGTGAATTGAATAATAATAATCAAGTTTTAATTTTCTTAAATAGAAGGGGTTTTGCCTGTTCTATGATTTGTAAATCTTGTGGCTGGATTTCTCATTGTGATCGGTGTGATGCGCATATGACTGTGCATTCAAATCCCTCTCACCTGCAATGCCATCATTGTGAGCACAAGAAACCTTTGTATACAATTTGCCCATCTTGTCAGCATAATGAATTCGAGTCATATGGCCTTGGAACTGAAAGAATTGAAGACTTTTTGAAGAAGAAATTTAGGCAATTTCCTGTTTTACGAATAGACAGTGATTCAACTAGGCAAAAGGATTCTTTTAAAAATTATTTAAAAATAATTGATGAAGGCAAGCCTTTAATACTAGTTGGAACCCAGATGTTAGCTAAAGGACATCATTTTCCAGAAGTAACTCTGGTCGGAATTCTAGATGCTGACTCAGGAATATTCAGCGCTGATTTCAGAGGCAGTGAAAGAGTAGCTCAGTTAATTACTCAGGTTTCTGGGAGGGCAGGTAGAGAGAAAAAACCAGGAAAAGTCATTCTACAAACTTATTGTCAAGAGCATCCTCAAATAGAGGAGTTACTAAAGGGTGATTACGAAACTTTCATTAAAAAAATTATAGAAGACAGGGCTTCTACTAAATCCCCACCTTTTAGTTTTCATGTTAAATTACAAGCTGAATCATTTAACGGGTTGCTGTCGAGAGATTTTTTGAGTTCTTGTTTAGATTATTTAAATAAATCTCAACTCATGAACAAAGACATTAAAACCGTAGGCCCTTTACCGTCACTGATGGAAAAAAAATCTGGCGTATACAGATGGGAG